>Ga0310786_10013266_pt1 | contig 10164 bp, 5 predicted proteins | sample AusTroGonzalo_MG_FD_203881 | JGI IMG/M metagenome (GOLD analysis project Ga0310786, IMG submission 203881) | Bovine rumen microbial communities from tropical cattle in Woodstock, Queensland, Australia - Gonzalo_03 (v2) (version 2) | ecosystem: Host-associated > Mammals > Digestive system >... | reverse complement strand
AAATGTCCCTGGCCGAGACGGGCCATAGCGATCTGGCCGGAAAGGAGGCCGCCGAAACCGGGGAAAGCACCGGCCTGAACGGTAATCATCTTAGATCCCGGAGCATCAGGACCAGGAGCCGCAAAACTGCTGCTTGACGCAGCAAGCGCGGTCAGGAAGGCCGCGAATAAAACTAAAGTCCGTTTCATGGTTGTAAGGTTTCGTACTATCGTAGGACAAAGTTAAGAGAAATCGGTGAATAAAAAAAGGACCGGTCCCCGAAAGGACCGGTCCAATTTTTCACAAGGTCAGAAGTTAGTCGATCATACCCTTGATGACGAAGTCATACTTGAAGGTAAGCGGCTCCTGCCAAGGATTGTCGAGGACGACAACCACCGGGACCGTAACGGTGCCACGGAACTCAACCTCGGAGGTGTAGTCGAAGACCACGTACGGGGTGAGGCTCTTGTCAGCGTTGTTCTCATCCACGAAGTTCACACCGTCTTCGCTGTACTTGATGGAGAGGAGCTTCTTGAGCTCGTTCGGCAGGGACAGCTCGTCATAGGTGAACTGAGTGGTGATGTGGTAAGCAGCGTTGGCATAGACACCGCTCTTGTAACCGTTGCCATTGCTGGTGTAGGTACCGGCGTCGACGCTATAGCTGGTCACGTTACCCTTGACCCACTCGCCATCCTTGATCACGTAGTAGGAGACACCCTGAGGACGGTTGTCCTTGAGCTCCATACCCTTGAACAGGGACACACGGTAGACCTTGTTCTCATCCAGAGTGATCGTGAAGCCAGCAGCCTTCGGCTCACCGAACGGAGTCCAGCGGACCATCGCGTACTTGCTGTAGTCGAGCACCTCATCCGGATAGGCGACAGAAGCCTTAGGCGTGGTGAAGCGGGTCTCCAGCGGGAACTCGGTCTGACCGGACTGGATAGCGAGGTAACCGAGAGCCGGGATGAACTTCTTCTCATTGGTCCTGTAGTAGAACGTGGTGTTGTCAACCCACAGGCTCTTGTAGAGGAGGTACTTGTCAGCCACCTTGTCAGCAGCAGGCAGCGCCTTGTCACCCTGCTTGGGATCGGTGTAGATGAAGCGGGCCACGATGTGGTTCTTCGCAATCTCCTCGTCGGAGAGGGCAACGTCGTTCTTGTCGACCACGTTGAAGGCAAGCTCAGCGAGGTTGATGTAAGCGACATCGTAATCAGCAAGCGCGTGACGGAAGCTGATCTTCTCCTGCTGGGCGTTGTAGTCGCCAGTGAAGTAGGACGGCTGGACCTGGGTCCACCAGACGATGGAACCATCGTTGTCAGCGAAGTCGTACTTCTGGATGAAGTCGGCGTGCTCGTTCTGCGTGTTGAAGGTGTAGTAACGCAGGTGCAGGTAGTCGAAGACAGGGAGATTCACAACGACATCCTTGGAGACCTTGACCAGCTGGCCAATGTAGGTGGTCACATAGAGGACCTGGGTCTCTTCGGCGTCGGTGACCTTCTTGAGGTTCTCGGAATCGATCGTCATCCAGACGTTGTCATCGTCGAAGAACAGGAAGTCGGAGCTCTCATTCTCCTCGTCGAGGACAAGGTGACCTTCCTTACCGTTGTTGTCGGTACCGACGAAGGCCTTGTTATCCTTGAAGTCCTTAGGATCGCCCTGGTTGATGATACCGTTGGCGACGAAGGCGTCGAACAGGTCGTCGCTGATGTCGCTCTTGGCGGAGGTGTAGGTGTCGCTGTCAGCGTTGTAATCCTTACCGTTGAGGGTAACCTCATAGGTCGGGACAGTGACCTCGATGGTCTCACGGTTACGGTCGACGGTGGTGAAGGTCACGTTGACGGTGACGATAGCCTCGGCAAGCTCGTAAGCAGCGCTGATGTAGTAAACCTGATCCCACTCGAAGCCGGAGATGTCAGCGGTGATCTTGCCTTCCTGGTCCATACGGATGTTGGAGATGGAAAGCTCGACATCCTCGAGTTCGCCCTCTTCGTTGGCGACCTGGGCGGTGATGGTGTTCTGGATGCTGCGGCCCCAAGCGAAGAACTCGTTGCGGAAGACGAACAGGTCCTCACGGATCACGCGGGAATCCTCCTCATCAAGCTCGATGGCAAGGCTGGCGCGGCTGTAGTCGGTGGTACCGTCGGTCTCATAGAAACGGTTGTGGTCCACATCGGCATCGAGGGAATAGGTCCACTCGGCGTGAGCGGTAGCCTTGACCTCACCCTGAGGCTTGGTGATGAACACGCGGCCGTGGGCGTCGAAGGAACCGAGGGCATCGTTGCTGAAGGTGTAGTTACCGGTGACGACATTACCGATCGCAAGCTTACGCTCGGCAGCGCTCTTCTCCGGATTCATCTCGATCTCGGCGTAGACCTGCTCGGTCTCGACGTAGCGCTCCTTCACGAGCGGGAACCAGGAACCACCCTGGGAATACTCGAAGCCAGTGAACTCGATGTCGAACTCAGGGAGAACGATCATGTACTTGTCAGCGGCATCCTCGAAGTTCATCGGGCGGCTGCCATTGACGGAGACCACAGGAACAGCGTTGTTGAGGATCACACGGTAGCCCTTAGGATCCTGGGACGGCTTCTCACCGACGGGGTTCTCACGGAGAGCGCTGTACGGGAGATCCTGGTGCTCGCTCATGGAGCGGACCATGTAGGCATAGCCATCCTCATCCACCTTCGGCTTACCCTCTTCGTCCACAGCGGGCTTATAAGGCTCACCAAGAACGTTGAACAGGGAGATCTTCGGATAGAGCACATTGTACGGGGAAGCGAGTTCGTTCTCGTAGTCGGTGTAGATGGTGATAATGTCCGGCCAGTAGTCAGGATCGTTATACCAAGCCTCTTCGTCCATGTTGTCCCAGTCGTAATCTTCCTCAGCATCGTAATCCTGGAAAGCATACAGACGGAGCTGGGCGGCGAAAGCGGAACGAGCCTGGAAAGCATCGTAAGCATCGGCCTCCCAAACACCCACCTTGAGGGTGCTCAGGAACGGGTTCCTGTTCGTCTGATCGAAGGTACCGGTAACAACATTGCCATAAGGCCAGTAATACTCAGCGCCAACGAGATAGTTATCGTCGGAAACAAGGCTCATCTCGTAGTTGGGCTTCAGGCCGTTGGCGGCGAACTGAGCGGTAGCAACATTGACAGGCAGGACGATAAAGGTGATCTCACCAGTGGTGGTGTCATACTTGTCAACACCGGTGATGATGAACTTCGGATCGGCAACCTCAGCACCATCGGCACGGGTCTCGACGGACTTCACATCAAAGAACGGGAGAATACCGTTGATACCGTACTCCTTCAGCTCCTCACGGGTAAAAGGAGTGCTGAAGTAAGGATCGAGTTCACCGTCTTCCGTGTAAAGCTCACCATCATATAAACCATAGATGTAGAACATAATCCTCAAGTAAGACGGATCGGTAACGAATTCCTCAATACCTTCAACAACATCCTTCGTGTACTGGGCAGGGAGGATCTGATAGGTCACCTTCGTAGGCTGGTCCATTGCGATGGCGTTCTGGCCCAAGGTAACGAAAGCCATGTTCGTGGTGATCTTGAGATCGTCATACTCCGGAACGAACTGGACGCTCTGGACGCGCTGGAGCGCATTCAGAACGCGGGGCAGCCAAGTATAGTAAATCTCATAGAACAGGTCATAAGCCCAGTCATAGAGTTCGTTGCACCACTCATCGGTGTAAGCCATAGCCTGCTCGAGAGCGTCGGCAGCGGCATCGTCGATGTAAGCCTTCAGGCCACCCTCATAGTCCTCAACGAACTGGAGCTGGGCAAGGCACTTGTTCACATCGGTGCGGAGGCCGGCGATCTTCTCTTCAGCCTGATCGAGGCGGCCGGTGCCTTCCTCGTTGGTGATCAGGTCGAGCTGGCCCTGGAGGGTCGAGATCTTAATATCGATGTAATCCTTGATGGTAGAGCCCTCCGGGAAGCCGGCGGTGAGGGTCTGGAGCTCGGTCACGGCGCCGATGATGGTACCCTGCATGTTCTTGAGCTCTTCCTCGGTGCCGACGATCGCAGCGAACTTCTCAAAGGTCGTGGTGAGAACATAGTCATCGAGCTTGGCGAGGACCTCATTGATGGCGTCCACCAGGGAGGTCTTGCTCTCGGTCTTGAGCTTTCCGAGCTCGCCGATGGCAGCCTGCATGACCTCGATGGTCGCATTGGTCTTCGTCACGAAGGCATCGAAGTCAGCCTTGTCGGCCTTGTTCTTCTGAAGATCCTCAATCTGGGCGTTGATGGCAGGGATGATCTTGTTGTTGATGTTGTCGATCGCATCCTGCATCTCCTTCTCCTTCGCCTTGGCGCGGTTCTCTTCCGCGGCGATCAGGGCGGTGAGGTCGGTCTTCACCTTCTCCAGTTCGGTCTTGTCAGCCTTGTTGTCCTGGAGCTCCTGATACTTGGTGGTCAGTTCGTTGATGGACTTCTGAAGGTTCTGATCAGCAGTCTTGAGGTTGGCGATCTCCTGGTTCATGGAAGTGACCGCGGCATCGAAATCGCTCTTAAGCTGATTGTGCAGAGAGGTGAGAGCAGCAAGATCGTCGCTGACCTTCTTAATGTCGCCAGAAAGATCGGTCTTGAGCGTGTTGATCATGCTCGTCAGGGAAGCGACCTGGTTGTTCAGCTCAGCCACGGAGGCCTTTTCGCTGTTCATCTGGTCAATTCTCTTGTTAGCATTCTGGATGTCGACTTCGTAGTCGGTACATCCAGACACGAACAGTGCGGCTCCTGCGAGGAGCAACGCTGCAAGTTTGGTGAATTTGACTTTCATAAAGTTGGTATAGAATTAAGAGTTATTGACTACTCAATCGTGCTGATAACCACACGGTTCAGGTCGTTCTCAGCGAACGGCTGGACGCGGTCGCCGTTACCGACGACGGACACGATGCGGGTCTCGGCGATGCCACGCTCCACGAGGAAGTCCTTGACGGCGGCGGCACGCTGGTCGGAGAGTTTCTGGTTGATGCGCTTGTTACCGGTGCCCTTGTCGGCGTGGCCGGCGATGGCGACCTTCACGTTCGGGTTGGCCTTCAGCCAGTCGATGTAACGGACAAGCTTGGCGGCCTCCTCGTCGGAGATGACGGCGGAGTTGATCAGGAAGAAGGTGTTGACCTGGCGCATTTCAGCGGCGAGCTTCTCAGCGGCGGCCTTCTCGGCGGCGAGCTTCTCAGCAGCGGCCTTCTCGGCGGCAGCCTTCTCGGCAGCAGCCTTCTCGGCGGCGAGTTTCGCGGCGCGCTCGGCTTCCTGCTGGGCCTTCAGGGCGGCAGCGGCGGCCTCAGCGGCGGCGATGTCGGCGAAGTACTTCGCGCACGGGCGGGTAGCCTTGCCGAAGTTGATCTTCAGGCCGGCGAGGGCGTTGAACTGATAGTCGGGGTGACCGACCTTCTTGGAGTTGAAACGGTCGGACAGGATGTTGTCGTTCACTTCAAGGGTGATGGCGACAGCCTCGGAGAGGCGGATGTCAGCACCGATACCGATGCGGCCGACAGGGGAAATCATGTGCTTGTCCCAGAGGAGGGCGAAATACTCCTTCGGGTTGGTCTGCTTCACGTTGTTGGCGCCATTGTTGAAGCCGTAGGCGACACCGGCACCCGCGAAGATGTAGGGATTGAAGACCCGCTGGTGATCATACTTGATCAGGTTGGCGAGGTCGAGGGTGAGGTCCACGTTGCCCTGGAGGTAGTTGAACTTGTACACCTCCAGCGGGGAGACCACGTTACCCTTGCCCTGGAAGCCGGAAGCACCGAAGCGCAGGCCGAGGGCCGGATTGAACTGATAGCCGAAAGAAAGGGCTGCAGCGGGGGAAATCAAATCTTTGAAGGCAGTTTCACCGATGGTGTAACCGGCTCCACCCTGGATCAAACCGTACCAGTGGGGATTGAACTCCACGCTGGGATCGGTAGTACTCTGCTGTGCGAAGGCAACCTGGGCCCCGAGCACGGCGGCGAGAATCAGTGTTAAGCTTTTCAGTTTCATATGATAAGAATTGTTGTTGTTTCCTTATTATATTTAATGGTATATCGATGCGTTTTCCTGCCCTTTTGGGGCTGGCCGGACACGGCGTCCGGTATGGACACTATCATATACATTGGCAAAATTAAGCAGAATAATCTAATTTTCCCAACATTTTGAAAACTTTTAAGCAAATAAATCGGCCAAGAGACGGATTGTGGGAGGTTTTTCGTACCTTTGCAACCGCTATCAACCCTGATAAACACAGATAACGCTTTCTATGGCAACGAATATCGAACTGAACGAGCAGGAGCGCGGCCGTCGGGAATCCCTCGCAAAACTCCGCGAATTAGGCGTCAACCCCTATCCGGCGCCCCTCTACCCTGTCAATACCACCACGGTGGCCATCGCCGAAGGCTACAAGCCGGAGGAAGGGAATTTCGCCGACGTATGCATCGCCGGCCGCATCATGTCCCGCCGCATCATGGGCGCAGCCTCCTTCATGGAACTGCAGGACCCGGCCGGACGCATCCAGGTCTATGTCAAGCGGGACGAAATCTGCCCCGGCGAGGACAAAACCCTGTACAACACCGTCTTCAAGAAACTGCTGGACATCGGCGACATCGTCGGGATCAAAGGTTTTGCCTTCATCACCCAGACCGGCCAGTTGTCGGTCCATGCGAAGGAACTCACGGTCCTGTCCAAGTCCCTCCGCGTCCTTCCGATCGTGAAGACCGATGCCGACGGCACCGTCCACGACGGTTTTGCCGATCCGGAACTCCGCTACCGCCAGCGGTACGTGGACCTCGTGGTGAACCCGCAGGTGAAAGAGGTCTTCGTCAAGCGTGCGAAGATCATCTCCACGATGCGCCGCTACTTTGACGAAGCCGGCTGCCTGGAAGTGGAAACCCCGATCCTCCAGCCCATCCCGGGCGGTGCGACCGCACGCCCGTTCATCACGCACCACAATGCGCTGGACGTGGACATGTACCTGCGGATCGCGAACGAACTCTACCTCAAGCGCCTCATCGTGGGCGGCTTCCCGGGCGTGTACGAGTTCGCGAAGAACTTCCGCAACGAGGGCATGGACAAGACCCACAATCCGGAATTCACCTGCGTGGAACTGTACGTGGCCTACAAGGACTATAACTGGATGATGGACTTTACCGAAAAGATGCTGGAGCAGGTGGCCCTGGCGACCGGCGGCCTGACCAAGGTCATCGGCGGGAACGAAATCTCCTTCCAGGGTCCGTTCCGCCGCCTCCGCATCCTGGATGCCATCCAGGAGTACGCCGGGGTCGATGTCAAGGGCATGGACGAGGCGCAGCTCCGGGCGACCTGCAAGCAGCTGGGTGTGGAAGTGACTCCGGAGATGGGCGTGGGCAAGCTGATCGACGCCATCTTCGGCGAATTCTGCGAGAAGAACCTCATCCAGCCCACCTTCGTCACCGACTATCCCGTGGAGATGTCCCCGCTCACCAAGCGCTGCCGCTACGACGACACCCTCACCGAGCGGTTCGAACTCTTCGTGGCCGGCAAGGAACTGGCCAATGCCTACTCGGAGCTGAACGACCCGGTGGACCAGCTGGAGCGCTTCGAGGAACAGGCGGCCCTCAAGTCCAAGGGTGACGACGAGGCTATGTACATCGACTACGACTTCGTGCGGGCGCTCGAGTACGGTATGCCGCCCACTTCGGGCATCGGCATCGGCATCGACCGCCTTACCATGTTCATGACCGGCGCCGAGGCCATCCAGGACGTCCTCTTCTTCCCGACCATGCGGCCGGAGAAGTTCTAGGCCTGAAGGGCTTTCTTTTTCTGAACCGTCGCTTCGCGACCCCTCCCATAAATGGGCCCCTCCCTCTTATGATGCCGAGGGTGGCACAGGTTCAGAAAAAGAAAGCCCTTCAGACAATGCACTTCCGTATGAGAATTGAGACCATCACATCGGCGCAGAATCCGAAGATCAAGAATCTGCTCTTGCTGCAGGAGAAATCCAAGGCGCGGCGGGAGCAGGGCCTTTTCGTCGTGGAGGGCCGGCGCGAGCTGGAGCACTGCCTCGAGGCCGGCTTTACCGTCCGGACCCTGTTCGTGTGCCCCGAGGTGGCCGGGGAAGGGGCCCTCGCGTCACTTCGTTCCAGCGATGGGCCCCTGTCATTTCAACAAAGCGACGTGCCCCTGTCATTTCGACCAAGCGAAGCGCGTGGAGAAATCTCTTTCTCCGATTTCTCGACTTCGCCTTCGGCTCCGCTCGAAATGACAAATCTCATCGAAATCCCCGAAACGCTCTACCGGAAGGTGGCGTACCGCGACTCCACGGAGGGGATCATCGCCGAGGTGGAGTGCCGCGAACGGCGGCTGGAGGACCTGACGCTCCGGGAGAACCCGCTTGTCGTGGTGCTGGAGTCGGTGGAGAAGCCGGGAAACCTGGGCGCGGTGCTGCGCAGTGCCGATGCCGCCCGGGCCGATGCGGTCATCGTGTGCGATCCCCTCACGGACCTCTACAACCCGAACCTCATCCGGGCGAGCCTCGGCGGCGTGTTCACCGTTCCCACGGTATGCGCCACATCGGCGGAAACCATCGCGTGGCTCCGCGCCCGCGGCATCCGCATCCTCACGGCCCAGCTCCAGGACTCGTCCTGGTACTATGACACGGACATGACCGTGGGCACGGCGCTCATCATGGGCACAGAATCCACCGGTCTCACGGATATCTGGCGGGAAGCGGCCGACGCGCACATCAAGATCCCGATGCTCGGCCGCCTGGACAGCCTCAATGTCTCCGTCTCCGCCGCCATCCTCCTCTTCGAGGCCGTCCGCCAGCGGAACAGCTCTTTATAAAGTCGTGATTTCCCCGCTCTGCACCCGGTCCAGGAAGTATTTCACGCGCCAGGTGTAGTTCGCCGGATCCTTGGCGTAGGAATTGGCATGGACGGCGCCCTCGACGAGGTAGAGTTCCTTGTAGCCGTGCACCTTGGCCTCGTAGTTCTTATAAACGTGCTCGACGGGGACGAAATCGTCGGCGGTACCGTGGATGAAGAGCATCGGGCGGTCGCACTTGGCGAGCTGCGCCACGGAAGATGCCTCTTTGAAACCCCAGCCGTAGCGGTTGCGGGTCACGATGCTGGCGCTGTTCAGGATGGGGAACGTGGGCAGATGATAGTCCTGCTTCAGGTTGTGCGCGAACTGGTCCCAGGCGGAGGAATAGCCGCAGTCTTCCACGAAGGCGCGGATATAGGCCGGCAGGGGATCGCCGCTCATCATCATGGTGGTGGCGCCGCCCATGGAAACGCCATGCACGACCATGAAGTCATTCTTGAAGATATCGTGGGCGACGGTGGCCCAGTCTTCCACGTCCAGCCGGTCCAGCCAGCCCATCTGGGCGGCCTCGCCTTCGGAATAGCCGAAGAACTGCAGGTCCGGAACCAGCACGTTGTAGTTCAATTCATCGCGGTACATCCGGACGAGGTACATGAACACGAGGTGGTTGTCCGTGTATCCGTGGACGACGATGGCCGTTCCCCGGGCCGTCTCCGGATCCTGGGCGGGGGCATAGACGGCGTGCAGTTTGTAACCGTCCGGGTCGGTGCGGTTGATATCCTTGAAGATGCCTTTCTCGTGCAGGTCGTCATACCAGGCCATCACGCCGGGAGCCAGGGAATCGGCCTTTTGGCGGGTGCGCTCGATATCGGCTACGCCGTGCTTGGACGGCTTGAGGGCGGTGTTGCTCATAAACTTGCCGGCGAGGCAGCCCGTGAGGCAGCAGGCGGCAATCAGAAGCAGGGAAGTCCGGGAAATCAGTCGTTTCAGTGTCATATCGGTGGTGGTTTTTCTTACAGGAACAGGGTGGTGAAAAGGTTGTAGGCGACCAGCGAAAGGACCAGCATGATCACCCCGGCCAGCAGGACGCCGGCGAGGACATACAGGACGCTTTTCTTGAAGTCCATGTTCAGGATGCTGGCGGCCAGGGTGCCGGTCCAGGCGCCCGTGCCCGGCACCGGGATGCCCACGAACAGGAGCAGGGCGATGTACAGGCCTTTCCCGGCCTTCGCTTTCAGTTTCTCGCCCCCTTTTTCGCCCTTCTCGAGGCACCAGGTGAAGAATTTGCCGATGAGGGGCTTGTCCTTGCCCCATTCCAGGATCCGGCGGGCGAACAGGAAGATGAACGGGACCGGAATCATGTTGCCGATGACGGCGACGATGATGGAGGGGA
>Ga0310786_10013265_pt1 | contig 10164 bp, 12 predicted proteins | sample AusTroGonzalo_MG_FD_203881 | JGI IMG/M metagenome (GOLD analysis project Ga0310786, IMG submission 203881) | Bovine rumen microbial communities from tropical cattle in Woodstock, Queensland, Australia - Gonzalo_03 (v2) (version 2) | ecosystem: Host-associated > Mammals > Digestive system >... | reverse complement strand
CAATCGCCATTCCCCAAACGGAGTGGCGATTTTTATTTGTCTTTGCAATAAAAACAGCCCTAAAAGTTGCTTAACTTGTAAACTTTTCGTATGTTTGCATTATGGAACGAAAAATACATACTTATGGCGGTTTCTTTGAGCATTTTATGGCGGAACTTGACGAGAGTGTACAGGAAAAAATCCATTACGGGTTGCTTCTGCTCAAAACACAAAATAGAATTTCGACAAAATTCGTTAAGTCAATAAGGGACGGGCTTTTTGAACTCCGCACCGAATATAATGGAAACATTTATCGTGTGTTTTTCATTTTCGACGAAGGAAACATAGTTGTATTGTTCAACGGTTTTCAGAAAAAGACTATGAAAACACCGAAAAAAGAAATAGAAAAGGCATTAAAGATAAAGGAGGAATATTATGCAGACAAACAATCACAAAATAACGGATTATGATTTAGTGCTTGACGAACGATTCGGCAAAAAAGGTACTGCTTCAAGAGACGAGGCAGAGAAACGTGCATATGCTTTCTATACAGGCAAAATGATTGAAGACGTGCGTAAAAGTGCACACCTCACACAGAGCGAACTTGCAGACAGGATAGGGACTAACAAATCGTATATTTCGAGGGTTGAAAACGGACTTACCGAACCAAAGGTTTCAACACTGTATCGTATTGCGTCTGCTTTAGGTATGACTGTGGAACTTCGTCCGATAATATGAACTGATTCACACGAAGCATTACATTTTTAGCCAACGGAGTGGCGATTTTTTATTACCAGAGTGCTACTTTCCCAAATTTTCCAAAGTCAATGGTGGCGGTTTTGGCGCCAAGTGCCTTAAATGCTTTTTCAATGGTGGCAAACGTCATATTTTTCCCATTTTCAATTCTCGACACTTGAGATTTTCGTATTCCCATACGTTCGCCAAGTTCTTCCTGTGTTAGATTTTCGCGTTTCCGCGCTGCTTTGATTGCCTCTCCAATGCGATATGCGTGCAGTGCATCCTCTACGTTCTTTTCAAGTTCATCACGTCGTGGAGAACCAGCTTTGCCGTAAAATTCATCAAGTAAATCTTCAAACGGTGTCAAATTCATCTGTGCCATATCGTCAAGTTTTATTTATTGTTGAAATATTCGTTTCTAATACTTTCCGCCTTTCTTATTTCTTTATTCGGCGTTTTTTGCGTCTTTTTTATTATTCCATGCGTTGCGACAATCAGAGATTCTGATTCTGTATCCCAAAATGCAAACAAACGGTACGCTATTTTATTATACAATGTACGAAACTCCCATATTTCAGTACTTTCAAGTTTTTTAAATATTTCGTTATTCCTTTCACCGCCTTTTATTCTACCAATGTTGTATGTAAATTTGTCCCTCGCCTGTTGGGGAATTGTGCGGAGAAATTCTGCCGCTTCATCAGTGAATAAAATGCTAATATTTCCGTTAATCATATTTTTATTTTGTAGCACAAAGATACAAAAGTTTCCAAAAATGTAAACTTTTTAATGTGGATTTCCCCGACTGAGTGGCGATTTTTTATTCTCTAAACACAAATTCCGGATTATACACAATATTATAGGCTTGCAAAAAGGCTTCGTATTCTTCTCGGAATGTCTTTTTACGATGGTGTTCCTTTTGATTCATGACATATTGTTTCACTTTCTTTACGGCTGACGCACTGACAGAAAATATGCCGTAGCCCCCTTGCCATGCAAATTGAGAATAATACGGATTCAATGTCTTAATCCATTTACTGCTGCTTTTTTTGATGTCTTCCACAAAGTCAGCCATTGATACCGTGCGCGGAAGCGTGCAAAGAATATGGATATGATTAGGCACACCGCCTATTTGGATCACCATTGATTTTTTGTTGACGATGATTCCATCGACATAGGCAAATAATGCGGGAAGGTCTTCTTCGCGAAGGGTGACAGAATTATATTTTGTGTGGAATACAAGATGAATATAGACTTGAGCGAGCGATTGAGCCATTATGATTAATTTTTAGATGAATAATGAAATATGTCTGAGCCTTTCAGGCTCATTATAGTGGAGGCGCAGGAGCCTATCCTACGGCGATGCCGCAGGGGATTTCTGTCCGAGCCCTTCGGGCTCTTTCTCTTCTCAAATGATTCTCCGATTAATGATGTCAAGAGCAGCCTGAAAGGCTGCGGCAAATATACCCCAATGGCATCGCCTTGGGAATTATCCGCCCCGATGCCACCGCCTTGGGCGCCCCGGGGCAATTCAATAGCAGAATTATGCTCATTGCTTCGATTATCTTCCGAAAGAATATGCAGCCAGAAGGGCTGCGACAGATTTAATATAGCGACCATCTCATTATGCGATTCTTTAAGACAAAATTATAGATTTCTTATTGAAAAGCGGTAGCCATTTAAAATAAATCTGTATTTTCGTGAACAAAATTTTAAGGACATGAAAAACGGTAATCTAATCGTAAACATTATTTTCGGAGCGGCAATTGTTTTGCTGTTCGTGCTGTATGCAAAAAAACCTTCTGCCGAGGCAGTAAAAGAACCAGTTACAACCGAAGTCGATACTTCGCTCGATGCTCTTTTTGCCGACGAAGAAATGGTTGAGGCAAATTTCCCAATTGCATACGTGATTGTTGATTCTGTAATGCATAACTACCTGTATTACCAGAAGTTAGAGAAACAATATCAAAATTTGGTTTCTTCGGAAGAAGCAAAATTGCAGAAGAAAGCTGAAAAATGGCAAAAAGATGTGGAAGAATTCCAATATCAAATTGAGAAACGAATCATCACTTCGGCCGACGCTCAGGCAAAAGAAGCTGAATTAGGTCAGCGTCAGCAGAATTTGTATGCCGAACAGCAGAAAAAGCAACAGGAATTGGCTACAAAAGAGCAAAAACTTCTTGACCAACTGATTGACAGCGTTCACGCGTGTATTAATTTCTACAACGCCGACGGCAAATACAAAATTATCTTAAACAATGCGTACCAAAGCAGCGTGTTGTATGCCGAAGAGCAGTTGAACATCACCAACGATATTCTCAAAGTGATGAACGCACGATACAACGCGGCAATTCAAAAGAAAAAATAATGAAACTCATCGTCGCCGTCACTGGCGCATCTGGTTCGTTGTACGCCCAACGGCTGTTCGACCGTCTGCACGAAATTCGTAGTCAGATTGACAAAGTGTGCGTGGTGTTTTCCGACACAGCAAAAGATGTGTGGAAACACGAAATGCCCTCAGCTCCAAACATTTATGACTTTACAGAATATGCCGACAGCGATTTCTTTTCGCCCATAGCTTCTGGTTCTGCGAAATATGATGCCATGGTGGTTTGTCCGTGCAGTGTTGGCACAATGGGACGGATAGCGCACGGTTCCGCCGATACGCTCATCACCCGTGCTGCCGATGTTATGCTCAAAGAACGAAGAAAATTGATTCTTGCCGTCCGCGAAACGCCGTTCAGTTTGATTCATATTAAAAATATGGAACTGATTACGCTCGCAGGAGGAATAATTTGTCCCGCAAATCCATCATTTTATTCCCGTCCACAGACGGTTAACGACCTGTGCGACACCGTGATAGACAGAATTCTTGATTTGCTCGGATTAGAAAATAATTGTTTCCGTTGGGGAAAATAAACAACTTTTAATAGTTGCATTCCTTTCTTTTTTCTATATTTGTATAATTTGAAAATTTGCATCTTATGAGAAAGATTTTACTATTTGTCAGTTCCGTTTTGATTAGTTTCGGACTATACGCGCAAGAAAGTCTCAAATTCAGCGAACTTACTATACAACTGTCAGTTACGGATTTCGTGTTGAAAAACACTGAGCAGGGAACTGAAGAAGGTCAATTTTCTGAGGATTTATATACTCAACTGTCGGAAATAAACACTGCCGCGATTGCTATGCAACAGGTTGCGGAAAGTCAGTCCGACATTGATGATATGGTTGGCATTCTGGATAATGCAATCCGCGAATATGCCGCATCTGTTGTGTCTTCAAGCACAAGCGAATTCAACATTGACGCGCTTTCGACGGAAGTGACGGTAGCCACATGGCTTTTGAGCGCAACGAAAGTGGGAACAAAGCAAGGACAATTTCCGCAGGAACAATACAACGAGTTGTATAATATAAAACAGGATGCGAAATCTGCATTGAAATATGCTGAAAGCCAGAGCGAAATAGACGAAAACTATCAAACGCTTGTAGCTGCCGAGGCAACGTTCAAAGCATCGGTTTATGAGGAAGACGTGGTGATAGCTCCAACCTACGACAATTCGTTGCTCAGCCAGGCAATCGACAAAGCCACGTTGTTGTTGGAAAACACGACCTACGGCACTGAAATCGGTCAGTATTCCGTAACTGAATATATGAACCTTTCGAAAGCGACGGAATCAGCAAAAACGATTCTCGCCAAGTCAAACAAACAATCGGAAATCGACAAGGAAGAAGCTGCTCTGACAAAGGCAATCCAGGCTTACACAGATACAAAAGTCACGGAAGAAACGTACGTGAAACCTGATTCTCCGTACAATGTGGGACAATTGTCATCGAAAATTGAAACTGCAAATTATTATTTGGATAACACGACGTATGGCACAAATGCGGGACAATATCCTATCGCACAGTACAAAAAACTGCTTTCCGAAACCGAAAAAGCAAAAGATTTGTTGACTTCGGCACAAAGCCAGTCGGAAATCGATGCGCAAACGAGTGTGCTTGGACAAACAATCGACGAATATGTGGAATCGAAGCTAACAGAGTCATTACCACCACAATACGATGAAACATTCGACATCAATGTGATGGTGAACAACGAAAATTATGGAAAGACATACGGCAGCGGTTCCTATTCAAAACGCAATGTTCGTATAATTGCTTCTCCAGCAAGTGGTTATCACTTTGTGAAATGGGAAGACGGCAACGAGGAAAATCCAAGAGAAATTATGGTGACAAAAGACGAAGTGTATATGGCAATTTTTGAGAAAAATACTGAACCTATCACTGACTCAACACTTTACACCATAAATGCAGTGTCTATAGACGAACAATTGGGCCTTGTTCTCGGAAGTTCTAAAAACATTGCCTACGGCACAAAAATCACATTGATTGCACAAGTGTCGTTCGACGGCTACCATTTTGCAGGCTGGAGCGATGGAAACACCGAAAATCCACGCCAATTGACGGTTACGGAAGACCAAGTGATTGTGGCTTTGTTTGAAAATGGATCTACGGCAATTGAAGAAACTACCATTGAAAACAACATTCAAATCGTTCAACGACAAATCGTTATGAATGGCGAGGCACCAGCATACGTATATGACATTCTCGGTCGGAAAATTGCAAACAAAAATCTTTCGCAAGGAGTGTATTTAGTGTCGATGAACGGCAAAACCGCACGAGTGTTTATTCAATAGCGAAAATATTCATCTCGCATTTGTTGCAGTTGAATTCCACACGGAATCTGTGCGATTTGTCGGATAGTTCCAATGGCTCGGCATGCCCTTTCCTGCAAGCTCCCAGTTGGTAACGGATGCAGTATTTTGTGGTCATCAATGGCACGTTTTTTCTATGCTCGCATTCAAACGCGCGTTGTGTAATCTCAACTCCGTGACGACGGAAAAACTCCACAGCTTTCTGGTTTGCCACATTCAGACGGAAATCCGTAGGCTCCGAAAGAGGAAATTGCACATTATTTTTTGATAAAGGCATAATGCATTGTGCCTCAGTTGCTTCAATGATTTTTGTCCGCAATATTTCACAGGCTTCGCGCCGCAAGGAATTTATTTCGGAAACGGGGACGAACGGAATCGTTTCTCCTTGACAATCAATTGATTCCAAGAAAAACATACTATCTCCCATTTTCGAAATCTGCGAGATAAACGTTTCTTTTTGCCGTTGTGGATTTTTCGCACGTTCCGTAACACTCTGTTCTAATGTGACAGAATGACCATTTGTGTCGGATAACGTGAGCGAATACGATTGTTCCAAGAACTTGCACACCGCTTTGATGGGCAATTTCCGTGGTTGGTCGCTTTGGCTTAACTTCTTCTGAAATTCTATATCAAAGTTACGCCAAATTTCCGTTCCTACAGGAATTTGTGCTTGTTTATTTAAAGTGATACTTTTGCCGTTTACCGCATTGATTTGAATACCAGAAAGTTCATTGGTTTTATCATAATAACAAAGTCCGTCGCCATTGTGCAAAGGAATGCTTGTATGGATTTGCAAACCATTTCTCCCTTGCGATTCCACTTTCCCGATGTATTCTCCCTGAGATTTCGGAGAACGAATATTAGCAATCTTATTTTGTTGTGAATCAATGTAATATTCCGTGCAACCTCGAGTAAAGGTTTTATGTATGTCGGGAGTGAAAGTAGGACTACAAATGCCCGTTGAACTTCGTTGAAAATCAGGATGTTTTGCAATAAAATCGTCTAATTTCGCTCGAAAATACGCCGTCACGTTTTTTACATAGTCTTCATCCTTCAACCGACCTTCAATTTTAAAACTTGTGATTCCGGCTAAAATCAAGTCTTCCAGTTTGTTACCAAGACTCAAGTCCTTTGTGGAAAGAAAATACCCATCGCGAGGTTCTCCCAAACCATGCAAGGTGTATTTATGGCGACACATTTGCGCACATTCGCCACGGTTTCCGCTTCGTCCTGTGGCATATTCGCTCATATAGCATTGTCCATTGTAGCAGACACAGAGCGCGCCGTGGATAAAAAACTCAAGAGGTACGGTTGTTTGCTGGGCTATTTCGGTGATTTGTTTCAGATTCAATTCCCGTGCAAGAACCACTTGCGAAAAACCAATTTTTTCAAGAAAAGCAACCTTCTCGGGTGTACGGTTGTTGAGTTGCGTGCTTGCGTGGATGGGAATTGGCGGCAGGTCGCATTCCAACAATCCCAAATCTTGAATTATCAGAGCATCGATGTGAATGTCGTACAATTTATGAGCAAGCTCAACTGCACGATCTATTTCGTTGTCGTACAGTATGGTATTTAATGTTACATAAATCTTTACATTAAATTGGTGCGCATATTGAATTAATGTGGCAATGTCTTCAAGAGAATTTGCCACCGCCGCCCGCGCTCCAAAGGCCGGAGCCCCGATGTACACCGCATCAGCGCCGTGGTTTATGGCCGCTATGCCGACTTGCAGATTTTTCGCAGGAGACAGTAATTCAAGATTCCGCATAATTTGCTTTATTTTCAAGCAAATGTACGGAATTTAGTTTTTTACAACCAAACGGTATTTCTAAAATTAGGGGATTTTGTAGCGAATCCGGGATTCGAACCCGAATATCCACCGTGAGAGGGTGGTGTCCTAGCCATTAGACGAATTCGCCATAACTCGATGCAAAAATAAGAAGTTGTTTTTATTTTCCAAAGAGATTCTGAAAATTACACTACTATAACTAATCGTAAAAAATCCCCGAAATCTGCTTGGGATAGAAATTATTTCTTTGGATTTTGTCCAGCATTCGTTTTAACATGTTGATATACAATAAATTCCAATAATTGGCTCAAAATAGTGAGGAATCGGCTCAAATTTGTGCTGTTTTCTGAGCCGATTTTGTGTAAATATGCCAAATGCTATTTTGACAGAATCAAATCAAATTCTTCCATTTTTCAAATTCGATAATTACATATGGATACAATCTTCAAATCTTTTGGCAAGGTATTTGTATATACGTTTTGTGTTTTGATTGTAACATTTTTATTTCGTTATTTGTCTAATAATTAAATTTCTGAACTATGAAACGTATTTTTTTAGCAGTAGTGTTTGCAAGCATACTTCCATTTGTATCGTTCGCACAGTGGGGCGACCCAGAAGGTAACAAACAGTTGAGCGCAAGTGATTTGAAAGCTCCAGTAATTACATGGGACAAAGATTCATATAATTTCGGCGAAATTCCACAAGGCATCCCTGTTGATGTGGTGTTTGAATTCACTAACACGGGCAACGCGCCGCTTATCATTTCCAAAGTGGAACCTGCCTGCAACTGCACCGACGCGGTGTGGCCAAAAACTCCAATTATGCCGGGACAACGTGGCGAAATTGGCGTGACATTCGATGCCGCTACGGGTGGAAAATTCTCGAAAACTGCAGTTGTGACTTCTAATGCGAAACCAACCGAACAAACATTGGTATTTACAGGAACTGTGGTGTCAAAACCAAAGAAATAATGCTAAATCACACAAACCTACGTTTCCCCAAGCGTAGGTTTCTTTTTGAAAATAGACAAACTTCACCTGAGGTTTGTCTTATTTTTTTCAGAAATTCGTACTTTTGACAATCTAATATCTTAACAGTATGAATTTACGACAGAATTTTCCAATTGTTTTGTTTTTGGCAACTTGTATGTTTTGTGGCTGTGATAAGGATAAAGGCTGTGCCGAACCAACAGAAATCAAAGAAATACAGTGTGAGCCACACGAAATCACAATCGCGTACGAAGGTACGCAGCAGGTTGAGTACACGGTTTCCCCTGCAGATGCCGATATTAAAGATGTGCGATGGGTGTTTGCGGATTCAACCATTGCGAAAGCCATTGACGAGAATACCATATTTGGTATGAAGGCGGGCGAAACGTGGGGTTATCTTGTAAGTTGCAATAATAAAGACGTTAAGGATTCTGTGCGTATCACTGTCTTGGAAAAACAGTTCCGTTCCATTCCTGTTGACGATGCAAATATCCATTATGAAGGTCGAGTGGTTGCTTCGGCAAACGAGGTTGCTTTCTTTTATCCGGGTTCGTCTATCTCGGTTGATTTTACGGGAACAACGCTGTATGCGAAGCTGAGCCAAGGCGACATTTTTTATTGGGTTGAAATTGACGACCAAGAACCGTACAAACTTGCAATGAACTCAAAGGCCAATTGGGTGAAAAGCAACATTTTCCGTATTGCTGAAGGGCTGGGAAATGGCACGCACACTGCAAAAATCACATTGTGCAGCGAGGCAATTCTGAAAAATGCGCGTTTCTACGGTTTTGAAATTGACGAAACTGCCGAAGTGAAAAAACCAGCTGAAAAACCATTGAAGTTTGAGTTTATAGGAAATTCAATCACTTGCGGCTATGGAACCGAAGCAAAATCACACGATGAACATTTTAGTGATGCAACATCAAATTTCTGCCAGTCGTTCGCATACGCAACGGCTACAGAATTCAATGCGGAAATTATGGTGGTTGCCCGTTCTGGAATTGGCGTGTATCGTAACTACGGTGATGAAACAACGGCAACAGAATTTGGCTCTATGCCAGATAATTACGAAAAAACGTGGCTGACTAACAATACAGCATGGGATTTCTCAACATATACGCCCGATGTGGTGTTTATCAATTTAGGCACAAACGATGCGTGGAAAATGGAGACCCTCGATTCCACTAAATTCGATAATGAATACAGAAAATTGCTGAACAGCGTAACAACGCATTATCCACATGCAAAGGTCGTTTTGCTTACTGGCAGTATGTTGGACGCGAACCAACTGAAAGTATTAAAACCAATTATTGACAATCTTGCCGCCGACTACAATACCGATGAACATCCATTCTATCGATTCCATTTCAATGCAGTGGCTGGCGACGGAGCGGATTGGCATCCTAATGCAAAACAACAGGCAACAATGGGCAGAAATCTGATTTCGTTTTTGCAGAGAAATGAAATAGTGACGAAATAACAGTCCAGATTTTTTTACTATATTTACTCACTTGTTTCTCAAGAAATTATTTAAGAATAGAGTTTATAACGATTAAATATTGCGCATATGAAAACGTTCTACACCTTTCAAAAGTTTATTGTTTCTTGTATCGTTTTGTGTTTCTGTGTTCAATCTTTTGCCATAAATCAAATTGACGGCAATTGGGCAGAATATGGTCTTACCGAGGAATACGATGGCTATTATGTGATTGCCACGGCGGAGGATTTGGAAACTTTTCGCAGTATGGGAGAAGGAAATGGGGTTGTGGTTGCTGATATAACAGTAAATAAATCCGTTCTTGATGAAAATGGAGAGTTACGAAGTGATTGGGAGACAACGGTTACTAAGCGATGGATAAGTCCGTCCTTAGTATCAGGAATCTTTGATGGGTGTAATCATGTTATATCTGGTATATATATATCAAATGAAGATGCTTACTATGTGGGATTATTT
>Ga0310786_10013264_pt1 | contig 10165 bp, 23 predicted proteins | sample AusTroGonzalo_MG_FD_203881 | JGI IMG/M metagenome (GOLD analysis project Ga0310786, IMG submission 203881) | Bovine rumen microbial communities from tropical cattle in Woodstock, Queensland, Australia - Gonzalo_03 (v2) (version 2) | ecosystem: Host-associated > Mammals > Digestive system >... | reverse complement strand
TATGAAGTTGAAGCAATAGAGGGCTTGGACGATGATTATTAAAATTGACAACCGGGAAGAATGGTTAAAAGTCCGAAAGTGTCAAGGTATCGGCGGAAGTGAAGCCGGCGCCGTTCTGGGTGTCAACAAGTATCAAACGAACCTTGACTTGTGGGAGCTGAAAACAGGGCGCAAAGAAGCACCGGACCTTTCAGACAATCCGGCTGTTATGTTTGGTAAGTTTGCGGAACCGCATTTAAGGGAGCTTTTCAAACAGGATTACCCGGAATACAAAGTAAGCTATCACGAATTTGACATCTATGTGAACGACAAATACCCTTTTATCTTTGCAACCCTTGACGGTGAGATCATAGCGCCGGACGGTTCACGCGGCGTACTGGAAATAAAAACAACGACGATACAAAACAAGCTGCAATGGAATGATTGGGAAAATAGGATCCCCAACAGCTATTATGCGCAATGTTTACACCAATTAGCCGCAACCGGTTGGGATTTCGTCATTTTAAAAGCTTATATCCGTTATTATGTTGACGGTGAAGTGCGCGTAACGATCCGGCATTACAGGATAAACCGAAAGGACGTTGAAAACGATATAACATACTTAATCAATCAAGAAAATAAGTTTTGGAAGTTAGTGCAGACGGACAAAGCGCCGGCGTTAATCCTTCCGAATATCTGAAAAGGAGATTTTTAAAATTGGAATTATTATTACAATCGGCGGAAATCAATTTACCGCAAAGCATAGCAAACCTTGAAACCCTAAAAGCAGAACTTCAACCAAAGCTTGAAAAATATAACAACTTAGTTGTTACAGCTGACAGCATAAAAGAAGCCAAAGCAGACAAGGCGGCATTGAATAAGCTTAAAGCAGCAATTGAAGATCAGAGAAAAGCTATTAAAAAACAATACCTTGAACCGTATAACGTGCTTGAAAGTCAGTGTAAAGAAGTTGTGGCGCTGATTGACGCCCCGATAACAGCAATTGACAAGCAGATAAAAGTGTTTGACGAAATCGAAGAAAACGAAAAGTATACAGAGCTTAACGAAGCTTTTGTAAATCTGGACGCGCCGGACTGGATAACCCTTGACAGTGTGTTAAATCCTAAATGGCGTAACAAGACGATGAAAACAGACACTTTAATAACAGAAATCAAGGGAACTGTAAAAGAGCTTGTGGAAGGACTGGAAAAGATTTCCGAAATGTACGCAAACGAACCCTATTTGCTATCGGTAACGGAGTTTTTCAGAGTACATAAGGACTTTTCAAAGACGGCTGTATATGCTGCACAAATGCGGACAGCTTACGAAAGGGAAAAACAGGAAAAGCTAAAAGCGCAAATGTTAGCAGCAGCAGCGGAAGCAGAACAAAACAAGCGTTTAAATGCGTCAGAACAGCCGGCAACAGTTACCAATGATAGTATACCGGTAAAGGACACAGAACGCGAAAAAACACCATTAGAAACAGCGTCAGACAGCACACAGAAGGTTTACAAAGGAAAGTTTGAAGTTGAAACAACAGGTGTCAAGCTAAAGGCGCTTGCAGCCTACATGAAAGAACAGGGCATTAAATACGCGGTTATCAAGTAAAGGAGATTTGAAGAAATGGCAGTAAACAACAGTTTAGTGACACAGGAACAGGCGGAAAAGCAATTACCGTTTTCACAGGTTATAAATTCGGTACCTTATCAGAAAATGATATCAAGCACGCTTAAAGATCGTAACACCGCAAACCGTTTTGTTGCGTCCATAGTGTCAGCAGTAGCAACAAGCCCGGCGTTGCAGAATTGCACCCCAAAAACAATTATAAGCGCTGCGTTGCTCGGTGAAGGTTTAAAGCTTAGTCCGTCGCCACAGCTCGGACAGTTTTATTTAGTCCCCTTCAATCAGAAGGAAAAGAAGGACAAAAACGGACGTGTAATACAGGAAGCTTGCACAAATGCAACCTTTGTTTTAGGTTACAAAGGTTATATACAGCTTGCAACCCGTTCCGGTGAATATAAGCATATTAACGCAATGCCGATAAAAGAAGGCGAATTAATACGCTATAATCCATTTGACGACGAAATAGAATTACAGTATATCGAAAATGAAGAATTACGCGCAACCCTTCCAACAATCGGATATTATGCAATGTTTGAATATCACAACGGCTTTAAAAAGGTGCTGTATTGGGCGAAAGATAAAATGATAGCACACGCGGCGGCATATTCGCCGGCATTTAGTGCAGAAGGGTTGAAGCTTCTGGAAGCCGGAAAAGTCCCCAAAAATGAACTTTGGAAATATTCGTCCTTTTGGTATAAAGATTTTGACAACATGGCTTGTAAAACTATGTTACGTCAATTAATAAGCAAATGGGGCTTAATGTCAATCGAAATGCAAAAGGCGTTTGACGCTGACGGCGGCGTAATAGGGGACAACGGCGAAATTACATTTACAGAACAGCAAATAGCAGCAGACGAACCGGAACCGATACAGCAGCCGGACAATGTTGTAGATGTGGAACCGGTACCGGAACAGGAACAGGCGGAAGACTTTGAAAGCTTAATGGGATAAGGGGGAATAACCTTGAACAAAGTAATATTGATAGGACGTTTAACAGCGGATCCCGAATTAAGACAGACACAAAGCGGCGTTGCAAGTTGCCGGTTTAACGTCGCCGTTAATCGGAGGTTTAAAAACGATAAGGGCGAATATGAAGCGGACTTTATCAGCTGCGTTGCATGGAAACAAACCGCCGAATTTGTATCAAGGTACTTTACCAAAGGAAAAATGATTGCAATTGAAGGTTGCTTACGTTCTGGAAAGTACACCGACAAAAACCACGAAGACGTTACACACTACACAACAGACGTTTATGTAGATAACGTTGAATTTTGCGGCGACAAGTCCGGAAGCGATAACGCAGCAGCGCCAACAGCTTACACCGGAACGCAGCAGCAAGCACCGGCGCCAAAGCCCAAAGCAGCAGCACCGACACAGCAACCGGAATTTAATTTAAGTGACTTTGAAGAAATTCTATCAGACGGCGACGTACCGTTTTAAGGCGGTGAAAATGTGGCGGAAAAAAGGAAAGTTGCTTTTTTATTATACTATGATTGGGAAAAGCTCTTTGTTTCACTGGATAACGACGAAGACGCCGGCATACTTATAAAAGCTTTATTTGCTTATGTAAAACGCGGTGAAGTTCCGAAATTCAACGGAACCTTAAAAACTGTTTTTGCATACATTGTTGATAAAATTGACAGTGATTTGGAAAAATGGGCGGATAAATGTGAAAAAAGAAGTAAAGCGGCAAAAAAACGGTGGGAAGATATGCAAAATATACAATTGCATGCAAATGCATACAATTGCATGCAAATGCATGCAAATGTAGGTGATAATGATTATGATAATGATTATGAATATGATAATGATTATGATGATGATATGAAATATAATATAAAAGCGGAAAAACCAAAAAAACCGAAAGAACCGGACTTGAAAAAAATGATTGTTGATTATTCAGACAACACAGAATTACAAGAAGCTTTATTATTCTTTGTAAAATCAAGAAAAGCTTTAAAAGCTCCAATGTCAGACAGGGCGTTGACACTGTCATTGAATAAGCTTGACAAGCTCGGAAAAGACGACGCAGAAAAGGTTGCTATTGTTAATCAATCCATTGAAAGAGGTTGGAAAGGCTTTTTTCCTATCGGTGAAACGCAGACAAAGCCGGAAAGTGAAACGGATATTGACGAATACAAAAGCGTTATTAACAAATTTTTATATTAAGGGGTAAACAATGAAAATAGTAATACCGGGTGTTCCTATCGGAAAAGGGCGTCCAAAGTTTTCAACTTTCAACGGCTATCCGAAAGCATACACCCCAACAAAAACGGTTAATTATGAAAATCTTGTAAGGCTTGCTTTTCAGCAAAGCAGACAAGAACCCTTTGAAAAGGGGGAACAGTTAAGGGCGGAAATAACTGCTTATTTTCCAATACCTAAAAGCACAAGCAAAAAAAAGGAAATGGAAATGCGGTCCGGTTTATTAATGCACACAAAGAAGCCCGACGCGGACAACATAGCAAAGGCAATCTTGGACGCATTAAACGGGTTAGCCTATTATGATGATTCACAGGTTTGTGAATTGGGCGTTGTGAAAATGTACGGTGAATATCCCCGTGCAGAAGTTGTAATAAAATCATTATAACAAGCACATACAAGCCCGTGAACGTGTTTTTGCTTGGTGGGTAGTGTAATTATACTACCTACCAACAAAGGCGCCTTAAAACGCATTTAAAACGCTTTTAGAGAAAAGGGGCGAAAAGTGAACACAGAGTTAATGTTTTCAAGCAAATCGGATTTATGGAGTACGCCACAATATTTATTTGATGAATTAAACAAAGAATTTAATTTTGATATTGATGTTTGTGCAAACTCAGAAAATGCTAAATGTAAAAAATACTATTCAGAAGAACAAAACGGGTTATTACAAGAATGGACCGGTGTTTGTTGGTGCAATCCACCTTATGGACGGCAAATAGGAAAATGGGTTGAAAAAGCCTATATTACGGCAAAAATCGGGGGGGTACAACAGTAATGCTTTTACCGGCTCGAACCGATACAAAATGGTTTCACAGCTTTATATATCATATTGCGGAAATCAGATTTATAAAAGGGCGTTTAAAATTTGGCAATTCAAAAAACGCGGCTCCTTTTCCTTCCATGATAGTAATTTTTAAAAGGGGGACAAAATGAAAGTAAAAAATTGTTCGCAATGCCGGAAGCAGATAGCAGACGCAGCAAAGGACGAATACGTAAAAAGGGAGTATGCAATATTTCACGATAGCGCTTTTACATTTGCGGTTTATGCGACTGTTGCAGCTCTTACGGTACAGGTTAGGTGCGGACGTTCCAAAGAGTATATACAAAAGCTTTTTGACGATATGGTGTGCGTATATGACACGCCGGAAATATTCGGAAAGGCAATATACTTGACGGACTTAAAAAACAGCCTTGAAAAAGAATACGGCATAGACTTTGAACGAATAAACGTCAGAATTGAAGACGAAAAGAGCTTTACAAAGTCATTGAAAAGAAAAGAAGGTGCATAAATGACGAACGAAGAACAGTTACAGCATAAAATAGAACAACTCACAATAGATTGTGAAGCCGCCAACGCTTTAGGTGCAAAGCTCCTTGCAGATAATATTGAATTTATGCTTGAAAATGTGGAAATCAAAGATTTATTAAAAGAAGCTGTTTCAGATATCCACACATTGTTGAAAGGTTCAAAGCTTACGCCGCAAACGTGCAGTAAATGTGCAGCGCTTCCACTATGCAACGAAGCCGGGATAAGCTGCAATTCAGACGCTTGCAAGTGGAGATACGCAGACGAAGCTTTAAAAATCATAAACGGCGGTGTTGAACGATGATAGTTAAAATAATTATTGGTTCAATTCTCTTATCATTTGCAACCGGTGCAATATATTCCGTTGTCCGGTGGCGTATGAAGAATAAATGCAAACACAAGTATATCATAGACAATTATGTTGTTATGGGTAAAAAGGTTTTGTTGTTCTGCAAGTGTGAGGATTGCAACAAGTACAAAGATTTTGAAGTATGGAACGACCGTATTCAAATTAATATTGGAGAGTGTGATAAAAAATGATTTGGGTGTTCATATTCGCCGGCGGTGCTTTATTCTGTTATTTAATGGGTTATTTCGTCGGTAAACGTTACGCAGAAGAAAAAATTGAAGAAACACGGGCAGAATTAGGACTTTACAATCAAGGCGAATGGGACGCATATTTCAAAAAGGAGTGATAAACACGGGAAGACTAACAAACGACCGGACGTATTTTGAAGTCAAGGAAAATGCGGAAGGCTTACAGGCTAAAGGGTTGCAACCTTCCGTCAGTGACTTGATTTATATTAAGCTTGCAGAATATGAACGGAACGAAGAACAGCGCAAAAAAACTGTTGAAATGCTCTTTACTGAAAATACAGAGCTTAGACAGCAGTTAAGACAGCAGACCGACCAAAACAACCGGTTACGGGAAGCGGTGGCGCGTCAATCAATGGATAATTACGAATACGAATAAAAGGGGAAATAACAATGACTAAATCACAGATTCAGAAAGCAGCACGTATAATTGCATTTTATGGAAGGGCTGCACAACTGGATATATTACAGGAAGAATGTGCGGAACTTATACAGGCTGTTTCAAAGATCCGACGCGGAACGCCGGGAGCTGAAGAACATTTTATTGATGAATTTGCAGACAATTGTATTATGCTAATGGAAATATTGTCCGATTTCGACGAAGACGAAAAAACGGAACTATACAAAAAGATCAACGAAAAGCTTGACCGGCAATTACTGCGAATTGAACAAAGCCAAAACTAACGAAGGGAGGTAAACAAGCTTGTTTCTTGTAGGTGCTATATGCGGCGGCGTTGTTATGCTTATGACTGGAATATTACTTGGAGCCATAACAATTGACGAAAAAGACAAAGAGATTGAATATCTCAAACAAAAGCTATATGAACAAGCGAAAAATGAAAGTAATGGATATCGAAGAAATAATAAACAAGACAGCTAAAGCAGCAGCGCGTGAAGTTCTGGAACAAAGCAGAGAAAAGCAGCAGAAGGAAATGCAGCTTGGAAGCTTTAAGAAAACAGAAAAGATTTTATATGAATATCCGCGTTGGAAAAACACCGACGTAAAGGAAACGGCGCGTTTTTGCAATATGATAGAAACCGCCCTTGAAAGTGTTTCGTCGGATCCGTATTACAAGATCATTGAATTAAAATATTTTCAGAAATGGACGCATGAACGCATAGCGGAATATTTCGGCGTTGATGTGTCGGTGATAAGTAAAAGGCGTATTAAAATAATTAATACGTTACGCCCTATTTTGTTTTCCGCTGAATTTATAAAGGAATTATACGAAAATACGTAAATAACCCGGAATAGAAAGGAAGTATACCCAAATGAGAAGCAAGCGAATACTTTTAAGAGATGAAAGCAAGTTACAGAAGATCAACCCCGAAACAGTGTCTATAATGCAGAAATATAAAGTTGATATGTGTATGAGAAACTTATCAGAACGCACACAGAAGCATTATATATATGACTTGGAACGTTGGTTTATTTATATTCTGGACAATCAGCAGAATAAAAGCATTAAAGAGCTGACGGACGAAGACATAATGGAATTTTTGTATTTTTGCAAGTCAGAAGGCAACAACGCAGAAAGAATAAAGCTAATGTTAGCAACGATTTCTGCAATTTACCGCTTTTTGCGTAAGAAACGGCAAATACAAGAAAATCCGTGTGAGTTTATAGACAGACCAAAAAAGGGCGCTGCGATAACGCAGCAAACGTATTTAACCCCGGAACAGGTGGCGCTTATGCGTGAACGCCTTATAAGCTCGGATAACTTGCAGCTGCGTGTGTATGCAATGTTGTCATTGTCTACAATGGCACGCGTCACAGCTATTGCAAGTATCCGTTGGGATATGATCGACTTAGAAAACAAAATAATCAAAGGCGTTCTTGAAAAAGAAGGAAAAATTGTTGACTTGTATTTTTCGGACGAAGTAAAGTATTTACTTGTACAGCTCAAAAAGGAAAGGGAAATAAAAGGGCGTGACGATCACGGGTGGCTATTCTATTCCGGACGGAATAAGGATAAACCCATAAACGCCGGAACGCTCGGAATGTGGTGTAAAAAGATTGGTGAAATGATAAACGTCCCAACGTTGCACCCACACGACTTTAGACACAGCGGCGCAACGCTTCTGAAAAATGCCGGCATGGCATTAGAAGACGTTTCCACCCTGTTGAACCATGAAAGCACAAACACAACGAAGCGTTATTACATCAAAGAAGACACAGCAAGATTAAGCAGCATTAAACGGACTTATAATATTTAAGTTGTTAAAAGACGAATTTGAATGATTCGGAAAGGAGAAAAAATGAAAATTAAACACATAGGAATGTTCATTTTGGGCGTTATAGATATTCTGCTCGCTATAATTATTGTGGTATTGGTAATAATTGAGCATAAAGAAGCAGGTAAACTTTTAGCAGCAGGCATATGTTTAATTTGTGGTGTTAATATGGTTATTAATAGTATTGAAACAAAGAACGAAAGGCTAAGAAGAAAAGCCGAGTTAAAAGAAATGGCTAAATTATACGGTTGGGATAAGGAGGGCTGAAAATGGCTGATATGATAGACCGTGAAGAACTTAAAAAAGCTGTTGATACATGGGACAGATTCTATTATGTACCGCTGCAAGGTGTAAAACGAGGTAGCAACGATGATTATACAGCCCTTGTCCGTATTAATGACATATTGCATTGTATTGACACTATGCCAGCCGCAGACGTACAGCCTATAAAGCATGGGCGGTGGATATGTAATGCCGAATACTGCAAAAGGAAAGGCTATAAACCGTCAGGCGTGGGAAATTATTATTGGTGCTCAGAGTGCGACGGAGCAGAACAAAAACCGAGTGACTTTTGCCCTAACTGCGGTGCAAAAATGATAAAGGACGGTGAGCATAATGACACTTGACGAAGCTATAAAGCATTGCTTTGAAGTGGCAGAAAAAGAAGAACAATTCTGCGTTCAAGATGATAGGTCATGCCTTTTCCAGAAATCACACGCAGAGTGCGCAGCAGAACACAGACAGCTTGCAGAGTGGCTTAATGAGCTTAAAGAAGCAAAAAGGCTGTTGAAGTTGGCGGTTGAGGATATGTACAATTCAGTAAATGATGTGCATTGCAAGTATTGCAGTAAGTGGCATACAGACCAATGTCAGGGGACGAGTCACTTAGATTGTTATATTGAAAACAAGTTTAAGTGGCGTTATGCCGATGAATCCTTAAAGCTGATAGGAGAGGACGGTGGAAACGATGACACGATTACAGGAAGTTGAAAAGCTCCTTGATAACAACCTTGCTCTAATAACGGAATACAGCAAGAGGGTAGCAGAGCTTATGGGAAGTATCAGAGTGCTTGAAAAAGAGCGTGACAAGCTGACTAAGAAAAACAGAGGGCTTGAAGTGGTACGCTGTAAAGACTGCGTAAAACTTAACAGACATGATTGTCCTATGTGCTATATTGAAAATAAAACTTTGCAATTTGCGGAAGTAAAGCCCAATTTTTACTGCGGTGCGGGGCAGTTAAACGATTAAAACGTGTCAACAAAGGAGTGATATTATGAGTGGCGGAAGTCATAACTATATTTGCTATAAAATTGAAGATGAGCTTGTCGGCTCTATGCATGACAAAGAGCTTGATGACCTTATGAAAGATATTGCAGAGTTAGCGCATGACGTTGAATGGTACGATAGCTGCGACATTGGCGATGAGGAATACAAGGAAAGCGTTAAAAAGTTTAAAAACAAGTGGTTTAAGTCAGACCGTGAAGAACGGCTCAAAGGCTATATTAATAAAGCAATTGAAGATTTGAAAACGGAGCTTATCAACTTAATCGGGAACGAATGAAACGTGTCTTTGAAAGAGGTTGAAAAGATATGATACTATACGATTGCAGCGAAACAAAAGCAATGTTTCTTGATGAAGAAGGCGCAATGTATGATAGAGCTGATTTTGTAAGGAATGTGGGGGCGTTAGCTTCCCAAACAAGGGAAGGTGTTGTAAAAATAGAGTATGCACCCGAAACAGAAAATGAAACCGAATATGCGGTTATTCATTACAAGAACGGTTCGACAAAGCTTGTAAATATCCGGCTTGATTCATACGCGGCAATAGTTAGGGATATTTTCAAAAACTTATAGGAAATATAATTGAATATGCCTAAAAACGTCATAGCAGCGCATATAATGCACGCTATGGCGTTTTTCTTTATGTCCTAATATAATTACCCTATAAAACACACAGGGGCTAAAAAAGCCCTTTAAATGCTTGCACATTTATGGCACATTTACAGCACATTTAAGTCTATGGTGAATTAATATAATTTACTGTAAAATATAGACAAATAGTAAGCCGGGAGGTGTCAAAACATGGACAAAAAGGCTATTGATAATGATATTATCGAATACCTTGACAAAATTTACGTCCGTAAAGATACTTGCACCGAACGACAAATGAAGACGGAAAAAGAAATATCGGAAATTCTGATAACACAAGGAACTATAACAAC
>Ga0310786_10013263_pt1 | contig 10165 bp, 11 predicted proteins | sample AusTroGonzalo_MG_FD_203881 | JGI IMG/M metagenome (GOLD analysis project Ga0310786, IMG submission 203881) | Bovine rumen microbial communities from tropical cattle in Woodstock, Queensland, Australia - Gonzalo_03 (v2) (version 2) | ecosystem: Host-associated > Mammals > Digestive system >... | reverse complement strand
CTGACGGCACTGACCGACCTGGAACTGAAACGCCAACGTGCCCGCGAGCAGACGCTCTGGTAAGGCGGGTTAGCGGCTGATCTTGCGAGTAGGCGTGATGACACGATCTACTTTGTGGTCCAGCCAACTATGAGGTATCTCGGTTTTCTTGAGTTGGAAATCATAGCAGACGCCTACTTGGAAAGAGCTGTTATGGTGACGAAGGAACTTATCGTAGTAACCTCCTCCGCGACCGATACGATTGCGATGGTGGTCAAAGGCCACACCCGGCACGAAGATCATGTCGATACGTCCGCGATAACGCTCGGTCTGGGGTTCGGGAATGCCGAAATGACCACGGCGCATCATATCCTCGCCGTCGTACGGACGTACCTCCATATAGCGGCGATGGGTGACAGGTAGAAGCATCGTCTTCTCGTGGTAGTACTTCTCCAGCAGCGGACGCAGGTCCACCTCGTTGTGGACAGGATAGTAGAGCAGTACCACCTTAGCGGACTGGAAACGGGGAGACTGCTCAATCTGCTCAAGAATAGCAGCCGAGTCCTTAGCGACTTGTTCCTTGCTCAGCACGCGACGACGCTGCTCAATAATGGCACGCAAGGCACGTTTTTCCTTCTTCTCACGGTTCCACGGGAGCCATGCACGGAAATCATGAATTTGGCCTTCGAATAACATGATGCTACAAAATTTGGCTGCAAAGGTACAAAAAATAATTGGAAATAGAAAATTGAACGTTGAAAATTTGTTAAAAAATACTGTTTTCTTGACAAAAATGAAGATAACGAAGCATATACTGCCTATTGTGATGGCGCTTCTGGCTATGGGAATAGCCGGGTGTAGCAGTTCCAGCACGAGTACCGTAACTAACTCGTCGGTAGCTAAGTTGACCGGTTTCTCATTTGCCAGCAATGACTCCATGCCCGGACTGGCTGCTGCGGTGTTTACCGTGGAGGAACGTCTGGACACCGGACTGGTGTATAACAAAGACTCGATTCTATATGGCACCTCGCTCGAGCGGGTGGTGCCGCGTTTTGTGTTCCAAGTGGCCGTGGGTATGGCGCAACTTCAGACCCCCGACACGACCCTTGTGCTGACTGGTTATGATACGCTTAATTTTGCGCACCAACCTATCTACCTGACCCTGCGTTCGTCCGACGGTACGACTACCAAAGTCTATGAGATACGTCCTACGGTGCATCAGGCCGACCCCGACCTGTTCGTCTGGAACCAGCTGACGCCGCAGATTTATCCCGCCGATGAGAGTGAACAGACGGTGGTGGAACTTGGTGGACAATTTGTGATGATTGCCAATAACGGCTTCCAGAACACAGCCTATTCGTCGACCGACGGCGCAGCGTGGTCGGTACTGAGTGCTCCGAGCGGACTGCCTGCCGGCGCACGTGTTCGTCAGATCATCTCGGACGGCACAACGCTCTATTATGCTGATGGTACTACGATGTATACTTCGACTGATGCTACGACCTGGACTGCGCAGCCGATGAGCCTTGTGATGAAGACGATGCTCATGTGCTGGAACGGTCGTGTGTGGGCGCTGGTGGATAACGGAGGATTGGAACTGGCCTATCTGGATGAAACCAGTCTAGTGTTGACTGGTATTCGACCGGACGGAGACTTCCCGGTGAGTGATTTTGCGGCCGTGCAGTTCCAGAGTGCGAGTGAACGTGCTCGGGCTATGATTATCGGTGGCTATGCCGAGAACGGACGGAGTCTGAATACCCGTTGGAATCTGGAGTACTCCGAGCAGATTCGCGAGAACAAAGGTTATCGCCTCAGTGAGTTCTCGATCGATCGCCCGCATTTTACGACGCTGACGGGTATATCTGTTATCTGGTACAACGGTCAGTTGATGCTCTTTGGCGGCGTGGACCAGGATATGACGTATTTTGGTCGCGACATACTCATCTCTGATGACGAGGGACTCAACTGGACCCAGGCAGATACGGCTAAGAACCAACTGCCCGAGGTGTACCAGGCACGTCGGAAACAAACCGCTATCGTGCGTGACAACTATATCTACCTCTTTGGCGGGCAAGACAAGACGACGACCTATTCGGATGTCTATCGAGGTCGACTGAACTCAATTGATTGGTAAACAATAAAATAAACTAAATATTTTTGAATTATGACGATTAAAGATTTTAAGTTTGCCGGCAAGAAGGCAATCGTACGTGTGGACTTTAATGTGCCACTCGATGAGAATGGTAAGATCACCGATGATACCCGTATCCGCGGTGCACTGCCTACGCTCAAGCACATCCTGGACGAGGGTGGTGCGCTTATCATCATGAGCCATATGGGTAAGCCGAAGGGTAAGGTACAGGCTAAGTTCAGCCTGAGCCAGATTGTTGACGCTGTTAGTGCAGCTCTCGGCCGTCCTGTTCAGTTTGCAGAGGACTGTGCTAAGGCGCAAGATAAGGCAGCTGCTCTGAAACCCGGCGAGGTGCTGATGCTCGAGAACCTCCGCTTCTATCCCGAAGAGGAAGGTAAGCCCGTAGGTATCGACAAGGAAGATCCGGCTTACGAGGAGGCTAAGAAGGAGATGAAGACCCGTCAGAAAGAGTTTGCTAAGGTACTTGCATCGTATGCTGACTGCTATGTGATGGATGCCTTCGGTACCGCACACCGCAAGCATGCTTCGACGGCTGTTATTGCCGACTATTTTGATGCAGACAACAAGATGCTCGGTTTCCTTATGGAGAAAGAGGTGGCTGCAGTTGATGCAGTGCTGGGCGATATCAAGCGTCCGTTTGTGGCTATCATGGGTGGCTCGAAGGTAAGCTCGAAGATTGGTATCATCGAGAACCTGCTGGGCAAGGTGGATAAACTCATCCTATGCGGTGGTATGACCTATACGTTTGCTAAGGCACACGGCGGCGAGATTGGTAACTCGATCGTAGAGCTCGACAAACTCGACGTAGCTCTGGGCGTTGAGGAGCTGGCTAAGAAGAATGGTGTAGAACTCGTGCTGGCTCCAGATGCTATCTGCGCAGATAGTTTCAGCAACGATGCAAAGCAGCAGGTTTGTCCTGCCAACGCTATTCCGGCCGGTTGGGAAGGCTTGGATGCAGGTCCTGAGGCTCAGAAGAAGTTCGCCGAGGCTATCCGCGGTGCAAAGACGATTCTGTGGAACGGTCCTGCAGGTGTGTTCGAGTTCGATAACTTCTGCGATGGTAGCCGTGCTATAGGTAATGCCATTGCCGAAGCAACAGCCAATGGCGCTTTCTCGCTCATCGGTGGTGGTGACTCGGTAGCATGTGTCAATAAGTTCGGTCTGGCTGATAAGGTATCGTATATCTCTACCGGTGGTGGTGCTTTGCTCGAGGCTATCGAGGGTAAGGTTCTGCCGGGCGTAGCAGCTATTAAGGGCTAATGGTTAGTGGCTAAAGGCTAATGAAAATTATAAAAATAAAAATTATAAGTTGATGGAAATTTCAGGTAAGATTATTCAGGTCCTTCCCCTCCAGACGGGTGTGGCAAAAAATAGTGGTAACCCCTGGCAGTCTCAGTCGTACGTACTCGAGACTCAGGAGCAGTTCCCGAAGAAAGTATGCTTCGAAGTATTTGGTGAGCAGCGTATCAAAGACAACGCATGCCAATTGGACGATATCGTGACGGTATCGTTCGATATAGAGAGCCGTGAGTTCAACGGCCGTTGGTACACCTCTGTTCGCGCTTGGCGCGTTCAGCAAGGTATCGTAGAACCTGCTACTGAGCAAGCTGCTCCAACTGCAGAGACTGCTGCTCCTGCTCCGGCGCCCGAGGCTTCGATGCCCGTAGAGGCACCGGCTCCTTTTGATCCCACCGTGGATGATAACACGACTGACCTGCCCTTCTAATGGCACGCTTGCGTAGATACTGGTGGATCGTGCTGATTCTCGTCTTGCTGGCGGGTGGTGCAACAGTTTGCGCCCTCCGCTGGCAGGCGTGGTTCGGCATGCCGGACGAACCCGAGTGGACAGGCGACACAATCGCCTATCGCTTCCACTGCTTCGGTGATGACTCGGTTCCTGGATTTGTTGCCGCCGATGGCGAATGGAAAGATACACTCTATAGTGACACGCTGGATATCCTCCTGCTGGGCGATGTCCATAGTGGATTGAAGCATGCCGACTACGATACGCTGGCTACGCGACTGCCGCATATCGACTGTTATGCCCAGTTGGGCGACTGGCTTGAAAGGGGCTATTTCTACTACGAGCAGCTGCTCTACAGAGAACTACAGGGTACACGTCTGGATTCTATCCCCGTGCTGACCTGTCCGGGTAATCATGAGTATCAGAAAAATCTGCATCGTTCGCTCTCTCCGGTATGGGAGGCTATGTTCCGCCATCCTAAAAACGGACCTGTCGGCATGAAGGGTGCGAATTATTATGTAGACTTCCCCGGACTACGCTTTATTGTGATAGACACCCAGGGACTTCGTCTCTTGCGTCACTTTACCCGTATCAACGAGTGGCTCACGCGGGTGATACAGGGGGCTGGCAATCGCTATACCGTGGTGATGATGCACCATCCGGTGTATAGCAATACGCGTGGACGTGCCAACGTGGGCGTTTACCTATCGTGTCTCTCTCCGCTTCGTCAGGCCGACTTGGTCTTCTCGGGGCATGACCATCAGTACGCACGCCAGTTGCCCTTCGTAGCGACTACGTCGTGCAATACGCATCACGAGCCAAAGTTCGACCATTATCACGAGCGTCAGGGTGTGGGAGATATCTACTACGAGCGTATTATGCTCTATCATGACACGCTCCGTATGTTCACCTACCGACTGGCGACAGGCGAACTATACGACGAGTGTACGATCACGCATTAGTCAAAAACTTCTGTAAGTATATCCAGCGACTTCATCTCTTGCCAGCCATCTACATGGTCGGCATAGTAACTGCATAATTGGCGTAGTTGCTCTTGTCGCTGTGTCCTGTTGACGGGTTGGTGAGTCAGCCACGGGTGCTCTTCTTCGTTAATGGCGAAGCCCAGCCGCTCGGCCAGCCCCTGCATAGTGCGTAGATGCACGTTCTCGGGGTCGTCACAGCGATCCAGGTCTTCTACGACAGTCATCAGGTAGTCGAATAACGGTTCGTCTTGCATGGGCTGGTAGAGTGTGTGCGAGAGTAGTTCGCTCAGAAACATCGCAACGGTCTGGCGTCGGATATCCGTCGTAATGTGTGTGGGCGTATAGATGAGGGTGGCCTGTTCGACAACGGGCATGCTGCCGTTCTTGCCTTCGCGAACCGAGAGCTCAACCAGCGAGAGTGGAGTATACACCCCGGTTCCCTTCTTGCGACTGCCTATACCATATACTATATACGCGCCGCGCCCGCCTGCACGCGTATAGGCATGCAGTATGCGCGCTCTATCCGAGTGCGCACGTAGTTGCAGAACGATAGCCGTAGTGGTATACATGCGAATATTGGATAAATTGCGGGTACAAAAGTACAAAAAAATATTGAAAATCGAAAATGGAATTTGAAAATAATCAAAAAATGTACAAAAAATTTGTGTATTCCAAAAAAAAGCAGTACCTTTGCACCCGCTTTTCGCCCTTGCTCGATTTGAGGGCGGATTTTTATAGCTAAAATCGTCCTCGTGAGGGGGCACTAAATAACAACACTATGAAACGTACATTTCAACCATCGCAGCGCAAGCGTCGTAACAAACACGGCTTCCTGGAGCGTATGGCAACTGCAAACGGTCGCCGCGTGCTCGCAGCTCGTCGTGCTAAAGGACGTAAGAAACTGACCGTGGCTGACGAGGGTCGCCACAAATTTTAAGGCACAGCCTTCTTATTAGTAAGTAATGAAATAGGGAAAAGAGACCGTGGTCTCCTTTCCCGAATTTTGTTAATAAATAACGATTACGTATGGAATCTACACGTCAACATAAAATCGCGCGCCTGATCCAGAAGGATATGAGTGATATCCTGCTTCGCTTTGCGCGCACGCTTCACAGCACCCTTATCTCGGTGAGCGAGGTGCGTGTGTCGCCCGACTTGTCGATAGCACATATCTACGTGTCGGTCTTCCCGCAGGACAAAGTGAGCGAGACGATGCAGCTCATCGAGGAGAATGCGCATAAGTTGCGCGGCGAACTCGGACAACTCGAGCGTCATCAGTTGCGCATCATACCGGAGCTGCGTTTCCATCTGGATGAGACGATAGACCGACTTGAGCATATTGATGAGTTGCTAAAGGCATAGAGCTAATGGCAAAACTGGAGTTGCATATCGCCTGGCGCTACTTGTTCTCGCGCAAACGAGTAAATGCGATCAATATTGTATCGGGTGTCTCGGCTGCTGCGGTAGCCGTGGTAGCTGCTGCTATGATATGTGTGCTCTCGGTGATGAACGGCTTCGGTAGCGTAATAGAGCATATGTTCTCGCAGTTTGACCCTCAACTACAGGTGGTGGCCGCAAGCGGGAAGACCTTTCGGACCGATGCAAAGGAGATACAGCAACTTCGCAGTTATTCCGAGATCGATTGTCTGGCCGAAGTGGTCGAGAATACGGCTATGGTGCGCTACAACGACAAGCAGACGCCCGCCCAATTGATGGGGGTTGACTCGGTGTTTGCCCGTGCAACGCATATTGACTCAATTATTACGGATGGTGTCTTTTGTGTGCAGGACGAAGGTGGGTTTGAGCGAACGGTTATGGGCCGTGGGTTGGCTAGTACTATGGGCGTGGGCGCCCACTTCGTAGAACCTCTCTATATTTTCGCCCCTAAACGTATCGGGCGTATCAATATGATGCGCCCTGACAAGAGCCTGCGTCGGGAACATACCTATATTTCCGGTATATTTGCTGTCAATCAGATTCAGTATGACGATCATGTTATGCTGGTTTCCTTGCCTTTGGTGCGCCGGCTCTATGATTATGACAGCCTAACTGTTACTTCGCTCAATCTGAGTCTGAAGACGCCGTCGGCGATTGATCGTACGCAGCGTGAGATACAGCAACTTCTGAGCTCCGACTATCGCGTACTCAATCGCTACGAACAGCAGGAGGATTTCTTTCGGATGTTTGGCGTAGAGAAGCTACTGACCATTCTTTTGATGGTGTTTATCTTGATCGTAGCCAGTTTTAATATCATATCATCGCTCACGATGCTTATCATCGATAAAACCGAGGATATTCGCATACTTAGCAACCTGGGGGCTACGCCCGGCCAGATCCGCCGCATTTTCCTCGTGGAGGGATGGCTGATCAGTATACTGGGTGCGTTAGTGGGTGTTGTCTTAGGTGTGACACTATGTCTGCTCCAGCAGCATTTCGGATTTATCAAGTTGGGATCAGGTGACGACTATATCCTGTCTGCCTATCCCATTCTGCTCCAGTGGGGTGACGTGCTGCTGGTGATGGCTGTTGTGTTGTTGCTTGGATTTGTGGCAGCGTGGTATCCCTCCTATAAATTGAAAGTTGAAAGGTGAAAAGTGAAAAAAGGTTACCTTCTTATATTGAATACTGTTTGGGGTTTACTGGTCGCGTCTTGCAATCCGTATAATCCCTCTCCGCAACCTGTGGCGCCCAAGGAATATGCTAAAGCCTATGTGGAGGCTCATGGCCAGTGCTACGATTCCATACAGGCTTCCGTTCTGTCGCTCGACCTCTATTCTGCCGGTCTGGAACTGGATTCTGCATGTCGTATGCGGGGTTCGGGCTACAACTTGTATCTATCGGATATCTTTGTGACGGATTCCCTGCTGAGCCCGGGCAGTTACACAACGGGAACTACGGGTGAACAATTCAGCTTCTTGCCCGGCAAGAACTATGAAGGCCTGCCAACGGGTACGTATCTACTACAGGTCGCCGATGGTGCTCTGACGAGTATCACGCTGATGGATTCCGGCAGGATGGAAGTGCGCGATACGGCCGATGGAATCGTGGATATTCGTTTTACGCTTTATCACGGGCGCGAGACGTATGATGCGCATTTTCAAGGACCTCTCTCAACGAAACAGGATGAGTGATGTCCGGAAGACATATCGGATGTATCTAAGGATGGAACGGGGATTGTCGGAAAACACCGTTCAGGCCTACGAACGCGATATAGACAAGCTCTTCTCCTATTTCATTCGACAGTCTGTCGATCCCGTACACGCCACGCTTGACCAATTGCATGATTTCGTTCGAGATACCTTCTCGACGGACACGAATGCACGTTCCCAGGCACGTATCTTGTCCGGAGTTCGTTCGTTCTATCGCTTTTTGCTCTATCATAACTATATTGACCAAGATCCTTCCGAGTTGCTTGAGGGACCGCGTAAGGAAGTACATCTGCCCGAAGTGCTCTCTGTTGAGGAGATAGATCAACTCGTTGGTGCAATTGATCTTAGTTCACGCGAAGGCCATCGAAATCGCGCCATCATCGAAATGCTCTATGGTAGTGGTCTGCGCGTGAGCGAACTGACGGCTCTGAAACTGAGCAATATATATCGTTCGGAACACTATATGCTCATCGAGGGTAAGGGCTCCAAACAACGACTGGTACCTATCTCGCCTGTAGCGGAAAAGTGGTTTCAGTATTGGCTCCAAGATAGAGCGTTGTGGCCTATATCTCCCGGTTCGGAAGACTATGCGTTTTTGAATCGTAGGGGTGCTCCCTTGACGCGCGTTATGGTTTTCACAATTATCAAGCGGCTATGCCAAGCGGCAGGTATACGGAAGAATATCTCTCCGCACACTTTGCGTCATTCGTTTGCTACCCATATGCTTCAGAATGGAGCAGACCTGCGCATCATACAGCAATTGCTCGGTCATGAAGACATCACAACTACCGAGATATATACCCATGTCGAAGTCCAGGACCTCAGACGTGCTATTCTTGCTTTTCACCCGGCCAACCAGAAAGAGAGATGAGAAATGAACGGACATACGCCTTTCGGTGGGGACTATGGCTTCTGCTTGTTGTTTTCACTTTTGCGTTTTCGTCTCTGCGAGCCGAAGAGACGATTATTGTGGGAGAAGTCTTTTCTGAGTTAACCGGTGCGCCTGTCGGAGGTGTCAATATTCATTTTCGAGGAACGAAGATAGGAACTTCTACCGATGAAACCGGCGCTTTTGCGTTGCGCGTGGACTTGCGAGCCAAGATGCAGTTGGTATTTTCTGCAGTGGGCTATCACACCCAGCGTTATGAAATAGAGCCAGGCGCTATGGCGGGTATTCAGGTGGTGCTCAAGGAGAAAGTGTCGATGCTGGAAGAGGTGCTGGCTATTCCCGGAGAAAACCCCGCTCTGCCGCTACTGGCTCAAGTGAGGTCACGACGAGCGGAAAACGATCGAATGTTGCGGAGCGAGGTGGTTGCCGGTCAGCGGACGCGGGAATTGTATGTCTCGCATATTCGTCGTCGCCACTTGGAGAAATCTTTTTGGCGAAATCTTGAGCCCGGTTTGGTGATGCAGGCTGACAGTACGTATCTGATGCCTCTGTATCGCGAGACGCAGTCCTTCCGCTTGCAGGGCCAGCAGATGATTCCGGCTAACGATCAGATGTGTCAAGCCCTGATACTCAGTGAAACAGATTATTCGTCGTTGCTATCAATCCAGGGTAACCTGAATTTCTATGCTACGACAATCTATATATTAGACCACCCCTTTATCTCTCCGTTGGCATCGAATGGCACGACTTATTACAAGTACTATCTGGCCGACTCCCTGCTGACGGATCGCGGGAAAGAATATATTGTGCATTTCCGAACTCGAAATCCGTACTATGCTACGTTCGACGGTTCACTACATATCGACTCTGCCACTTGCGCCATTTCGGAACTGGAAGCATCGGTTCCAGCTCAGACGAATGTGAACTACCTGAGCAACCTGCATATCCGTCAGACGTTTGCCAGTGACCATACCTTGCAAGAAGAACAAATATCCACCTTGCTGGACTTTGCGGTAAAGACGGACACGACGCATGTGTTTCCTACGGTGCTCATCGAACACTCGCTACGACAGACGGCATCTGTAGCATCAGAAACATCGCTTTCTGTAGAAGCGGACTCTATTGCGAATTCTCCGATGGATTCGTTGCTTCAGACGCCTCTCGTGCGAACAGCGACATGGTTTGCTACGATAGCGATGACGGGTTATATCCCTACTGGCACATGCGTGGATATAGGCCATGTGCAGGAGATTCTTCAGGTGAATCAAC
>Ga0310786_10013261_pt1 | contig 10166 bp, 11 predicted proteins | sample AusTroGonzalo_MG_FD_203881 | JGI IMG/M metagenome (GOLD analysis project Ga0310786, IMG submission 203881) | Bovine rumen microbial communities from tropical cattle in Woodstock, Queensland, Australia - Gonzalo_03 (v2) (version 2) | ecosystem: Host-associated > Mammals > Digestive system >... | reverse complement strand
ATGCTGCCGAGGGTTATGCCCGCGTCAGTGGTGAGGTTGGCGTTGCACTGGTGACCAGTGGTCCTGGCGTGACGAATACCTTGACGGGTATTGCTGACGCCATGCTTGACTCGACGCCTATCGTCGTCATTGCCGGTCAGGTGCCCATCGGTGCGTTAGGTACCGATGCCTTTCAGGAGGTTGATCTCGTAGGTGTGTCACAGCCTATTTCCAAGTGGAGCTACCAGATACGCCATGCCGAGGATGTTGCATGGGCTGTCAGCCGTGCGTTCTACATTGCCCGTAGTGGTCGTCCTGGTCCTGTGGTTCTCGACTTTGCGAAGAATGCACAGGTGGAGGAGATAGACTGGGAACCCAAGAAGGTGGATTTCATCCGCTCTTATGTGCCTTATCCTAAACTGAACGAAGAGACTGTTCGTCAAGCTGCGGAGCTTATCAATAATGCCAAGAAACCACTCGCCTTGGTAGGACAAGGCGTAGAACTGGGCAACGCACAGGAAGAGTTGAAGGCTTTCCTTGAGAAGGCCGATATCCCTGCTGGTCGTACTATGTTAGGTCTCTCGGCCCTGCCTTCCAATCATCCGCTGAACGTCGGTATGCTTGGTATGCACGGCAACTACGCCGTCAATCTAAAGGAACAGGAATGCGACGTGCTGATTGCTATCGGCATGCGTTTCTCCGATCGCGTTACTGGAAATACCAAGACCTATGCCAAGCAGGCTAAGGTCATTCATCTGGATATTGACCGCAGCGAGATTGACAAGAATGTGAAGACCGATGTGGCTGTGGTGGCTGACTGTAAGGAGTCGCTGCCTGCCATTACCGCTCTACTTAACAAGAATAACCATCAGGAGTGGCGCGATTCATTTAAGGAACTGGATCAGAAAGAGCGTACCAAGGTCATTGAGCCTGCCATCCATCCTGCTGACGGTCCGTTGCTGATGGGTGAGATTGTCAATGCTGTTGCCGAGCAGGCGCCCAATGGCTCGGTACTCGTTACCGATGTTGGTCAGAACCAGCTCTTTGCCACCCGCTACTTCAAATATACGCAGAATCGTAGCATCTGTACCAGTGGTGGCTTGGGAACAATGGGTTACGGTATGCCCGCTGCTATTGGTGCCACGTTTGCTACCGACCGTACCGTTTGCTGCTTCATGGGCGACGGTGGTTTCCAGATGAATATCCAGGAGCTGGGTACCATTATGGAACAGCAGAGTCCGGTGAAGATGATATTGATGAACAACCACTATCTGGGCAATGTGCGCCAGTGGCAGGACATGTTCTGGATGCGTCGCAAGTCGTTTACCAAGATGCTCAATCCCTGCTACGAGTCCATCGCTCAGGGTTATGGTATTCCTTATCAGGCTGTGACCGACCGCAAGGACTTGGCTGCTGCTGTCGAGAAGATGCTGGCTACCAAGGGCCCGTATATTCTGGAGTGTGCCATCAAGGAAGACGACAATGTGCTGCCCATGACTCCGCCGGGCATGAATGTCAATGAAATGATGCTGGAGATTTAAGGGAAAAGTGAATAGTGAAAAGTGAATAATTTGCTACCGCAATGGAAAATAAGAAACTATATACCCTGTTGGTCTATTCTGAGAATGTGGCTGGTATTCTGAATCAGATTACCGCTGTATTCACGCGTCGTCAGGTTAACATCGAAAGTCTGAACGTGTCTGCATCGTCTATTGAAGGCGTTCATAAATATACCATTACCGCGTGGAGTGATGAAGACCAGATAGTCAAGATTACGCGTCAGATTGAGAAGAAGATTGACGTTGTCAAGGCTAACTACTTCACTGACGACCAGCTTTTTATCCGTGAGTCTGGTCTCTATAAACTTTCTACCGAGAAGGTGCTGAATAACCCCGAGATTTCGCGTACCATTCGTCGCAACGATGCCAGTATTATGGAGGTTAATCCTACGTATACCGTCGTTATGAAGAACGGTAAGACCGAGGACATTCTGAATCTCTACTATGCTTTGAACGAGTTTGATTGCGTGTTCCAGTATACCCGTTCAGGCCGTATTGCTGTAACGCGTGCTAAGCAGGAGCAGGTCAGCGAATTCCTTGAAGAACGCGAAAAAAGTGATAAGTGATAAACGATTGCTACAAAATGGATAAAGTAGGACGTTACGAGTTTCTGGCTGAGCCATTCCACTGCGATTTCAGTGGTCGATTATTTATGGGCCATTTGGGCAATCACATGCTGAATGCTGCAGACTTCCATTCGTCTGCCCGTGGTTTTGGCATGAAGTATCTGATGACCATCAATCGGTCGTGGGTACTGTCGCGTCTGGCTATTGAGATGGACGAGATGCCCCAGCAGTACACCAAGTTCAATGTCGAGACATGGGTTGAATCGGCTATGCGCTATTTCACCAGCCGTAATTTTTCCGTCGTTGGCGATGATGGACGCATTTACGGTTATGGTCGCTCTATCTGGGCCATGATAGACACGGAGAGCCGTCAGCCTACCGATATCTTTTCTATTGATGATGGCGCCATTAATAACTGGATAGTCAAGGACAAGGAGTGTCCCGTTGACAAGGGTGGGCGAGTGAAGATGTCGGACGAGGCCCAATTGGTTCGCACCATCGATACTTATTACAATGATGTCGATATCAACGGTCACATCAACTCCGTCAAATACATTGAGCACGTGCTCGACCTCTGGCCATTAGATTGGTATCGCACTCACCAGATTCGCCGTTTCGAAATAGCTTATGTCGCTGAAGCCCATGCTGGTGACCAGCTTTCGTTCTATCGTGAGCAGACGGGCAACAACGAGTATTGCATCCGTATTGTCCGAATGGATGGCACCGAGTGTTGTCGCAGCAAAGTTGTCTTTATTTGAAAATGTATTCGCTGATGCCAACGGTGTGTTTCTCCATCAACTTGCGCATGGAGGAACGGATGGCAGCACGGTTCTTTTGTTCGATACTTGTGAGCACGCTGTCGGGTTCGTCGATGGGCAGAATGCGGTAGTTGTGCCGACGGTTGTTGTCTGTGGGACGACTAACCCAATAGAGTGTATAACCGCAGTCACTGAGTCGTGTGGCGCTCTTTTTGCCGGTAATTGTAGGCACGATGCCGGGCTGCACGGTCTTTGTAAACTCCAGGCGTACCATGTAGCCGCCGTAAGTGTTCGGCTTCGACTGGTTGCTGACTACGTTGCCCATTGACCAGGCAATCAGGTGGCAACTGTCTGGCGTCAGTTCCAGGGGCTGGGCTACATGCGGATGTCCGCCAATGACGTGGTCGACACCATTGTCTATAAGCCACTTGGCCATATCGCGTTGTTGTTGTGACGGCAACTGCTGATACTCTATACCCCAGTGTGGCAGGGCAATAATGACGTCAGGTTTCATGATTTTGGCTTTCTGGATGTCGCGACGAATCTGGACGGTATCCATATAGTTTACGACGTTGGGCGCTTGCACCTGAATGCCGTTGGTACCGTAAGTAAAGTTTAGCAGTACAATGCGCAGACCGTTGCGCTCCAGCAGGTACGGATACTGCTTCTGACGCGCCTGTTCATCGACGTATGTACCAATATGCGGCACATGCAGCGAGTCCATCATCATAATGGTACGTTCGAGTCCTGCACGACGACTGTCCAGACAGTGGTTGTTGGCGGTGAGCATGATGTCGAAGCCAGCATCAAGACAAGCTTGCAGATACTCATCGGGAGCACGGAACTGCGGATATCCGGCATAGGGTTTACCACCCAGCGTCACCTCGAAGTTACCGATGGCAACGTCAGCACGTTCCACCTCGTCGTGAATACGGGCGAAACACTCGTCATAGTTATAACTGCCGTCCTTCTGCAGGGCTGCATTGATTTGCGGTCCGTGCTGCATCAGGTCGCCAGCAATCAGCAAGCTGAGGTGGTGTTCCTCAGCCTGCTGAATAGTGTTAGACTCTGTCGCTCCTTTTTGGCGTTCTGCATGGCACGACGCGGATGCCAACGTAATGAAGCCAAAGGCCGCTATCAGGAGTTTTCTCATCAGCCCTTACTTTACTTGTTGTCGACAGCGGCCTGCTCAATGGGCAGACACTTCTTGTAGTTCTCGATATACTTCTCGAAGCCGGCAACATCCTCGGCAGTTGGGGCGATGCTTGTGCCCGTATTGCCTGCGAAGACAACATCTTCGAGGTAGTCGGCCAGGTTCTTTCCGTTCTTGTTGATCAGGTAGCCAGCCAACAGGGCGATACCCCATGCACCACCTTCGCCTGCAGTCTCCATCACAGAGATTGGAGAGTTCAGGGCGGCAGCCAGCATGCGCTGACCAACACCAGCGGTCTTGAAGTAGCCGCCATGACCAGTAATACGGTCCACCTTAATCTTCTCTTCCTTGAACAGGATATCGTTACCAATCTTCAGCACACCGATGGCGCCGTAGAGGTTGGCTCGCATAAAATTGGCCAGATTGAACTTGTCGTTGGCTGAACGAACAAAGAGGGGGCGACCGTCTGCCAAACCAGTAACAGGCTCACCGCTGACGTAATTGTATGCCATCAAGCCACCGCAGTCGGTGTCGCCTTCCAGAGCCTTGTTAAACAGCTTGCCATACAGCTCGTTCATATCTACGGGCACACCCAGCAGCTGCTGATACTCCTTGAACAGGCCTACCCATGCGTTGATGTCGCTGGTGCAGTTGTTGCAGTGCACCATCGCAACGAGACTACCGTCAGGCGTAGTCACCATGTCAATCATCTCGTAAGGCTTCGACAGCGGCTTCTCCAATACAATCATTGAGAATGAAGAGGTACCTGCCGATACGTTACCCGTGCGCTGCTTGACAGCATTCGTTGCTACCATACCCGTTCCAGCGTCGCCCTCAGGAGGACAAACAGGAATGCCAGCCTTCAGGTGACCTGAAACGTCAAGTTTCTTAGCGCCCTCGGCAGTCAGCGTACCAGCGTTCTCGCCAGCATTCAGCGACTTAGGCAGAATGTCGAGCAATGTCCATGAATAGCCCTTCGGAGCGATGAGTTTATTGAACTTCTCAACCATGGTAGCATCGTAGGTCTTCGTGGCGGGATCTACGGGAATCATACCCGATGCATCGCCCACGCCCAGTACAAACTCGCCAGTAACCTGCCAGTGTACGTATCCTGCCAGCGTGGTCAGGTATTTGATGTCCTTCACATGCTCATTACCTTCGAGAATGCACTCATACAGGTGACTGATGCTCCAGCGCAGGGGAATGTTATAGTTGAACAACTCAGAGAGCTCTGCGGCAGCCTTACCCGTATTGGTGTTACGCCATGTGCGGAAAGGCACCATAATCTCCTGCTTCTCGTTGAATGCCATGTAGCCATGCATCATAGCCGAGAATCCGATAGCAGCCAGCGACTCTATCTCGCAGTCGTACTGAGCCTTTACATCCTTGCGCAGGTCGGCGTAGCAGTCTTGCAGGCCTTTCCAGATGATGTCGATACTATAAGTCCACAGTCCGTCCACGAGTTGGTTTTCCCACTCGAATGCACCTTGGGCTATGGGTTTGTTCTCTTGGTCAATCAGTACGGCTTTGATACGTGTGGAACCGAATTCGATTCCGAGGATGGCCTTACCGGCCTCGATGGTTTGTTTTGCGTTCATAATTTAATAAGTTTTGTGATTTATGACTGCAAAGATACTCTTTTTCCTGCAAATAGCCAAACATTCTATCCTAAATTGCTGCACATTTCCGTATTTTTACGGCAAAACCAAACAAGTTTCTGAACTATTTTGTCTCTTTGCAATCAATTAAGCCCTATAGATATAAATAAGGTATACCTAAAATAATAGTGAAAATGAAAAGAACAATGACTACATTTGCAGCCTTCGTATGCTGCGTAATGATGATGGGTGAGGTAAGAACCGGAACCAATTTCTAGGAATTCAGAGTTCCCAATTTTCCACTTAATTATTTGGAAGTTTCAAATAAAGTATGTAACTTTGCAGCGGAAAAAAGAAAAATAATATGGCATACGCAAAAATAGACATAGTGATAAAGAATCCCTCACAGAAGCTTGAAGAACGAATCCGTGAGGTGGGACGCCAGAAATATGAGCGAATGCAGAAGACCCTTCATGACTGGAAAGAAGGAAAATATAAAAATGCAAAAGTTCTTCTGGTAAAATGAAAGTCACTGAATTTTTCGAGTCTTCTGAAGGAGACATTTACTCAATAAGCCTGTCATCTGAGAATGGCGGGCTTATTGCTGATGATATATAAAATCAGAACCGACCCCATTTTTCCCATTTTTCACGTACTTTCGTAGGGAAAAGACTTTTTTTTCTTATTTTTTTGGAATATTCAAAAAAAGTTTCTATCTTTGCCTTCGGAATGATAACAAGACAAGAATGCATTGACACCATTAAGGCGAATGCTGAGACCATCGTCCAACAGTTTGATGTACGCTCTCTCCGCCTGTTCGGCTCGCTTGCACGCAATGAGCAACGAGAGTCGAGTGATGTCGATGTATGTGTCGAAATGCCCCCTGATATGTTTCAGCTGATAGGCCTGAAGCAGTATCTCGAAGAACTGATGGGCTGTGATGTCGATGTTGTACGCATACACCGCAATATCGATGAGTTTTTAATGAACCAAATCGAACGAGATGGAATCTATATCATCAGAGAAACTTCAAATCATCTGGCATACGCTTAGCAACAGAAAACCAGATTTCATTGCGAAGCCACACTCTATATAAAATCAGAACCGACCCCATTTTTCATTGTCATAATTACCTGTAACGGTTCTTCGGTCAACGATTTGCAAATTATATGCCTTATTTAAGGTTTTTTAAATTGAGAGGTGCGCTTTTCATATAAATTCTTAGTACCTTTGTCGTCGTGATTTTTATACGGGTTTCGTGCAATTTAAAATGTTTCAACAACATGATAAATGTGATTATATGAATGTGCATTTAATAACAATATTTACTAATTAAACAATTAACAATTATGAGAAGAAAATTACTTTCTATTCTCGCGCTGATGCTCATAGGAGTAGGCAGCGCATGGGCCGACGGAGACGGTTCTGCAGAAAATCCTTGGATTTGTGGCGACTGCAAAGTGACATTGATTGGCGGTGAGCTGACCGTATCGAAAACTAGCGGTACGGGTGCTATGGCGGATTATACAAGCGCTTATAACCAGCCCTGGAGGCCCAACCGTAACAGCATTACGAGCATCGTAGTCGAGGAAGGCGTGACTCACATCGGCAATTACGCCTTTGCGCAGTGCAGATATGCAACGTCAATTCCGCTTCCGACGAGCTTGACCTCCATCGGCAATTATGCATTCCAGGGATGCAATAACGCAAGTTTGACGTCGATAACCATCCCCGCCAATGTGACGAGCATCGGAGCCAATGCCTTCCAGAGTTGCTCCAGCCTGACATCGGTCACTATCCCCAACAAAGTGACGAGCATCGGCAATAGTGCTTTCAATGGCTGTTCCGGCCTGACATCGGTCTCCATCCCCAACAGCGTGACGAGCATAGGCACTCAAGCCTTCTACGGTTGCTCAGGCCTGACATCGGTCACCATCCCCGACAATGTGTTGACCATCGGCGGTAATGCTTTCAGTGGCTGTTCCGGCCTGCAGTCGCTGACCATCGGCAGCAGCGTGACGAGCATCGGCGATTATGCCTTCAATAATTGCTCAGGCCTGACATCGGTCACCATCCCCAACAATGTGGAGACCATCGGCGGTAATGCTTTCAGTGGCTGTTCCGGCCTGCAGTCGCTGACCATCGGCAGCAGCGTGACGAGCATCGGCCAGCGTGCTTTCTATAATTGCGCCAACCTTACATCGGTCACCATCCCCAACAATGTGACGAGCATCGGCAATATGGCCTTCCAGGGATGCACCAAGCTGGCGACAGCCAACATCGGCAGCGGCGTGACGAGCATCGGCACTAATGTCTTCTCTGGCTGCTCGAACCTGTCGGCTTTTAACGTGGCCGACGGCAACACGGCATTCAGCAGCGACGGCGGCGTGCTGTTCAACGTTGACAAGACGACCATCGTCCAATATCCTGTCGGCAAGAGCGGCGACAGCTATGACATCCCCGCCAGCGTGACGAGCATCGGCGTTTATGCCTTCAGTGGTTGTGCCAACCTGACGGCTGTCAACATCCCCAGCGGCGTGACGAGCATCGGCGATTATGCCTTCAATAATTGCTTAGGCCTGACATCGGTCACCATCCCCGACAATGTGGAGACCATCGGCACTTATACCTTCTTTGGTTGCTCTGGCCTGACGGAGGTCGTCATCCCCGACAAGGTGACGAGCATCGCCGATGCTGCTTTCTATCATTGCACCGGCCTGACATCGGTTACCATCGGCAGTGCTGTGACGTCCATCGGCATATCTGGCTTCCGAAATTGCACCAGCCTGACGACGGTCACCGTCAAGGCCGAGGAATGTGCTTTGGGAAATTCTGCGTTCGCTGTTTGCGACAATCTGGCTGCCATCTACGTGCCCAGCGGCAGGCTGGAATACTATAAGGGTGCTACGAACTGGAGCGCATACTCGGGCATTATTCATTCCGTCGTTGCCAGCGGCTACTGCGGCGTCCCAAGCGTGAATGATGGTAAAGACGTTACTTGGACTTTGACCGAAGACGGCGTGATGACTATCAGCGGCACGGGTGCCATGGAGGATTATTCGGGCAATACAGGTCAACCATGGAAAGACTCCCGAAGCTCCATCACAAGCGTCGTGGTTCAGACTGGCGTGACTCACATCGGCAACAATTCGCTTAGCAGTTTCACGAACATGACATCGGTATCGCTCCCCGAAGGACTGTTGACCATCGGTAATTCTGCTTTCTCAGGTGACAACAATACAAGCTTTACAGAGGTCACCATTCCTGCCAGCGTGACGAGCATCGATCAACGAGCCTTCTATCAATGCAGTGAATTAACATCAGTCACCTTTTCCGCAGGTTCCAATTTGACAAGCATCGGCATTGGTGCCTTCGCTAATTGCTCAAACCTGGCTACGGTCACTCTTAACAGCAACTCGTTTATTGGTCCTAGTGCCTTCCCAAGTGCTGCAACTGTTACGATGAACCTGACGGCGAACGCAGCTGGCGGTGCATACTGGATGACGTTCTATAACCAGAACTACGACTTCGAGGCTGATGCCAACACGCAGATTTTCAAGGCTGCGCTCACTGGCACGAAATTGGAGTTGACAGAACTGACAACGGACAAGATTGTGCCTAAGGACAAGCCCGTTATCCTGAAATCGACTGCGGGCCCCATTGTTATGACGAAGACAACAACAGCCAGCAGCAATGACTTCAGCGGCAACAGCCTGAAGGGCGTATCGGCCGCAGCAGGATTGACAGCCGCTGACCCAAGCACAACCTTCGTACTGAACAACGGCACTGGCGGCGTGGGCTTCTACAGACTGGCATCAGGCAAGACGCTTGGCGTGGGCAAGGCTTATCTGACGTATGACGGTGCTTTGGCTCCCGAGTTCCTCGGCTTCGGCGAAACGACGGCTATTTCTACCATTGAGAAAATGAGAAATGTAGAAAATGAGACATTCTACGACCTGCAGGGTCGCCGCGTAGCTCAACCTACGAAGGGCCTCTACATCGTGAACGGTAAAAAAGTAGTTATTAAGTAAAGAGAGGAGGACACAGATATGAAAAAGAACTATATGAAACCCGAGATGGAGTTCGTGAAGATTCAGCAGCAGTGCCAGATTCTGGCTGGCAGCGTGGATGCCAACGGCATGAATAGAGACCTGCAAAACGAGAATGTTAACGGAGGTTGGTAAGGAAATGGTTCATGGTTCATGGTTAATGGTTCATGATTCATGGACGATGTATAAGGGCTCCCTTCTGTGACGAGCAGCAAGGGAGCTTTTTCTGTAACGAACTGAAAATAACAACACACACGGGGCAATGGCCCCATTATTTTTAATTTATAACTTCAAATACTTATGAAACTATTTCTTATGGAAGGGGTCTGTTTGACCCGACGCAAGGAAACCTACGCTTGCAGTAGCTTGGGTTTCCTAAACGAGAACACAAACACGAGTGTAAACACAAACTGCAAGAAAGGAGGGATGACGCTATGGCGAAGTTAAGTCAACTCCTGACACTGGAGAGAATGCTGAATGCTTACGACAACATGAACTTTTATG
>Ga0310786_10013258_pt1 | contig 10167 bp, 8 predicted proteins | sample AusTroGonzalo_MG_FD_203881 | JGI IMG/M metagenome (GOLD analysis project Ga0310786, IMG submission 203881) | Bovine rumen microbial communities from tropical cattle in Woodstock, Queensland, Australia - Gonzalo_03 (v2) (version 2) | ecosystem: Host-associated > Mammals > Digestive system >... | reverse complement strand
TGGTGTGGCCTGAGGAAAACATGCTCGACATCGACATGAGCATCTTCACCGCTGTGAAGAAGAACCGCAACAAGGCGCGTGCAGAGGGCTTGGCCAACTTTACCACCATTTATTCTGAGTACGACCCTGACAAACCTAATAATAAGGTAAGCGTGATGGGTAACCCCTCGCTGTCGGAGGTGAAGACGATGGTGATTGGTGTGCGCAACCTGAGTAGCTCAATCAAGTCGGGCGAGGTGTGGGTCAACGAGCTTCGTCTGCGTGAGACCAACAACGAAGGCGGTTGGGCTGCATCGGGAGCTATGAACCTGCAGTTGTCTGACTTCGGCAGCCTGAATATGACGGGCCGCTATGTGAGCGACGGCTTCGGAGGTCTGGAGGAGTCTATCCTGCAACGCTCTACCGACACGCAGAAGTCGTATGCCGTAACTGCCAACCTGGAATTAGGAAAACTCTTCCCCGACAAGGCCAAAGTGTCGGCACCGCTCTATTACTCGTATTCTAAGGAGATTATCAGTCCGAAGTACAACCCGCTGGATACGGATATGGAACTGGACGACGCCCTCGAGTCGGCTGCCAACCAGCGCGAGCGTGACTCTATCGAGTCGATAGCGGTAACCAAGCATACATCGCGCAACTTCTCGCTGAGCAACGTCAGGGTGGACATCAAGAACAAGCGTCACCCCTTGCCCATCGACCCTGCCAACTTCTCGTTCTCGTATAGTCACTCCCATCGTAACACCACTGGCGAGACTACCGTCTATGAGAACGACGATCAGTGGAGAGGCTCGATGAACTACAGCTATTCGCCTGTGTTTAAGACCTGGGAGCCCTTCAAGAACTCGAAGAGCAAGTCGAAGTGGATGAACTTCCCCAAGGCGCTGGGCTTCAACTATCTGCCGCAGACCATCGCGTTCAACACGGAGATGAGTCGTAACTACTATGAGTTGCAGGAGCGCGACCTGGAGAATACGGAGAACCCCAACCTGCCGCTGACGTTCAGCCAGCAGTTCTTGTGGAACCGTGAGTTCCAGTTGCGTTGGGACCTGACGAAGAACCTGCACATGAACTTCCAGAGTGCCACCCACGCTGAGATTGAGGAACCCTATACGCCTGTGAACAAAGACCTCTATCCCGACCGCTATTCGGCTTGGAAGGACTCTGTGTGGACCAGCATCAAACATTGGGGTACGCCGCTCGACTATCAGCAGTCGTTCTCGGCCAGTTATCAGGTACCTATCGACAAACTGCCTATCTTCGACTGGCTCAAGGTGGATGCCTCGTATAATGCCACCTATTCGTGGATGCGTGGCACAGAGCTCGACGATGGCACCTCGCTGGGTAATACCATCTCGAACAACCGCAACCTGAATATCAACAGCACGCTCAATATGGAGACGCTCTATAACCATATCCCGTTCCTGAAGAAGGCCAACGAGCGTTTCAAGAAGGCCCCTGCCAACAACTCGCAGAAGAACAAGCAGACGCCAAAGAAGCCTGTGGGCGATAAGAAGGGCGATTCTAAGACTGACGCGAAGGCAAAGGCGAATGCTGACGACAAGCAGGCAAATAAAGAGAATGCCGAGCTGCCTAAGAACAAAAATACCTTCCAGAAGGAGATTACATTGGTGCCCGACAGTCAGGTGGTGGTGCAGCACGGCAAGAAGTCGAAGCGACTCCTTGTCTCGGCCCGCAATAAGGACGGTCGCGTGGTGCCTGTGAAGTGGAAGGTGGTTGACGATAACAGTATCAAGGTCTATGGTGCTGACTCGCTGCAGCTGAAGCTCAGCATCACTCCTAAGGAACCGCTCGACGACCAGTGGTGGTATAAATCAGCACAGTCGGCTTCGCGTCTGCTGATGATGCTGCGCAATGTCAGCATTAGCTATCGCAGTCAGTATGCAATGACGCTGCCAGGCTTCCTGCCTAATGTGGGCGATGCCTTCGGACAGTCGAACAGTAGCGTGTTGGCGCCTGGTCTGGGCTTCGCCTTCGGACTTACTGGCGACGAGTATGTGGAGACGGCTCGCAACAATGGATGGCTGCTCTGCAACGATAACATCGCTACGCCAGCCAGCTCGTCGGCTACGGAGGACCTGCAGATTCGTGCTACCTTGGAGCCCATCCGCGACCTGAAGATTGACCTTACCGCCACACGAACCGTCAACAAGGCTCGCAGCGTGCAGTTTATGTATGCCGGCTCGCCCACTACCTATAGTGGTTCGTTCAATATGACCACCATCTCTATTCGTAGTGCGTTGGAGGGTATGGGCGATGCTAACAACGGCTACGACAGTCCCTCGTTCAATGAGTTCTGCAATAAGGTTGCTTCGTTCCGCGATCGTGTGCAGTCGCAGTATCCTGCCAAAGGTCCTGCAGCCCTCAACGGTGCCACCGTCAATCAGGTGGATGGCTATAGCGGCGACGTGCTGATTCCTGCCTTCCTCGACACCTATACGATGGGTGCTGGCGGCTCGCTCGATGTGTTCCCTGTACTCACGCGTTTGTTGCCCAACTGGTCGATGCGCTATTCTGGACTGTCGAAGCTGCCCTGGCTGCGCGACCATTTCAAGAGCGTCAACATCAATCATATCTATAAGAGCATCTACTCTGTGGGCTCCTATGCTTCCTACAGCTCGTGGATGGAGTATATGGGCGACCTGGGTTATGTGCAGGCTGCCGATGGCTCATACACGCCGTCGTCGCGCTATAACATCTCGACGGTGAGCATTAACGAGGCCTTCTCACCGTTGCTGGGCGTCGATGTGACGTTCAACAATAACTTGACGTGTAAGGTGGAATATCGCACCACGCGTGTGCTGAACCTCTCAATGACGAGTGTGCAGATCAACGAGTCGAACTCGAAGGACTGGGTCATTGGTATGGGTTATAAGATTTCAGACTTCAAACTCTTCGGCGGTGGTGGCTCGCGCAAGGCCAAGGGCAGCAAGAAGTCGAATGATAACGACAAAAACCAACAGCAAACCAGCAAGAAGGGCATTAACCACGACCTGAATACGCGCGTGGATATCTCGTTCCGTAAGCAGGCTGCCATCACTCGCGATATCGCAACGGGAGTGTCGTCAGCCAGCAGCGGCAACTCGGCCCTGAAGATCTCGTTTGCTGCCGACTATACGATGTCGCGCCTGCTGACCCTCTCGGCTTATTACGACCGTCAGACCAACACGCCGTTGCTGTCGTCGAGCAGCTATCCCACAACAACGCAGGACTTTGGTGTATCGATGAAGTTCTCGCTGACACGATGATTCTTTAGAAATTAAGGAGTAAAGAGTTATGGCAAATGATTTCGCGCCCACATTATTATATTGGTTTCAAGAGCATGGGCGCGACCTGCCCTGGCGACAGACTCGTGACCCCTATGCCATCTGGCTCTCGGAGATTATACTCCAGCAGACGCAGGTGAAGCAGGGCTGGGCCTACTGGGAGCGGTTCATGAAGCGATGGCCAAAGGTGGAGCTGCTGGCTGCTGCCACAGAGGACGAGGTGCTGCGTGAGTGGCAGGGGCTGGGTTACTACTCTCGGGCTCGCAACCTGCATACGGCAGCACGACAGATTGTGGAGATGGGAGGCTTCCCCACTACGCTCGAGGGCATCAAAAGCCTGAAGGGTGTGGGCGACTATACCGCTGCTGCCATAGGCTCGTTTGCCTTCGACCTGCCTGCCGCTGTGGTCGATGGAAATGTGTATCGCGTGCTGAGTCGCTATTTCGGCATCTCTACACCCATCAACACCACAGAAGGAAAGAAAGAGTTCGCACTCCTGGCTCAATCTCAACTTTCAACTTTTCACCTTTCACCTTTCACCTTTCACCTTTCAACTTACAACCAGGCCATCATGGACTTTGGCGCTACGCAATGCACCCCATCCAGTCCTGACTGCGCCGCTTGTCCCTTGATGGAAACGTGCGTGGCTTTCCGTGAGGGTAGGGTGGGCGAGCTGCCTGTGAAGCTGAAGACGCTGAAGGTTAAGGAGCGTCGCATGACTTATGTCTATGTGCGCTATCAAGGCGAGACGGCTATTCATCGACGTGGGGAGGGCGATATCTGGCAGGGACTCTACGAGCCTCTGCTCACGGAAAAGGTGCCTCAGGGTGCCGTGTTGCTGCGACAGGGGGTGAAGCATGTACTGACCCATCGCATCCTATTGGCCGACTTCTGGTTGTGGCAGCCTGCTGAGCGTCCTGCATTGCCCGAGGGCTACTTCTGGATTAAGGAAAAGGAGCTTGACGACTATGGCAAGCCCCGACTCATAGAACATCTTATTTCTTTAGTATAGGATTATGGACATCAAACCTGTGGCATATTTTCGTTCTCCGCTGACGTCAAAGTTCGGACTGCCCAGACAGAGCGGACTGGCTGGCGACCTCTCAGGACGCATCGTGCTCGAGCCGGAATACCGTCGCGAAGAGGCGCTGCGAGGCCTGGAGCAGTTCGATTATCTGTGGCTGATATGGGAGTTTAGCGGCAATCCGCACGAGCAGCAGGGACTTACGGTTCGTCCACCTCGATTGGGAGGCAACGAACGGGTAGGGGTGTTCGCCTCGCGTTCGCCATTCCGTCCCAACCGTCTGGGTCTCTCTTGCGTGTATATAAATAAGGTGGAGATGACGGAAAATGAAGGGCCCGTGATTCATGTGAAGGGTGCCGACCTGATGGACGGAACGCCTATCTACGACATCAAGCCTTATGTGACCTATGCCGACAGTCATCCTGAGGCTCGCAGCGGGTTTGTTGACCAGACCACGTGGGAACCATTACAGGTAGAGCTGCCAGAAGAACTGGCCCAGTTGTTTTCAAAGGAAGAGCAGGCTGGACTGCGTCAGGTGCTGGCGCAAGACCCTCGTCCACGCTATCATGATGACCCCAATCGTGTCTATGGGATGCCCTTTGCTGGGCGCGACATTCGTTTTCGCGTCAGCAACGGCGTGCTGACGGTCGTCGAAATACAAAGCTAAAGATTATCGGGGTTCTAAGCTGAGGCTATCGGGATTCAAAGCTGATAGTGATATGGCGGAAGCCCAGGCCCTGTAGCAGCTGGCGCATCTGCGTCTCGGCCAACTGGCGTGTCTGCTCTTGGTTCTCCACATTCATAGCATAGCGTATCATGATGTTTTTAGCTTCGTCATACATCTCTTTCTGTATCTTCGCGTCCCACTCGCCCGACTCATAGAAGGTCTTGGTGAGGGCCTCGTCAATAAAGTCATCGTCGAGCAGTTGAACGGGAGGCAACACCATGCTGATGCTGTCGCCTTGCGTGCTGATGGCATCCTCCCTAAGCTTTTCGAGGTCGATGCCCAGACGCAGCGTGCCGTAGTAGATGCGCACCAGCTTGTCGTCGCTCAGTATCAGGTTCTTGCGACTGCGTTCCACCACCTCTTCGTCAGTAATCGTCATAAATTCCCACTGACCTATATGGCGTATGCTCTTGATGATAATAGGTGTCTGCGCATAGCTCACGGTGGTGGTGACGCCAATCTTTGGAGCGGCATCGCCCACCTTGTTGATGATGGCTTTCACCACGAAGAAGGCTACCGTGCCAAATACGGCCAGAGCCACCAGCGTGCCTATGATGAGATTCTTCTGTTCCTTGGTCATCGTTTAGTCAATATGGATTTTGAGGTTCTCGAAACTGAAGTCCTGACGGAAGGTGATGGTGATGTTCTGCTCGTCAAAACCCATCCTACTGATAAGGGGTATCAGCAGGTTGGCTGCATTCTGGCGAGCTGCCTCCACAATATGGCGCTTCTGCTGGCTGTCGTTCTTCACCTTATCTATAATGTCCTGTCGGCCTTTGGCGGCGTGAGCCGTCTGCTCCGTGGTGTCGAAGTTTGACAGATACCACGACACATACTGCTTGGTGCCGTCGTGGTCAATACGACTGCTGGTCAGCATCACCTCTGGGTCGGGTAGGGTGATGGTCAGCTTCTCGCCGTCGTTCTCGATATCGTCCTCCGAGAAATTGCTAAAGTCAATATAGCCTTTCAGCGTGGCCTCCATGGGGATGAGCAGACGACGCTCGCCCAACGGCACGTTGAAGCCTACACCCAGGAAGCTGGTCTCCAACTGCTTGTCGGCCTGCACCATCACCACCTTATGAATACGATAGTCGGTGGTGTAGAGGCGCGAGCATTGCTGTATGTGGTTGACCAGTTGGGGTATGGCATTCGCATCATCATCTGGTGTCCCGTCCTGCTTCTGACATCCGCAAAACAGGGGTGATACAAGGGTGATGGTCAGTAGGAATGCTTTGACTTTTCTCATCGTTTTCTCCTTTTTACCTTGCAAAATTAATAAAAAAAAGAAGGTAAAATAAGAAAAATGCAATTTTTTTTGTTATCTGGTTAAACTTTTGTTACTTTCCTGCGTCAAAGGAACAGTTGCAACACAGAAAGCTACAAACCAATGTCTAATTTTTAAAAAAGTAAAGAAGAAAATGAAGAAGATTGTTTTAACAATGATAGCTGCGATGATGATGGGTGTTACCGCAATGGCTCAGGAAGCTAATCCTGCTGCTCCTAACAATGGTGAGCGCAGACAGTTCGACCCTAAAGAGATGATCAAGCAGCGCACAGACGCTACTGTGCAGAAGTATGGACTCAACGAGGAGCAGGCTGCCAAGTTGCTGGACCTGAACACTCGTTTCCAGGGTAAGCTCCCAATGGGAGGAGGCATGCGTGGCATGCGTGGTCAGGGTGGTCGCGGACCTCAGATGGGAGGTGGCAACAGACCTCAGGGCGGCAACAGACCCCAGATGGCCGAAAGACCCCAGCGTCCTCAGAACGATAGCGTAAGAGGTGACAGACCTCAGCGTCCTCAGGGCAACTTTGGTGCCAACCGCGAGGAGATGCAGAAGAATCAGGAAGCCTACGATGCTGAGCTGAAGGCCATCATGACCGAGGAGCAGTATGCGGCTTACAAGAAGGACAATGAGAACCGTCGTGCGCAGATGCGTCGCGGTGGTGATCGTCCCCAGAGAGAGAATAACAACAATTGAGATTTTTTCATAGTGATTTAGGTTAACATAGTATTTTGAAGAAGGACAGGCGTGTCCTCAACCCGAAACGAATCAGTCGTGTGACTGATGATTTTGGCGCCCGCTATTAAAATAGTGGGCGTTTTTTTGTGTTGTATCGAAAATATTTTGTACTTTTGCTTCGTCAATAGAGAATTATGAAACGATTACTACCCTTTATCCTGGTATTCGGCATCATGATGCTGGGTGCTTGCAAAGAAAAGAAAAAGTCTGACGACATCATCACCACCAAGTATGTTCCTAAGAAACCTGTGGACCCTATCGCTATGGAGGCGACAACACAGAACACTTCGGTCAACTGGGGTGGAAGCCAGTATGCCGTGTCAGTAGTGCGTACACCAGCCGACAGCTCGTCGATGGTGAAGGACGAGAACAATCAGAAGTATTTCGACAATGTGGTGAAGGTCTCTGTCAACCGTCCCGATGGCAGCTCTCTGTTTAGTCGCACCTTCACCAAGAGCTCGTTCTCATCGTATATCGATGATACGTTCAAGAAGAATGGTATTCTGGCCAGCATCCGCTATGACGAGGTGGACAATGGCAAGCTGGAGTTCTCTGTCGTCATCGCCCTGCCTGATGCTGTTGACGATGTCTTTATCCCGTTGGAGATGACTGTCGACAAGCAGGGCATCATCAATATTCGTCAGGACGACGATATGGAGATGCTCGACTATGTCGATGCCGACGATGAAGACGATGATGATTAGAAAAGCGAATGCCAGCCCTTGCTGAGAGTGGGCATATCGGGAAGTACCAGGTCGGCACCTTCTCGCTTGAGAACGTCGTCTGGTAGCGGACCGGTATTGACGGCAATAGTAAAGATTCTTGCTGCCACGCCAGCCTTCACGCCTAAGGGTGCGTTCTCTACTACGATAGCCTCCCAAGGCTTCAGGTTGCCCGCCTTTTGCAGCCCCATCAGATAGGGGTCGGGATTGGGTTTGCCGTGTTTTACGTCGTAGGCGGTGACGATGTGACTTTCGTCGAGATAATCGCCAAAGTCCTTCATCAGACGGTTGATAAGTGGACGCTGTCCGCTACCTGTTACTACGCCGATGGTCATTCCGTCGGCGTTTATTTGTGCCATCAGCTCAGGAATGCCAGGCATGATGTGCGTTTCTGGCAGGGCGTGAAACTGGCGCGTCTTCTCGTCGTACATCAACTGCGCCTCGGCCTCGTCGATGTCGCGGTCCTGCTGTTTCTTCACCATCATGCGGATGGTGTCAACGCCGCGAGCGCCCTCTGTGGCGTAGGCGTCGGCCTCCGTCATGTGGATGCCGAACATCTCCATAGATCGCTGCCACGCAATGGCGTGGTTGGGCATCGAGTTATAGAGCACGCCGTCCATATCGAAAAGCACGGCCTTGGGGCAAAGTGCCTCAAAGCCGTGTTTCTCTAAGTATTGCTGAATAATTTCTTTCACTTCAATGCGGAAGCAAACATTTCACCTTTCACCTTTCACTTTTCAAGCGTTCCTTGATAGCCTTCGAGTCTTCCTCGTAGCCGGGCTTGTCGAGCAGGGCAAACATATTCTTCTTGTAAGCCTCCACACCAGGCTGGTTGAAGGGGTTCACGCCGAGCACGTTGCCGCTGATGCCGCAACCAATCTCGAAGAAGTAGATGAGCTGACCGATGTAGTATTCGTTCAACTTGGGAACGCTGATGCGGATGTTGGGCACACCACCATCAACGTGAGCCAGACGAGTTCCCAGCTCTGCCATCTTGTTCACCTCGTCCACGCGCTTGCCAGCCAGGAAGTTCAGACCGTCCAGGTTCTCCTCGTCGCTGGGGAACAGCAACTTCTTCTCAGGCTCCTCGATGCTGATAACTGTCTCGAAGATGGTGCGCTCGCCGTCCTGAATCCACTGACCCATAGAGTGCAGGTCGGTGGTGAAGTCAACAGAAGCAGGGAAGATACCCTTCTTGTCCTTACCCTCACTCTCTCCGTAGAGCTGTTTCCACCACTCGCTGACGAAGTGCAGCTTGGGCTGATAGTTCACCATGATCTCAATCTTCTTGCCACTCTGATACAGACCGTTGCGTACGGCAGCATACTGGGCAGCGAGGTTCTCAGCGAAGGGCACGTCTTTACCGCAGGCTTTCTCCATATCCTGAGCACCCTCTACCAAAGCCTTGATATCGAAACCGGCACAGGCGATAGGCAGCAGACCAACAGGAGTCAGCACAGAGAAGCGACCACCCACGTTGTCGGGGATGATAAAGCTCTTGTAACCCTCCTTGTCGGCACAGGTACGGGCAGCACCACGCTTGGCGTCGGTCACAGCCACAATCACCTTCTTAGCCTCCTCCTTGCCGCGCTGAGCCTCGCATTGCTTCTTCAGCAGACGGAAGGTCAGGGCTGTCTCGGTGGTAGTACCACTCTTAGAGATATTGATAACACCGAACTTCTTGTCCTTCAGGTATTCAGTCATCTCGAACAGATAGTCCTCGCCGATGTTGTTACCAGCAAACAGAATAGTTGGATTTTTCTTATCCTGGATAAGCCAGGCAAAGCTGTTGCCCAGGGCTTCGATGACGGCGCGAGCACCCAGATAAGAGCCACCGATACCAGCCACAACCACTACCTCGCAGTTCTGGCGCAGCGTGTCGGCGCAGGCCTGAATCTCTGCCAAGAAAGCAGGAGTGATAGAAGAGGGGAGGTGCAGCCATCCTAAGAAATCGTTACCAGGGCAAGTGCCGTTCTCAAGTGCTTCCTGTGCTGCCTTTACCTTAGGTTCGAAAGCAGTTACAGCGCCTTCTGCCAAGAAGCAGGAAGCCTTCGTAATGTCAAGCGTGATATTCTTCATATTGATTCATTTATAAAGTTGTTCGTATATTTCCGTGCAAAGGTAACAAAAAAGAATCACTCGTGCAAATATTCTTGTACGAGTTAATTCTTTTTAGCAGAAGACGGTTCTCTTTTTCAGGTCTGACTTCATAGTCATGTTCGTGATACTTTGGAAGCTCAAGTCAGGAAAATGTTTTAAAGTAAAAGGAAAATCCTTGATTGTTTTGGCTATTCCGCTGTTATTTTGTAATTTTGCCGCCGAAAACAGAAAACGAGACAGACAATGAAGAAAGTCAACATTGCGATATTTGTATCGGGCGGCGGAACGA
>Ga0310786_10013257_pt1 | contig 10168 bp, 15 predicted proteins | sample AusTroGonzalo_MG_FD_203881 | JGI IMG/M metagenome (GOLD analysis project Ga0310786, IMG submission 203881) | Bovine rumen microbial communities from tropical cattle in Woodstock, Queensland, Australia - Gonzalo_03 (v2) (version 2) | ecosystem: Host-associated > Mammals > Digestive system >... | reverse complement strand
CAACAGTTCATCAACCTCCTGTTCTGCAAAATCTATGATGAACGCTTCACCAAAAAAAATGATATCGTACGCTTCAGGGCTGGCATCAACGAAGATAAGGCAGCAGTGGCCCAGCGTATCAAAGAGATCTTCGACGATGTCAAAGAACGATACGCTGACGTATTCAACAAAGAAGATGTCATCACACTGGATGACAGCAGCATAGCATATGCAGTGGCACAGCTGCAGCCGTTCTGCATCAAAGACAGCAAACGGGATGCCATCGGGGATGCCTTTGAATCATTCATCGACTACACGACAAAGGGGTCTCAGGGACAGTTCTTCACTCCCCGTAACGTGGTGAAACTGATGGTGAACATCGCACAGCTGGCATATACCGAGAAAATAATCGACCCTGCCTGTGGCACGGGAGGCTTCCTTATCGAGGGCCTGAAAGCGGAATGGAGCCAGCTGAGACAACAGTACGGGGAGGAATGGCCAGAGAAAGAGCTATACGCTGAAGAACAGAAGGTCGCCATCAAAAACATCAGAGGAATAGACAAAGACAGCTTCCTTGGCAAGGTAGCCAAGGCATATATGGCTCTGATGGATGACGGCAGAGGTGGTATCTTCTGCGAGAACTCCTTGGTGAATCCAAAATTCTGGGGAGTAAAGACACAAGAGGATGTCAGAGAGAAGACTTTCGACGTGGTGCTGACAAACCCACCATTCGGAAAGAAGCTGAAAATCGATGAGACAGAAATCCTTTCTCTCTATGACCTGGGCCATAAATGGAAAAGGAACAAAAACGGGAAATACGAGAAGACTGCAGTACTGGTGGACGCACAGCCGCCACAGATCCTGTTCATAGAAAAATGCTTGAAGCTGCTAAACAGCAAAGGTAGGATGTGCTTCGTATCTCCAGAAAGCATCTTCTGTAACCCTTCCCATAAATATATCGTACAATATATCAAGGAAAGGGCAAAGATATCGGCAATCATATCAATGCCGGAAGAGCTGTTCCAGCCATATACGCACGCCAAGACATGCGTGGTATATCTCCAAAAAGGGAAAAGCAAGCCTGACGATAAGATATTCATGGCGATAGCCCGCTACTGCGGACACGACAGCCGAGGACATGAAACATCACGGGATGACGTACCACTGATACAGGAGAAATACAACCAGTATATCTCTGACGGCCATGTGGACTATGACCATCTGGGATTCGTCATCACCGAGAAAGAGATAGTCAACAACATCTATGTCCCTAAATACTACAATCCTGAGATAGGACAACGCCTGCAGGAATTGTCTGAGACACACGACATCATATCGGTCGGCGAACTGGAGGAGAGAGAAATCATCTCCATCATGACAGGCGATGAGGTATCAAAAGAAAGCTACGGTACCGGCACGATACCGTTTATACGCACCAGTGACATAGCAAACTGGGAAATCAAGCTCGACCCTAAACAAGGACTAAGCAAAGAAATATACGAGAGATATAAGACCAGACAGGATGTAAAGGCTAACGACATCCTGATGGTCAGGGATGGCACATACCTGGTGGGAACCTGTGCCATCATCACCGATGATGACAAGGAAATAGTTTTCCAGAGCCATATTTACAAGATAAGGGTAGAGAAGCCAGAAGAGCTGGATCCTCTACTGCTACTGGCACTACTGTCATGCCCCTTGGTGAAGAGCCAGATATTTGCGAAACGCTTCACACAGGATATCATAGATACACTGGGTGAGCGCATCCATGAACTGCTGCTGCCCATTCCAAAGAGTGAGGAAGAGAAAAAACGAATAGCCGGTGAGGTCAGCAAAATCATTGACTACAAGAAGCAGGCGAAAGACATGATAAGAAAAGTTGTGACCAGCGTCGTACCGTCAGAAGGAGAGGACGCTAAATTTATGACGCTGATAGTGGACTGACATGAAGATTACAAGACTTTTCTGGAAATGGTGGTACCAGCATCATTCAAGTCCATCAAGATATACCAGGGCAGAAGCACTGGCAAGGGCGAAGGAACACGGCCTTGAATGGGAGGTATTACAGGCTATGGATCATGGTTGTACACCAGATGAAGCCCTGCAGGAATGGGACATATACCCATACGAGAACCTGCAGAACTAATATTCATAGTGTAAGAGTACTCTTCTTTGCGCGCGCGCGAGGCGAAACGCCCTGTACATCGGGCTTTGAGCTTATTTTTTGCGTTCGAGTTTTCACTACTCCGTGCGGCATTTTCACTACTCCGTGGGGCAAAATTATAAATTTGAAAAAACTCCATAAAGGTTAAATGTGTGGGTTAAAAGGTTAAATGTGTGGGTAATAAAAACTTCAGAAAAGGTGTTCCTTTTGGAGTAATCGGCTTTCTTTTCTGGCTTCCCTAACCAGCCGCTTATAAGCAAAACGACTGTAGTTATGGCGTTTCTTAATCCAATGTTTATGAAGGCCGGGACGATGATATATCATATCCCAGCGTTCATAATAGCGGAATCCCTTCTTGCTGCTGCCAAACAGTCCGAAACGGATGTTTTCCAAAGAAACGGATAGCGTCCTGTTCCAGAACTGCTCCATGGCCAGAACCAACAAAGCAAGGAGGATGGCGGATATAAATATCCATACTATCACTCCAGTCCAATAGATAATACTGTCAATCATAAGAGAACATCAGTTTGGGTAAATAAACTCCAGTTACTCTTAACACTCGCAGGAGAATGGTCTATCATTTGCATGGCAAAAGCATCATCTGCCATGAACTTCCTGATACTCTCCTTCCAGTAAATCCTGACAAGATGACGGGTTTGCTTCTGAGTATAGGAAGAAAGCACCAGCTGGTCGGCTTCATAAATGAAATCGCTGCATTTCTCCATTGAATAGGGGTCAAGGCCATTGGCCTGTCTGGATGACATCAAACCAATCAAATACTGGTCACAGAACCTAACGGTCTGCTTGACACACACCAGACTGCTGTCGAAGTCCACTATAGGCTCGATACTGGCGAAGGTGTGAAAGCCCATCTCATTTAACACTCTCATCAGACGGATGCGCTCGACATTCTTCGAGGCATACGGCTCCCAATCATCACGACCTGTCAGGGTGAAGCCAAAGGCAATCATCTTCCGGCGCTCCTTGGGAACCATATCAAACAACAACATCTGATGAGCCGTGAAGTCCGCATTCTTGGTAAGGATCTTGACGGGAATGCCATAGACCTTGGTGGCATAAGTCACACACTGCCATGTGAGGGTAAAAGCATCGTCACACAACGGATCGGTAGAGAAGGAGAAAAAGATACCTACCTGACGGAGATAATCCTGCCACTTGAAGACTTCCCGCTGAAAACATATAAAGGCATATTCCTCACTCGTAAGGTCACGGTATTTCTTGGGACGGTTTTTCTCCTTTGTAAAAGAGTCCTCCAGAACGGCATGGTCGATGCCCATGACCTTGGCAGTCATACCTTTCCGATTGTAACAGTATAAACACTGAAAGGGACATCCGCGATAGAAATTACATCCTACAACGGCATACTCTCTGGCAGCACCACCAGGAGTATAAATACATTTTCCATTTAACAACATCTGTTCCATAATGACAATTCTAACTATATTTGATATTTTTCTTAGTTGATTTCTGACAGAAGCTCTTGATACGCTGGGATGCAAGAATAAAAACTTTACTGATAATACCTGCTATAAAGCTACGGATGAGCTTGTTTTTTTCAGAGGCTTCATTAACCAAAGCACTGGTAAGGGTATCGCAGGCATCTTTACTGTGAATGCCAATGATACATTCACCCTCTTCGGAACTTGGATTATGAGCTATAATAGCGTATTCCAGTTGAGCTTTATCAAGCTGTTTCTTGACAGAGGTCATAAGCTGGTAAAATTCCTTGGATTCCATAACGAGTAGGGTTAATAACGAAAAGACGTGAAATGAATGACAGCCATAGACTGGCTGATGTCATAGTTCTGGAACCAGTGTTGCCAGTCTTCGTAAGACAACCCGTCATGGGAGGCTAACACCTCGGGATGGACAGAATGACCGTCAACAACAGGACACTGAAGGGAATAGAGGTCATAAAGACCTTTCTCGAAACGAAGCTCCTGGATGCCTATACCGCTATCCTTGCCAAGACGGATAATCTCCTTGGTATGGGAACGGTAGGGCTTGCCCAACCACACACGGATACACAGCTCGGCATCACCGGCTAAGATCTTCTTAAAACGCTTCTGCCAAAGGGTACTATTGGCACGAATGGTATGTAGCTTCGTTATTCGTAACTGCTCAACAAAACATGTTGGTTCTCCATGGCGAAGATGCCAGGAGGGAAAAGTCTGTGAAAGGATGATATTGTATGTAACCATAATGCTAACTATTATAGCTCGTTATTTTGGCATATTCGTATATTCAAACTCCAACTCACCACCAGTCAGAAAACGCATGATGGTCTGAAGATCGTGGAGAAAATGACAGGAAATCCGCGTATAGGTCTTAGTGAAATCGGACATAAAGCGAAAAGATGCGACCTTACGGCTCTTGTTGTAACGATACAACAGCTTCATATCTCCAAAGTAATACATCAGCTGCCAGCCCGCCTTATCAGCAGGAAGAAAACCAAGATGCCTCAGGCTGTTGTCATCAATGAAGATGCCTTCAATACGGGAAAAATGGAAATGGTGCATCTTGCCGACAACGAACCTTCTGATAAAGTCTGGTACAAGGGTCTTCTCAATAACGAAAATCCCTAACTGGCGACTGTTAATCTCACCAACCATACCAGTCAACAGCCCATAACGGCCCAGATTGACTTGAACATAACTGCCAACGGATAATTCACGGATAGTCATAAGTGGAAACCTTTACGATGAAGGATGTTATCGGTCTGCTCAGCAGACTGCAGATCATCTAACTCAGAAGTCATAGCATTGACTTTTCCTAAGAGAACTTGCAACTTCTTACCCATCTCACCACCTTGTGTGATAGCCTGGCTGACAAAAGCAGCGGCAGCGTCAAGGTCGGACATATTCAGGGTGAAACTGCCAAGAGAGGCTTCACCATCCCCTGACAACAACATCAGGAGATAATCACATCCAGTACGCTCTAACTGACTGGTAACATCAGTCATCAGCGTATTTAACTGTTCTGGGTTCATGTTCTGAGGAATCATAGCATTCTATTTTATTGTTTCATCATCATTCGTAACACAAAAGCTGCTGTCACCAAAAGAATCAGCCAAAGGACATAGCGGACATGCCGCACCAGATGAACATGCCGGTGGCATTTCTCACAGAGGGTAACCAGACAACGGTCGGGGTATTGCCAGGGCTGACGACCGTAGATGTACCATCGGTGATGGACATTCAGCTTACCCTTACCACCGCAACGACGGCAACGGAAACCGTCACGACGCATAATGTCCATACGTCGCTGACTCCATCGGGAATCCGTAAGCATCTTCCTGTATCTCATTCTTCGTGACATAACAGCTGCTTAATATCCAAAACCTTTGATGTTGGCTTGATAGGCCATCGTAACAATCATGTGCTTGATGTTGCGGTAAAGAGGCATGGTCAATGACGCATCGACGCTGTCATCAAATAACCAGTCGTCTTGTATCTCTTCCAACAAGAATCTCAACTTCAACAAGACTTCCTTGAAATAGCTTTTGGGATAGTCAAACACCAACAGAAAATCCCGGTATTCTGGGAGAGGCTTGTTGCCGACAATATCAACCAAGAAATCACTGCCTCGCCGGAGAATAATATCAGAGATACCGACGAACAACCGTCTCAATTCCTTTTGGGTATTGAACAGGTGGATAGTTTTCTCTTCGTAATACTTTTGCTGGTCTGAACCGACAACAGCAAAATCTACTGCATGAAAATTTATTTCCATATTTTCCAAATTTACTTGTTTTTCTCATTGATCTTCAAAAACTCTTCCGGCTCGTAATTATAGCGACGCTTAAAAGCATAGCGCATATCATCGAGCGTTTTACTGTCAAGTCCTAACTTGTTATCGATGACGGCATGGGCTGATGCTATTCCTTGCTGAAGGTCGCGCTGCTGACGGGCTGCATACTCTGCTTTTTTGTCAACAGCTGGCTCGGTAGTCATCACACTCTCACGGGGAAGAGAATACTGCACCTTAACCTTCGGATAGTATTTGTTGATGACAGCAGAGAAGATATCGAGATACTTACCTTCGATAAGCTCATACTCGGAACGGCGCACCTTCAAAAGGAGGATATTTCTTTCTTTGTCGTAAGTAACGAAGCCAACGCTCTGAAACAGATGCCTGCCATCATCATCAGAACAAGCCTTCCATAAATCGCTCAGACAGGAATCCCATTGGTCACGGAGGGTCTTCCTCTCTGAGTCGTATTCTGCCTTGCGCTGGTCATACTCCTCACACAAGTATAACTGGCGTTTATTCTCGCACTCAACGATAAAATCCTTCAGGGCACAGGTGATAACCATCGGGTCAACCATGCCGTAGAACTTGCCAAAATAACCACACTTGAACTTGTAGAAGAAAAGCTGGATGACGGAAAACTTCACGTCTTTATACTCCTGGGCCAACAAATATGCCAGACTTTCTGCCTGTCTTTCGTCCATACTCTTCGAACCGGCAAACTTGTTGACATCGTTGATAAGAATATCAAGCCATTTGGCAGCGGAGTTTTCACCAAGACCCATATCCAACATTTCAAGTGTTGAATAACTGTTCATAATGGTTTTGCGTTCATCAACAGCAAATACCATCTGAGTGTCTGGATTGTAATCCTTGGCAAAGGCTTCAAACGACGGGTAACTCTCTCTTAGGTTGCTCAGCTGCTGCTGACATTCTGGCGAGAGTTCTGAGCGTTCCCGCATCGATGTCCTCGCGGCTGCGATAGCCGTTGTTATTGACTGGTCCATAGTTAAACGAATTAATTGTTGGTAAATCGTGATTATAATTTCCTTCGAGAACCTTCACAAAATTGTTGGGCTTGAAAAGCCAGTTGAAGTCGGCAACCCAAGATTTGTCATTCTCGCCATTCAGAAAAGCAGACGTGGCTGCAAGAACAACGACCTTTTCCAAAGACTCCTTGCCATACTTCCGGCTACGGGCGCCGACAGCCTCACGGCGTTTCTTGGTCATATCCGTGATGGTCGCAATGACAGCTTTGTGTTCCTGCATCGTCCGATTGAAAAAATCCATGAACCCAAGAAAATTTATCTCTTCTTTCTCGTCTTTCTTGTTGGTCGTCTGCTCGTCAGACGACGGAGGATCTGAATGTAATGAAGATCCGATATCTTCTTTACTTTCCTTTACTTTACTTTGTGTACTTTTCTCGGAGTTTATTTGGGTTTCTTCCGAAATAACCTGCGTTTCTTCTGGAGAAAAGAGATTTAATTCGGAATTAACATCGGTTTTCTGTACTTTTACCTGCTTACCAGGGATATCTACGAGCAGATAAGGAAGATTATCATCTAACTTACGCTTGGCAGCGACAGAAATCTCAATATAACGCTCCTGTATAGAACGCGAAGTGAGAACCTTTTCTGACTCATAGAGGGTACTGTCTAACAGTCCTATCTCTAAGCAATAGGTAATAGCTTCAATAATCTTATCTTCCTCTAAACCAGATACTTCGCTGAGAATAAAGGGGAGGTCTTCATCCCAATGAATGAAATAACCATTGCTGTATATCTGGCATAAGAGGATATGATATACTGATACGGACTGAATACCCTTATGGCGTATCAGCTTACGTATCTTGATGTCCTGATAAAAGTTCACATCATTGGTGAAATATTCAAGACCTTTCTTCTTTGGACGTGCCATAAGCGGTATTATTTAAGTGTGAATAACTATTATCTGTACTTTCTTCGGAGTTTATCGGGGTTTCTTCCGAAATAACCCGTGTTTCTTCCGAAGAAATAATATAATATGGGAAAGAATCATCTTTTTTGCTCTCTAACTCAGTAATATTCTTAAGAATACTCTGAGGAACAACAGATATCATCTTACTTCCCACAAAAGATGAATGATCCAACAGTCCGTACTGAACCATCCTGCGAACAATCATATTCACAAGGTTCACGGAAATGTCAGGAAATAATTGCGCAACGGCATCCTTGAAACGGTTATCATACCTGGTCTCTTTGCCATGCTTGGCAACTTCTGTCAGGATGAAAATGGTAACGGAGAGTCCCTTGAAGCCAAACTCCTTCTGGAGTGACCTCACAGAAGAAAATTCCGTCAATCGGGTGCTTAACAATAAGCACGGCTCGGCTGTTAAAGTTGTATTCATATAAAGCTTACATTTAGTGATTAACCTTTCATGTCACCAATACCGGCAACAAGAACTTTTATAGCACACTCGTGGGCGGCTTCAGGACTGAGTCCTGCAAGACGCTGTACCTCGGCTTCCTCTTCAGCAGCAGCAGCACGTTCACGGATAAAATCCTTATCTGATGCCTTGGGAGAACGAAGCTCGTGAAGGGTGACCGTCAGGTACATCTCATAGAAAGAAATATCTTTTGTCATATCGGTAAATATTTATATTGTTATTATTTTATTTTTATATTTTCATATATACATATATTTCCTACGCTGTCTTCCTTGAACGTGAAGTCCCAGGTGTCTGAGACCGTTTGGGCCATCCGTTCATTGTTCATAATCTCTGTGTACTTACAAGAGCAATAATCGAAAAGAATATACAAAAGAATAATGCCAATTATTCCAAGAACGGACTTTAAATTCCGATTCTTGATGCCCATATTCGTGCCTAATGTCACCCATAGCGTCCAGAACATCAAACATATAAGGGTTAGGCTTGAATAGGCCATCCCCACAATGTACCATCGGGCTGGATGATCCATAATACCTGAGCCTAATAAATAGGACGGAAAATAATCCATTATCATTTGTCTATCCCTATTTAAAAGCGTTAGACCTGTCGTTAATACAATGTTCAATCTCAGGATGGTTGCGAGGATCCTCATGAGGGTCATCACATAACTCGGCACAATGAGAACACAGAGAGGGTTCCACCCACCAACAATGACCGTGATCTGGTGTGTAACAAGGATTGTTGTCAGTACATCCACAAACCCTGCAAACACCTGGGATAGGCTCATTGAGAGCTGCTAACAAATCCTCTTCGGTATGAAAATAACCGTCGAAAGTCAGATACATCAACTCAGGAGTGATATGGGTAGAGGTGTCATAGACAAAGACACGCTTACCGGCACCTGCCATATAGCCTGCCTCTACATGAGAGGAACGTCCACATGGTAACAGCAGAACACAGGTGTCTGCATCTGACATGGCATTAAAGTGGTCATTAAAACGGTCACGGACTTCCTTCTGGGATAACATCTTATCATAGTCAGAAGGAGTAAGAATACTCTGCTGATAAGCGGTATTCAGGTGTAGGGGAGGGGTAACCTCTTCCCATACATTCCTGTCATCACGACCGTCAGGGTGACGGAAATCATAAACCTTGTGACCATGCTGGCGCAAAAGGTTTACCAACGCTGGCTGCAGCTCATTCTTCCAACTGCTGGAAACATAGATTCTTGACATAGTAGCAATATTATTGGTTCTTAATAATTTTATCACAAATATGTAATACTTCCTCTACCTTATCCAAATCGAACTTATCATCCGTGCGTACACGGCTTTCCATATCGATCCAGAAAGTTCCATCAGAGGGGTGTGACAAAAGGGTACGAAGCTTCTTTTCTACATTGTCCGGGCCAATACCACCAGCATAGCCAATATGAACATTCGAAGCATCGAGTATGGAAATGGGACTGTCAATACCACGACCACCTGAAGCATCCAACAGGTAAGACATTCCTGCAGGACTGCCTCCTTTGAGAAACCTGCGGCAGATCTCAGCTGATGGCATCTGAGCGATGACCTCAAAGTCTTTCCTGGACATTCTATGCAGAACGTCAAAGATACCAATAGGAGAGACGTTAAGCTGGAAACGACTGAATATCCGGAAGAGTTCTGCTGGTACCAAGGAAAAGACATTGGAGAAATCTCCATGAGCGGCTTCCTTGGCAAGACTACCACAAAGATGACAAGACAATGAAACAGGATGGTGTGACCACATCTTTGCCAAATCCCAGATAATCTCTGGATCTGGAAAACGGGTTCCGTTCTCTA
>Ga0310786_10013256_pt1 | contig 10168 bp, 9 predicted proteins | sample AusTroGonzalo_MG_FD_203881 | JGI IMG/M metagenome (GOLD analysis project Ga0310786, IMG submission 203881) | Bovine rumen microbial communities from tropical cattle in Woodstock, Queensland, Australia - Gonzalo_03 (v2) (version 2) | ecosystem: Host-associated > Mammals > Digestive system >... | reverse complement strand
CCTCGATGGTCTACACGGAGTTCGTCAGCGCAGAGGCTCTGATACGCGACGTGAAGTCAACCTTGCAGAAACTTACCATTAGCGATGAGGAGCGACCTGTAGGCATTCAGATCTACGGACGTGATGTCGACGCAATGATCGAGGCTGCCAAGATTGTAGAACAGGCGGGACCCGACCTCATCGACCTGAACTTCGGCTGTCCTGTCAAGAAGGTTGCTGGCAAGGGTGCTGGAGCTGGTATGCTGCAAAACATCCCTAAGATGCTGGAGATTACCCGCAAGGTGGTAGATGCGGTGAAACTGCCCGTCACCGTAAAGACGCGTTTGGGCTGGAATCACGAACAACTCATCATCACCGAACTGGCTGAACAGTTGCAGGATTGTGGCATTCAGGCACTCACCATTCATGGTCGCACACGCAGTCAGATGTACACAGGTCAGGCCGACTGGACATTGATTGGCGAGGTCAAGCGCAATCCCCGTATCCATATCCCCATCATCGGCAATGGCGACATCACCTCTGCCGAAGAGGCCAAACAGGCTTTCGATACCTATGGCGTCGATGCTATCATGATAGGCCGCGCTACCTTCGGCCGCCCTTGGATATTTAAAGAGGTTCGCGACTATCTCGACAACACAGGCGAGGCACCACTCACCATCGATCAAAAGCTGGACATCCTTATCGAGCAACTGCGTATCAACGTCGCCCGCATCGATGAGAAGCGCGGCATTCTCCACACCCGTCGCCACCTCGCAGCCACCCCTCTTTTCAAGGGCATCCCCAACTTCCGCCCCACCCGCATCGCCATGCTCCGCGCAGAAACAATGGAGGAGCTATTAGCTATCCTTGAACAAGTCCGGACCCTCCTCACTTCTTAACGGCACGGGCATACCAGCCGCGCACACCTTGGATTTTGCCGTAGGGGAAATGGCAGGCCTTCAGGGTAATGGTCAGTTTCTTGATGCTCGGCACATCGGTCATCCTTACATGCCTGCACAGTTCCTTCTGGATATCCACGGCCAACATGAAATGCGCTTTGCTTCGCTCGGCCGGCTCGAAATACGAGAGTAACACCGTTTCTGGCGTCGTTTGACGACGGTAGTTCTGGTTATGATGCTCAATCTCATTTTCCTCATTCTTTGAGAAGTACCACTGAGCACCTCCCCGCAGTTCCGTCACCGCCTGGGCATAGATGGCTCGGTGATTAATAGGTGTTTCGGTATCGATGATGCCCGTCACCTCACAGCACAAGTAGCGGCGCGATCCCGTGGGGTCATAGAGTGGTTCCATCTCGTTGGTGGTGGCGATGAATGAAGCGGTGCGGGGCAGCAGCACATACTGGTCGCTGCGCATCTTGCGCGTCTGCACGTTCTTCTCAGTCAGCACACGCTTGATCTTCGCCTGCTCACGGTCGGTCTTGGCATTATACTCATCGATATTCACCAGCAGCATCCTACTCAGCATGCGCTCTACCTGCTCCGCATTGTCGAGCTTGATATCATCGATGTAATATTCGTGCAGACAAGGGGGCAGCAGCAGACGGCAGAAGGTCGACTTGTGGGTGCCCTGCGCCCCGATAAGTATAGGTACGACGGCATTGCCGAAGTCGCTTGAGAGGTTCAGCCATTGCGCCACCATGGCCAGCACCCAGCTGTGGAAATAGTCTGGCCACTTGTCGAAATGGGTAGGCACACGCCTCGCAAGATCACGGATATAATCTGTCTGACCATCCCACGTACCGCAACTGCCAAGATAGTCGAGCACAGGATTATAGTCTGGTATCAAGGCACTACGCACATATAGCTCCACGTCGATCGACCAGGCCACACCCACCTGTTCCATCTGTTCTATGGCCATCTTACGGAATTCCCTGTCGGTCAGTTGCTGCCATGCAGACTTCTCTGCCTGAATAAGAGGCTCTTCTCGCGAATTAAGTGGCTCTTGCTGCGCAATAAGTGGCTTCCGTCCGACAATACCTGGCTCTTTTCTCCGATATTCCTCCGTCTGTTTCAGCACATTATACCTCAGATCATAATTCTCATTGAAAAAACGTCGCACACCATCCACGATGCGTTGTCGCTCATTAATAGATGAAAACGTGGTGACGCTCTCAACCTTTCCAACACTGAATAACCAGCGTCTGATACGCTTTAATAATTCTTCAATATTCATATAGTTGTCATATTTCATTTTTAAGTGACCCTTCTGCCCCTCCTGCCCCCCGACGAAATCATGGCCGTCTGGCTTTAGGGGGCAGAAGGGTCACGAGGGTCAGTTATTTTCTAAAACCTTTTATTATTACGCGCGCGCGCTGCCGCATCATCCACTTCCGCCACGCTTTTCGCGTGTGTAGCTCATAGTGGCAGTGCCGGCATACTCGCCGCCGCGTACCCGTAGCATACATCTCGAACTGCTCCTCCGGCAGCTCCCTCTTACAATTCTTGCAAGTCATATCATCTGTAAACTGTAAACTATAAACTCTAAACTTTAAACTCTAAACTATAAACTATAAATCCTAAACCCTATAATTAAGTATCGCCTGCCGCCTATTCTCCTTCGGATCAAGACACACCGAGCAATGCAGCCACATCGCCCCCTTCTTGTTGAACTCAAACAGTAGCTGGTCGAAATCCACGTTCTTCTGGATGAACATGAAATACTCCTTACCCTGCTCTACACTGTCAATACGGATATCCATCGCCTCGCCGGACAAATGCTTTGAGTTGCCCACCCCGTGGACACCCGTGTTCACCGTTTCACTCCGGAATCCGCTGTTGACATAGATCGGTCCGAACACCTCGCGCAACGGCTCACCCAACTTCCAGCACAGGTTGATCAGTGCGGCCAGTTGCAGGTCATCTGGCGTATTGTCCTTACCATGTTTCTCGGCCCACTTCGAGCGGGTCATCTCCTCATAGCTGAAATGCGGACTCAGCATCAATTGTTTTCTTTTTGCCATAACTTTTTACTTTTTTTACTTTTTCCCCTCCTGAGTTAGGAGGGGTTAGGGGTGGTCTGAACAGGCGCCATATCACCCTCCCCTTTCTAGCTGCAAAATTACGGCATCGTTATCCGCAAACCAAAAAGTCGTAAAATGTCGTAACTAAAGAGTATCTGCATCTTTCGCAAGACGTTGATTCCCAATGGTGTGCAAAGAATCAGGCGATAGGTGTTTACGACAATCGTTTTGACCTTGTCTTAACTAACACTTTTGACAGCCCGGCTCAGTGTGACGCTCAGGCTGTTGACGGGTACAGGGATTCCCATGTGTCTCATCCGCTGCATCAGCAGGTGTTTCAGGTCGTTGAAAGGCCGGCTCTGCGTCAGACTATTACGCTTCTGCGGCGTTGTGTATCTGATAAGCAGCCTCAGCAACGATGCCTGGCCCTTATTGCGGAGCACGTTGATGATATAATCCCCATGATCATCCATTTTCAGTTCGATAATTCGCAGAGCCAGCATCTCTTTCAGTTCCACAACTAACTGCAATCGACGTGAGTGGTCAATGTAGCGGTCAAAGATACAGCTAATGTAATAGGCTTGCCGGATACGCTCATCCTCATGGGTCAGCAGATCGACTGCCTTCAGGTTAATGACTTTCTTTTCCGTGAGCATCAGGTATTGCCTGTCATCAGAGAGGTTGATGCTCACGAGTTGAGTAGATGTCAGGCTTTCGTTATTGATTTCCATTTCCTTTGTTTCTTTGGTTAGATTTTGGGCGTAAAAAAGTGCCGTCCAGCTATTGGGCGGCACTCTGTAGAATTAATAAACAGATGAGAGGTCAGTCTTTTACAACCGTAACACGATACCGAGCAAGCGTACCGTCGGCAGTAAAGAGGGTTACAATGTACTCACCCGTGCTATAGCCAGCAAAATTGTAGATAGCCGGTACACCATTGTAAAGTGGCTGCGAGAACGAATCAAGCACCACATTGTTCTGTTCAATGGTGACATACAGACAAGAGATGTCATAATTCGACATAATTGAGAACACACCTGTTTCAGAGTTGATCCACGCGCTGATATGATACATAGCGGGTGACTTGAGTGGGAAACCGTTTTGATCAGGAATCTGTTCCGTTTCATAATCATCAGCAAATGATTCTAATGGCAATAAAAACAGCCCCATCAGTAGCAAAAATAATATCTTTTTCATACTTTTAAAAATTTAAAACACTGCAAAGATATTGTTTTATTAATAAAAATGAAAGAAAAAACTATTTCAGTTTTATATAACATAATATGCTCGTTATTAATACATTACACATATTCCGCTTCAAAAATGTCAAATCTTGAAATAGTTTTCTGTCAACAAAAAATTAACAAACCGTTTCATTTTGCCCTATTTGTCAAAAATGAGTGGAAATTATTTTCGATTGTGCGTATTTTTTTATATCTTTGCAGCCATGAAAAAAAATCTGATCATAGTATTATTAGTATTGCTCATAACATCCTGTTGTGAGAATAAGAGCGTGATGAATCAAATCAACGAGATTGAATCATTGACAGACCGCGAACAATTCGATTCTGCTTATGTCAAATTATCAAAAATCAGCGAGAGGGCACTTTGCAATGATGATGAAAGAGCACGTTACTATCTGCTACGTACCCAGTTGGGATATCTGACACAACACCCTGATAGTATAAATAGGCTGAATAGTCTGGTGATACCCTATTTTTCACAAAAGAATGACCAAAAGAACCTGGCAAATGCATATTACTACAAAGGTTATAGCGAAGTAACAAGAGGTAATTATGCCAAAGCAACATATTATTTTAAGAAGGCAGAGGAGCAGGCATTACTCGTAGGAAATGAAAAACTATTATATAAGGTGTATGAAAGTCTGTCAGCTATTAACAAACTATCAGGCAATTATAAACTTGAATTAGGATATGCCAAGAAAGCGTTGGATATTGTACCAAGAGTTAATAACGAAAAATGGACTTATGATGCTCTTTATAAAATAGCCATTGCCTACAATCGACTCGGACAAAAAGACAGCTCTTTATATTATTTAAACAAGATGGAAGCATTCCTAAAATATGTTCCAAAATATGATATGGCCAATACTCTAATTAGCATTGCCTATCTATATAAGCATACAAATCCTGAAAAAGCCAAATATTATTTAGAGAAATCCTTGTCAGAGGTGGAATCCTCGTATGCTTTAGCACATTTGAGTGATATATATGTAAACGAGGGGAAAATTGATGAGCATACCTTTTACGGAAAAAGGCCCTTACCATTAATGATGACAACCCTAAAGACATTATCCTGCACAACCTCCTTGAATACGATATGAAACATGGCCGTACTGATAGCGTTTGTCAATATGTTAATGAGATTATTGTTATTAAGGATAGTATAATTGACCATTTGAGAAACGATACCATCAAAGACTTACAACTACGATTTGACCATGAGGTAGCTATGCGTAAACAGGAGTCAGCTACCAATAACTGGCAAAAAGGTCTTCTGGCTGCCATCCTGTTAATATCACTTCTTGTTGCCTATATATTAATAAAGAGGTATAGGGAAAAGAACAAGATACAGGAAGCACAAATGCAGATTAACGACTTAATGGATCAAATACGTGAATTGGAAGAATCTAAAGAAGATAATAGCGCTGCAATCCAAAAACTGAACGACCAGATTAAGAATATAATGGATAAAGAGGGGGCTCTTTTGAAACAAGGTAAGATACTCTATGACCGGATTAAAGATGGGAAAAAAGTGCATGGGTGGCGAAAGAAAGACTTTGAATTGTTCATCAATTATTATAAGGCAATTGATTATAAAACGGTGAATCGTTTGGAGAAGACGAAACGAAAAGAGAAACTAACGCCTCAGAAAAAGTTTTTCCTTCTTTTGAATGAAATGGGATATGACAAGAAAGATATTGCCAGAATATTAAGTATTTCAGATACCAGTGTAAATACATTGTATTTCAGGACAAAACCTATCGAATAAGGCTAAAGCACCTCTTTTTTGAGCCTATCGATCTGGGCAAGACTCATCACGTTCGCTTCATTGATGGTATCGGCAATCAGGTCGAGTTGACGAACAAGTTTTTGCAGCAAATCCTCCCTACTGGTATACAGCAGCTTTTCTTTGACAGCAATGAAATCCTGAGCAAAAAGGCCGTCCAGACTTATCTTTCCTTGATAATAAAACAGGATGGACATAAGAACTGAAGCATAGACTTCTTCCCCGTTTTCTAATCGCGATATAACGGGCTGGGCCAAATTGGTTGCTATAGCCAACTCTTTCTGGGACAGACCCAATATCAATCGGATCTGCCGAAGCCTCTCACCAAGAATCTTTGAATCCATTACCTGTTCATTTATCAGTGATACACTTGTTGAACATAATAAATAGAAAAGCGCTCACTCCGCCATTATTCTCTCTAGGCAATCGCAAGCCCTGTCAAATAATGGACAAAGCTCGCGCTAGATATGATGATGTTTAAAAACATATCATATACGCGAGCATTTGTCTGTCCATTATCTCTGACTTTGATTTTGCGATTTTCAGAGAGGAGATAACTTCTATCTAAATGCTCCGTCCTCATTCGCTCCTTTCGGAAGCAGAACGATTCCGCTTGCAAAAATAAGAAAACTATCCCATCCCACAAAACATATTAGCGATTTTTAAGTGTTTTTGAATCAACATTGAAATAAACCCACTATTTCAGAAATGGCGGAAAATCATCTAACTATCCATTTAACTGATTTATTATCAGCCTGTTACAGGCGAACTTCTTGAAAACGAAATTGTTTAGTCTTATACAAATTATTTCCTACCTTTGCCCGCGAGAAATCAAAACTATATCTGTTTAATTTAAAAAAGTAGAAGTATGAAAGGAAAAATTTTTGTTATTATTGTTGCGACAATAATCATGTTTTCTTGCCAAGAAGACAACCTTAGCATTGAACCTTGTCAATTTGTTACAAACTCAATAACACGTTCTCCTATGTCATCATGGGATGAATGTAATAAATGTATAATATATACAGGAGATTCTGTCCCCTTACCATGGGCTAGTTCTACAACTTGTTCAATTCCTGCAGATATAAGACAAGACGTGAATCAATCAGACGGATGGAGACTGCTATATAGTAATGTAAAAATTGTTGGCTATAGTCATCCTGTAGATAGTTTGTTTGGTGCAAGTTATTTAATCTTGTATAATAAATATTCAGGGGTTCTTAAGGGTTTCTATTATGCGCCTGATGTACAGCAAAATAATTACGCTTATTGGGTGTTAACGATTCCCCAGACAAATACGAAATTGTTTAATTTTGCGACAGACTTTGCTGTACCTGCCGATAACAGTGCTACGCAGGATGTTGTTCTGTCAAATGTATCTAATAACGGTTTTACTCATGGGTTTGAGAAGGGATGGAACTGCTTTATGCAAGAACTAGCCTATGACGAAAATAGTCTGAATGAGACTTTAGAGATAATGGGTTATTCCATGAACCAGGCTACATATAACTTCTCTGGTGCTTATCATTCAACTTCGAGTGGAACAATAATAAGTTCTTCAGGAGGCGGCTCTTCTATTGCTTCTGGTATTATAAATGGCTTGTCAAGTGCTGTTGGAGATTCTGCAAAGAACTGGATTGTTAATAATTCCACAACTCCTAGTAATCCGAATCGACCCATAAAAAAGCAATTAACATCCACAATATTACAAAATTTAGCAAGCAATGTAATGCCAACACTATTAGCAGCAGGTATAAACACCGTATTTAGCTCTCTTATAGGTCAAGGTGGTCCATCTACCTACGGCCTGGATTTTACCACTAATGGTAGTGTTAATATAACAGGGACAGGGGTAACCCCAGCTTCTGGCAATATTATGCCAATTGCGGGCATTCCACTTAATGGGATTGGTGAAAAATTGGGAGTTTGGAATCTTGTAGAAACACCAAAATTCCGGATTACCCAAATACCTGAGTTGGTGTACTATTATCAAAATAGTTCAGGTGCAATATATTGGTATAAAGTAACTGGAACCAAAACCTTTAATGTCGTTAAGAATCCTGACGTAAATAACAATTTTACAAGTAGTTCGTCTTTAGCAAAATATACACTTTATCATGGTAATTATCCTAATTTTTGGACAAGTAACAAGTTTTACCATGCATATACTACTAATGGTGTTTCTGGATGTAATCAGGTTCTCATATATTCAGACTCAATAACGACAATCTATACAACACCCCAAACGTATGTAGTTGTTGCATCGAATTGTTTCCCTAACAAAAAGACAACGAGCAATAAGCCTGCTTTTGATTTTTATAATAGTGATTGGGAAATTAGAGACTATCTTGCCTTCAAAATAGAAACGAAAGTATTTACAGGTAATGGATATTATTCATGTAAAACATTTATACCAGAAAATAAAGTCTTGTTTGACGGAAGTGCACGGCCATATAATTGGACTTTTAATGAATTGAATAGTGGAGGTTATAATATTATGCCAAACGGAATTAACTCCGGAGCTTCCGAAGAGTCTTTGGAGGATAGTATTTGTGAGGTTTTAGAGTTACAATGAGATGGGTTAATGATAACAAATCAAGGTGTCATATGAATAAATTGCTGAAGAAAGCACATTGCTTACCATTCTTTCTTTTGACCATCTGCTGCTCTTCAAATAATAGTGAAGAAATTGTAAACGACGAACCCCGTTTGAACCAATCAGATAGTTTGGCCCTAGTAAGCATTTACCAGGAAATCGGCCCATGGTTGCAAGAATGGGATCTAAACGATATTACGACGTGGAATGGTGTCCAAACTGCTCTCAACCTGGAAACTAACGAGATTCGCGTTATTGGATTTGAAGTTTACAACGGAAATTTCAGAGGCACATTTCCTGAAGAGTTTTGCCAACTGACAGAGTTAAGACGGCTTGTCCTCGGAGGCGGACAAATGGGAGGCTCAATTCCCAATAACATTGGTAATCTGAAGAATCTTATTTATTTATGTGTTGCGGGTAACAATGTAGGAGGCTATATTCCTGAGAGTATTGGTGAGCTGACAAAACTACAGGAATTGCAACTGATGGACAATCAGATTTGCGGCAGTATCCCTGAAAGTATTGGGAATCTGGTTAATCTGGAGTATTTGTATATTTGTCGGACTCTTGTCAGTGGGGAGCTTCCCAAGAGCCTTGCCAACTTAAATAAACTTCAAATTGCTGACCTTCACAAAAACAGATTGTCTGGTGTGTTTCCCATAGAGATCCTTAAAGATAGCGTCTTTATTGAATGCGAAGATAACAACATTACAGAACTTCCTTTTGAGGTATGGAACGATAGCCTTACATGCATCCCTCCTGTATTGAAACGTAACCGTTTATCTGGGCTTATTCCAGAATGGGTCAAGGAAACAAAGAAATGGAATAAATACGCATCCATTTGTATCAGTCTTCAGCAGAAGAACTATGGTTATTCAAATTATTCACATAAAGAAGAAAACTAATTACGCGGTCAATGTGGGTCAAAGAATTTCACTCTGACCCACTTGCTTTCTCTACAAACGACAAAAACACATAGAAAATATTCATAATCCGAATAATTGCTATTTCAATTATATTCGGCATCATTATCTCGCAAATTACTATTAATCAACGAGATACAACACTACGCATAATAAATAGAGCCCTTTTCGCCCAAAACGGAAATAGGCAAGATTATACATCTATAAATAATTTGTATTATCTTTGCCACCGTAAAACAAATAACAATTGCAAGACCGAAGATGAAAGCGGTATATTATTAGGAAATTGAACACCCATATAGGGGAATACATAACTTTAATATGGGTCTTAAAAAAAAATAATTATGAATAGGATAGGCAACTTTGCTTCTATATTGGGTTTGATATTCACCGTTATACAATTTATGACGGAAGATCTTAATAACAGCATCAATGCTGTTATCATTATTTTGTTTTTCATTATTTTTGTGATATTTTGGATTCAGCACAATTCTGTCAAACATTATGTTAATGCCCAAATGAAATTACAAGATATTCATTATGAGACAATAGGAGACTATGAGAAATTCAAGAACTATAATCTTGATAAGAGTATTCATGAATTGTCTATTGTATGTCAAGAGATAGCAAAAATGCTTTCCAAACTGAGGCATTGCGATG
>Ga0310786_10013255_pt1 | contig 10168 bp, 9 predicted proteins | sample AusTroGonzalo_MG_FD_203881 | JGI IMG/M metagenome (GOLD analysis project Ga0310786, IMG submission 203881) | Bovine rumen microbial communities from tropical cattle in Woodstock, Queensland, Australia - Gonzalo_03 (v2) (version 2) | ecosystem: Host-associated > Mammals > Digestive system >... | reverse complement strand
CTTGAAGAACTCCAAGTCTTTCTTCGGGTCGTACGGGCCGAGTTTTTCAAGCAGTTTATCGGGATCTTTGGTGTACAGTTCATCCTCGACGACATCTTCAATCTCAAGGGAAGCCCCTTCCGACTCCCCCTGAGGGGGGAGAGGTTCTTCAAGTGGTAACGGGGCATCGCCTAAAGGCTCATCCTCGTCGTCAAGGACCGGCAGTTCCTCCGGTTTCGGTTCTTCATGCTCCTCGCTGATAGGCTCGATGGTGAAGGTCACTTCGTCCGACGGCTCGGACGGTTCGGACGGGTCAGACGGGTCAGGTAGGCTCGCCGGCTCTTCCGGCAACGGAATATCGATGGTCAGCTCATCAGTCGGTTCTTCGGGTGCAACAGGCGCTTTCGGTTTCCGCTTAAACAGGTCTGCCACCCAGGCGCCGAATGCCTTGCAACGCTCGATAAATTTCGGATCTGTCACAATGAGGAAGATGACGAGCAAGGCCGTCAGAATGAGGATTGCCCCGATGGTATTCACATAACTGACCAGCCATCGCGAAGCGGTCTCGCCAAAGGCGCCCCCCCAACGGAACACGCCCAACTGATGCACCATGCTGTGCGCAAAGCCCAACACAACAGAGCCCCACAACACCCAAAAGCTGCCACAGAAAAACAGTTTGAGCGCCGGAATATCCTTCAACACGTGCATGAGCCGCAGCGCATATACCGCAAGGATCAGCACCATCAGTACGGACACAAATCCGAAACTGCCGTCAATCAGGAACTGTGCCAACAGGGCACCCGGCAGGCCGAGCATGTTACGCACCGCCTCGCGGTTCTCCACACGCCCCGCATGGTCCAAGCCCAGGATGGACTGGTCATACGTGCCGGTGAACAGAAAACTGATATACGCCAACAGCGCGATTACGGAAAACAGCAGTAACAGGATACCGGCCACCATGCGGGTCTCACGGGCCAATAAGAAGCGTCTCAACGACTCAAAGAAGCCGGATTTCTCCACCTTGATCGCCCGTTCCTGCGGACGGTCTTCGGCAATATTTCTTGATTTAGATACAGTTCGAGGCATAATAACTCAGTTTAGCGTGCAAAGTTACAAAGAAATGTTGAAAGTAAAAAGTAAAAAGTTTCAAGTTCGGCATTTTTTGACAAAAAAAGTGTATTTTTTATAAAAATGTACGCGTGCGCTTGCGTATATAAAAAAAAATGACTATCTTTGCGCCGCATTTTGTGTTGATGGACGAATTAATCAGACATACGGGAATCGTACTGAGCGTGAGCGGCAATATGGCGCACGTACAGATCGTGCAGACCAGTGCCTGCTCGGCGTGCAAGGCGAGGAGTATGTGCATGTCGTCCGAAAGTCAGCAGAAAGAGATGGACGCCATCATGCTCGAGCCGATTCAGGCCGGCGATCAGGTGGAGGTGGAAGTACGTGAGCGATTAGCGTGGAAAGCGGTGCTCTTAGCGTACATTCTGCCTTTTATTGTGATGCTCGGTATCATTGCCGTGTTGGACCTGACCACCGAATGGAGCGAAGCCGTCGTAGGCACACTGTCGCTCTGCGGCATCGCGCTCTATTATATCGGACTCAGCGTGTTCAAGCACCGTCTGGAGAAGCAATTTGTATTTACAGCAAGAAAAATTTAACTAACTAAAAAATACTAACAACATGAATTTGATTTTCATTTCAATGGGAGTATTAGGTGTGACGGCCTTATTGGCAGCATGTCTGCTGTATGTAGTCAGCCTATTCTTCAAAGTGGAAGAAGATCCGCGCATTGACCTGGTGACGGCCGTGTTACCCGGCGCCAACTGCGGCGGATGTGGATTTGCCGGTTGCCGTGCATTCGCAGAAGCGTGTGTGAAAGCAGGCGGCATTGATGGTTTGGCCTGCCCCGTGGGAGGCGATCCGACAATGGAGGAAGTCAAGAAAGTTCTGACGCCTGCCGCTGCCGAAGAAGCTGCGCCTGCAGCCGGTGAGAGCGGTGACAAGAAGGGCTTCGATCCTGCCATTGCGGCTAAGATTAAGGCACTGCCGACGCCGAAAGCAGCGTTCCCGTCTGCTCTTCGTCTGGCGCAGGGGTTGTAATTACGAATTAAACATTACGAATTACGCATTATGAGAACATTTAAGATAGGCGGAGTTCATCCGCAGGACAACAAACAATTCTCCGCACATCAGCCTATTACGGAGTGCCCGCTGCCCAAACAAGCCATTATTCCGCTTGTTCAGCACATCGGTGCCCCGACACAGGCCGTAGTGAAAGAAGGAGACAAAGTGAAAGTAGGCGAACTGCTGGCTAAAGCCGGCGGCTTCGTGAGTGCGAACATCTGTTCGCCGGTAAGCGGAACAGTGACCAAGATCGGCGAGTGGACGGATGCATGGGGCGCACCGGGACAAGCCATCTTCATCGACGTACAAGGCGATGAGTGGCTTCCGGAGATTGACCGCACGCCGGATATCATCCGTCAGTGCACCCTTGAGCCGAAGGCGATCATCGACAAGATTGCCGCCGCAGGTATCGTAGGTCTGGGTGGTGCATGCTTCCCGACCCACGTGAAACTGCTGCCGCCTCCGGGCAAGAAAGCCGAAGTGCTGATTGTCAACGGTGTAGAGTGCGAGCCGTACCTGACTTGCGACCACCAACTGATGCTTGAGCACGGCGAAGAGCTGATCATCGGTATCCAGATTCTCAAAAAAGCACTGGGTGTGGACCGCGCCATCATCGGCATCGAGAACAACAAGAAAGATGCCATCGAGCATATGACCAAGTTGGCCAACGCCAGCCTGGGCATCGAGGTAATGCCGCTCAAACTCAGATATCCGCAAGGCGGTGAGAAACAACTCATCGACGCATGTATCGGTCGTCAGGTACCGAGCGGTGCGCTGCCTATCGAGGTAGGCGCCGTAGTGGACAACGTGGCTACCATCTATGCCGTATATGAGGCCGTACAGAAGAACAAACCGCTCATCAGCCGTGTCATGACCGTAACGGGCAAGCACGTTGCCAAACCGGGCAACTACTCCGTACGTTTCGGTACACCGATCGAAGAGGTTATCGCTCTGGCAGGCGGCGTTCCCGCGAACACGGGCAAGATTATCGGCGGCGGTCCGATGATGGGTCGCGCCATGGACCATGTGGAGGGTATGCCGGCCAACAAACGTCTGTCAGGTCTGCTCTTCCTCTCGCAAGAAGAGAGCATCCGTCCGGAAGAAGAGAACTGTATCCGCTGCGGTAAGTGCGTACAGGCATGTCCGATGGGCCTGGAGCCGTATCTGCTCCAACGACTGAACGAACTCGGCATGTACGATGAATTGGAGAAACACGACGTGATGGACTGCATCGACTGCGGTTGCTGCGTCTATACTTGTCCGGCTCATCGCCGTCTGCTCGATGGAATCCGTCCGGGTAAAGCCAAAGTAGGTGCTATCCTCCGTGAGCGTGCCGCTAATAAATAAATTGTTAAATCATAAATTTGAAATCTGAAATATGAAATCATTTATTGTAGCTCCGGCACCGCACGTTCATGGCAATGACAGTGTCCGTCGGAATATGCTCCTGGTCATTCTCGCACTGATGCCGGCTTACTGCGTATCGGTGTACGAGTTCGGCTGGGGAGCCCTTATCACGGCTGCCATCTCTGTGTGTGCATGTGTGCTGACGGAGTGGCTCATCAGCCGTTACCTGCTCAAAGAGCAGAAACAGACAATCGGCGACCTGTCCGCTGTGCTGACCGGTCTGCTTCTGGCCTTCAACCTGCCGTCCAACATCGAGTGGTGGATCGTGCTTATCGGCGCCATCGTAGCTATCGGTGTCGGCAAGATGAGTTTCGGCGGTCTGGGACAGAACCCCTTCAACCCCGCACTGGTCGGCCGTGTTTTCCTGCTCATCTCTTTCCCGGTACAGATGACCACCTGGCCGATCGGCAAGGGTTTTGAGACGAGTTATCTGGACGCAGAGACAGGCGCCACCCCGCTCTACTATCTCAAGCACATCGTTAAGAGCGGCGACAGCTCGGTTCTCGACCAACTGCCCGCCCTCAAGGACGCATTCTTCGGATTCATGGGCGGCTCGCTCGGTGAGATCAGTGCACTGGCACTCATCATCGGCGGTATCATCCTCATCTGCTGCCGTGTCATCACCTGGCATATTCCGGTATCCATCATCGCTACCGTGGCTCTCTTTGCTGCATGCACGGGTTGGGCCGGCGCACTGCCCGAGGGTATGACTACCTGCAATTATATCGGCTATGAACTCCTCAGCGGTGGTCTGATGCTCGGTGCCTTCTTCATGGCTACCGACTATGTCACCAGCCCGATGACGGCCTGGGGCAAGATCATCTTCGGTATCGGTATCGGCTTCATTATGATGGTGATTCGTACCTGGGGCGCTTATCCCGAAGGTATGTCGTTCGCCATTCTGATCATGAACGCCTGCGTTCCATTGTTGAACAAGTTCCGCCCGCAACGTTTCGGCGAGAAGAGAAAATAAGGAGGTAGAGCTATGGAAAAATTACAAAGTTCCTTTAAGAACATGGTACTCAGCCTCGTCATCATCTCGATGGTGGCAGCAGGCGCGTTAGCAGGAGTGTACATCCTCACGCTGGATACCATCAATGCGCAGAAGGCGCAGAAACAACAGGCAGCCATCCTCGCTGTACTTCCCGAAGGTGTTGAGGTCGGCGAGGCGGAGACTGTCAACGGTCTGACCGTTTATCGTGCTACGCTCAACGGCGAGCCTGCAGGCGCAGCCGTACAGACGGAGGCCGACGGCTTCGGCGGACCGCAGAAGATCATGGTAGGCTTTGATGCCGAGGGTCGTATCATCAACTACGAGGTACTCGAGCACCAAGAGACTCCGGGTCTGGGCGATCATATCGCAGAGTGGTTCAAGAACGCCGACAAAGCCGGCCAGAACATCATCGGCCGTCAGGCCACCGGTGCGTTCGTTGTCAGCAAAGACGGCGGTGACGTAGACGCTATCACGGCGGCTACCATCTCCAGCCGCGCATTCCTCAACGCAGTCAACAAAGCATACGCTGCGTTCAAGAACGGCGATGTGCAAGCACACACCGGCGCCAGCCAACTGAACAAAGAAGTGGTGGTTGAAGAAGTAGTAATTATTGAAGAAAAGGAGGCCAACAATGAGTAACGCATTAAAGACCTTTACCAATGGTATATTAAAAGAGAACCCGACATTTGTGCTGGTACTCGGTATGTGTCCTACCCTGGCCACCACCACCAGCGCCATCAACGGTATGTCAATGGGTCTGGCGACACTCTTCGTGCTCGTATGCTCGAACGTAGTGATCTCGCTGCTCAAGAACTTAATCCCCGACAAGGTGCGTATCCCGGCGTTCATCGTCGTCATCGCCACCTTCGTGACGCTCGTACAGTTGCTTATGCAGGCTTACCTGCCGGCTATCTATGACGTGCTCGGTCTGTTTATCCCGCTGATCGTGGTGAACTGTATCGTGCTCGGTCGTGCCGAGGCGTTTGCTGCCAAGAACAGCGTCGGCCTCAGCGCATTAGACGGCCTCGGCATGGGTCTGGGCTTCACGCTCGCACTGACGATCCTCGGCGCTCTGCGTGAGTTGTTCGGCACCGGCGCCATCTTCGGTCTGCCTGTCTACAACGACCATTTCGCAGCACTGATTTTCGTCCTTGCTCCGGGTGCCTTCATCGCGTTGGCCTACCTGTTGGCAATAGTAAACAAGCTGCAGAAAAAGTAAATCATAAATCGTAACTCATAAATTAGAACTATTATGGTATACTTCTTGATATTTATCTCTGCGATATTTGTTAACAATATCGTTTTGAGCCAGTTCCTGGGCATCTGCCCGTTCCTGGGAGTAAGTAAGAAAATTGACACCGCGATGGGTATGAGCGCAGCCGTTATCTTCGTGCTCACGCTCGCAACCGTCGTTACCTATCTGCTGCAAATGCTGCTGGTGGCTTGGGGTCTGGAGTTCCTGCAGACGATCCTCTTCATCCTCATCATCGCTGCCCTGGTGCAGATGATTGAGATTATCCTGAAGAAGATCAGCCCGGCTCTCTATCAGGCACTGGGTGTCTTCCTGCCGCTTATCACCACCAACTGCTGTATTCTCGGTGTGGCTATCCTTGTAGCCAACGGCACGGAGAAACTGCCGATGGGTGCAGAGCACGGCATGCTGACCGGCACGCTGTTCGCCTTCGCAACCGCATTAGGCTTCGGTCTCGCCCTCATCCTCTTCGCAGGTATCCGCGAGCAACTGGCCCTGATGAAGGTGCCCAAGGCAATGCAAGGCACGCCAATCGCCCTGCTGACCGCAGGTCTGCTGGCTATGGCCTTCATGGGCTTCAGCGGTGTAGTATAATTACCACTTATTGGGGCGGAGCAATCCGCCGATAAGAGAAATCAAAAGATAATACGGATAGATTATCTCGAGAAGCAGAGCCACGTACCATTGAGTGCGTGGTTCTCTTTTTTTGATGAGTGAGAACTCTATCGGGAACTTAATCAGAATAACGAGCGGACAGATCAACTGAAGGATGTTCGCCGCCGTGATGAACGCGCCGCAACGAAGGATGTCTCTATCGGTGTAATGCGGTGCCTTGCCCGCCCAACGCATACGCTGACGCCAGAACGCACGCCAGTTCGCCTGCGGCCGTACCACTGCCGTATAATCCGGCTCGTCAATGACACAGACACTATACCCGTGGCGTTTGGCGGCCTCCAAGAGGAACATATCATCACCGGAAGGGAGTTCGGGGTGTATTCCGGATTCGCAGGCGAGCCACACCTCACGGCGCACAATGAGGTTGGCACCGGAGCACATAACCGCTTTGCCGCGCTTGGCCGCGCGCATCGTCAGCTCCTGAATGGCAGCATATTCGGCGATTTGCAGTCTTTCCAATAAATTGGGATTTTCGCACTCCATACGGAGAGGAAGGATGATCAAGTCGCCCTCCAACAATACTGCTTTCTCGGTCGCTACCGGAAGAGTCACATCATCGTCGTGCAGCCATACATATTCAGAGGTGGCAGCATGAATGAGTTTGGAGAGGGCATGCTTCTTGCCCAGATTGTCATCGTTGACTCCTTTGACGGGTGTAATATGCTGCGGCGCAAAATTGGGGTAACTCTTTGTGATACACGCCTGTTCTTGAATAGAAACAGGATAATCTGCCGCCATGAGCGCCATCGCGATGCGGTGATCGCTGCGCACCTCATGAAGGCGGACGGCTTCGAGACGGTCGGATTCTTTGTACCGGAGACGGTCAGTGCCCGTGGCGTGCAGTTCAATGCCCAGACGCTCGCAAGTGAGCGCTATCGCAGGATACAAGTCAGGTATATTGACAAAGTCAATGACCACTTTGTTGTTAGACCTCTCCGCTGTAAGACCGTTACACTGTGAGACCGCTTTGCTGACAGACTTAATGACTGCGCCTTGGGGAGTGAAGGTGGTGGTGACACCGAAATGCCCGGCGTAGATGTCGGCCACAATGCGGTCCCCCTGGAGGCTGTCGGAAGTCAGTCCTTCAAGCAATAACTCACCGCCATGAATGGCCACGTATTCATACCAGTAACCGGCAGCCGACCAGTCGGTTTCCATCAGCGAGCGCTCGCACTGAACGCTATAAGACTCCAAGACACGGCGGGTCATCGTGATGTACGGCGACTCGTCGGGTGTGACGGGGATGTCCGCGCCATGCATAATAAGCGCCGAGGTGGTCTGGCTGGTCGGGGCCCCGTCGCGCTCTTTCAGCCTCGGGTCGCCGTCCAATGTAATCGGTTCGTCGGGATAGCATTGCGCCAAATGGACTTGCAGAAAACGCAAGGCCGTGCCGCAGTTCTTGAGGTAAAGCGTGAGGGGCTCTCCTTTTTTATATTCGCGCAGGCGCGCGAGGGCATCATGCAGCACAATGACATCATCCGGCATATCCGAAGAGACCCGCATAAGCGGATCTCCATGGATAGCCTGTAATAGTAATATTCTATTGGCTATGGACTTTGAGATGGGTAAATGAATATTTACCATTCAGCCATTTTCAATTGACATTCGGCAGCGGACTATAGTCGCTAGAGTAGCGGAGATGCTGGTCTATGTAGCCTTCCGTGAAATCAATCTTAACGTCGGTAATGTTACCCTCGGCGTCTTTGACAACCGTATAGACAGGATTGACAAAACCTTTGTAGGGCGCGAGGTTGAGTTTCTTATAGCGTTCCAAGATCTCTTTGTGGAGCTCCGGATTCACTTTCACAGCATAAGTCTCCACCATCTCTTTGGCAGCTGCATAGTCGCCTTCGGAAGTGATGCGTTGGATCTCCGCAAGCAGTTCGCCATACAGACGACGTACTCCTTCGTAGTCATTGATTTGGAGGTAATGCTTGCCGTCTCGCTCGATGATTTCCACCTCACCGTTCGCATGTTCAAGCACCCAGTTGGCAATGAGTTGGCGGTTACGCATATGCGCCTCTTCAATATCCTTGCCCGGCTCGATACGCACGAGTTGGGTCATCGCTCCGTTCATCATCTGCTGGTAGAAACCGGCCTTGTAGGCTTCCATATTCGGCAGCAGACCCAACTCCACGAGTTTCGGGTCCGCCAGATAATAGAGGCCGAACAAGTCCGCACGCGCCTCCTCGATAGTGGAAGCATGCTCTTTGAGGGCATCTTTGGACACACCAGGCATCAGTTTGCCGGAACCGTGACCGACGCACTCATGCAAGTCCGTGTGCAGGTCGCCGCACAACGCACCGTACTGCTCATAGATGGCTCTGATCTCATCGTCAATCATGAACTCCTCGTTGAAGCCATTGCCTTTAGCGGCTTCATTGTAAGCGTGCATGAGGTTGTCAATCGTGACGGATTTGGAACCATACTCCTTGCGTATCCAGTTGGCGTTCGGCAGGTTGATGCCGATAGGCGTAGCGGGATAGCAGTCGCCAGCGAGGATAGCCGCCGTGATGACCTTGGCAGTAACGCCCTTCACTTCCTCTTTCTTGTATTTCGGGTCCGTGGTCGAGTGGTCTTCAAACCACTGCGCATTGTCCGAGATGAGTTGGGTACGATGGGTTGCATTGAGGTCCTTGAAATTGACCATGGACTCCCACGTGCCGGTGATGCCGAGCGGGTCGGAGTAGGTCTCTGTGAAACCGTTGACGTAATCGACGCGGCTGTCGAGGTCTTTCACCCACGCTATGCAATACTCATTAAAGAGTTTGAGGTCGCCTGTCTCATTGAAGGCAATCATCTTCTCGATCACCAGTCGTTGCTGTTCGTTCTCGGCATAATTCAATGCCTCTTTGAGCCAATATACCACGTGTTCGAGCGCTTCGCCGTATAGTCCGCCTACTTTATAGACACGCTCTACGATCTCGCCGTCATCGTTCTTGACGAGTTGGGAGTTCAAGCCAATCCACAGCGGTTCGGGACTATTGTCCTTGTGCGCCGCGTACCATGCCTCGGCTTCGGCTTGGGTCACACCCTCGCCGTAATAGTTACCGGCAGAGCAAGCCACGAGGTCTACACCGTCCTGCGCAGTCGTACGCTTCGGCATAACTGCCGGATCGAACATAACCGGCAGGATAGCGGCATCGTACTCCACTCCGGCTTTCGCACAGGCAGCCACGAACCATTCCTGCGTGAACTCCGGCAGGAACTTATCTTCCGAATAATGATGGTGAATACCGTTGGAGAACCACACGCGCTTGAGGTAACGCTCGAATGCAGCAAACTCCTCCGTGCCCTTTTCGTACGGATAATTGAGATACAAAGCCTCGCAAGTCCGACGGATGCGCAGGTTATAACGCCCGTTCTGGTCAAAAAGGATGTCGCGTCCCCACAAAGCGGCCTCGGAAAGGCAATAGAGGAGCGATTTCTGCTGAACCGTCAGGCTCTCAAACTCCGGCACATCGTAACGGAGGATCTCCAAATCATAGAATTTATCCACGTTGTATTGGAAGGCTTGCTCTTTCTTCTGACAGCCGCACAGCAATGCCACAGCCGCCAAAACGATGATTGATTTTTTCATTAGATACGCTCTAATACGGTTTTGATTAACTCTTTCACACGCGGTTTATAGTCGGTGTTGGCGGCTTCAGCCTTGCGCTGCGCGATGATACAGCAGACGGTCATGGCGCGGTGGCCCATATGGAGGGCGAGACCGGCGATACAACTGC
>Ga0310786_10013253_pt1 | contig 10169 bp, 5 predicted proteins | sample AusTroGonzalo_MG_FD_203881 | JGI IMG/M metagenome (GOLD analysis project Ga0310786, IMG submission 203881) | Bovine rumen microbial communities from tropical cattle in Woodstock, Queensland, Australia - Gonzalo_03 (v2) (version 2) | ecosystem: Host-associated > Mammals > Digestive system >... | reverse complement strand
GCTTCCACTATTACTTCCTCAGTATTGATGGCGTGAACTTCATCGACCCCGCTACAGAGACTTTCTTCGGCTGTTGCCGCGAGTCAGGTGGCATAGAGATTCCCGAAGGTCCTGAAGGTGATTATTACCGTCCTCAGCAAGGCGTTCCTCATGGTCAAATCCGTAGCATTTACTATTATGCAAAGAGCACGAACGAGTGGCGTCATGCAATGGTCTATACCCCTGCGGAATACGAGAAGGGCAAGAAGAAATATCCTGTCCTCTATTTGCAGCACGGCATGGGCGAGGGCGAGACGAGTTGGACGATACAGGGCCGGATGCAACACATTATGGACAACCTGATTGCAGGTGGCGAAGCCGTACCTATGATAGTCGTGATGGAGAGTGGCGATGTGAAAGCGCCTTTCCGTGGTGGTAACAATCAGGCAGGCCGTTCCCAGTATGGCGCTTCGTTCTATAAAGTGATGACGGAAGACCTGATTCCCTATATTGATGCTAACTTCCGCACAAAGGCAGATCGCGACAATAGGGCTATGGCAGGCCTTTCTTGGGGCGGACATCAGACCTTCGACCTCGTGATGAACAACATGGATACGTTCGCTTGGATGGGAGGCTTTAGTGGAGCCATCTTTGGACTTGACATCAATAAGACTTACGATGGCGCGTTCTCCCGTAGCGAGGAGTTCAATCGTCGCATCCACTATCTTTTCCTCAGTTGTGGTTCAGAGGAGAACTTCGGTACGGAAAGGCTCGTGAATGAACTGCGCGGTGCAGGCATCAAGGTGGATTACTATGTTTCGCCAGGCACTCATCACGAATGGCTCACTTGGCGTCGCAGTCTCAAAGAGTTTGTCCCGCACCTCTTCAAGAAGTAGAGCCCATTATTTCACCATGTGCCCGAAACGGCTGTGCAGCCATTGGAAGGGCATGTATAGGACTGGAACAACGAATATCAGGGCGATGGTGCCCACAAACATACCGCCTGCGCAACCTACGCCCAAAGAGATATTGCCGTTTGCTCCTACTCCATGAGCGAAGACAAGAGGCAGCATGCCGAAAATCATGGTGAGCGAAGTCATCAGGATTGGTCGCAGACGAACTCTGGCGGCAGTCATCGCAGCCATCGTGATGCTCATTCCTTTGCGATGTCGCTCTGTTGCGTATTCAGTAAGCAGAATGGCCGTCTTTGCCAGCAAACCGATGAGCATAATGAGTCCCGTCTGCATGTAGATGTTGTTCTCTAAGCCCCACATCCGCGAGAAAAGGAAGCTGCCAAGCAATCCGAATGGCACACTCAGGATGACGGCCAAAGGGATGAAGAGGCTTTCGTAGAGCGCACATAAAATAAGGTATATGAAGAGGACGCAGATGACGAAGATGATGGCAGTAGTGTTGCCGAGTGACGCTTCCTCTCTCGACATTCCGCCAAACTCGTAGCCATAGCCTTCTGGCAACACTTTGGCGGCAGTTTTTCGGATGGCTTCCAGCGTTTGTCCGCTACTGTATCCATCGGCAGTTTGTCCCATTACAGCAATACTGCTGAACAGATTGAAGCGATTCAGGCCTTCGCTACCATAGACGCGCTCCATCGAGATGTATTGGGTGATGGGAATCATCTGCCCGCTCTCGCTACGAACACGCATATTGGAGAGCGCTTTCTCGTCGAGACGGAACTCAGGAGAGGCTTGAACGATGACACGATAGAGCTTAGTAAAACGCGTCAAATTGCTGCTATAAGTACCACCAACATAGCCCGAAAGCACCTTCAACACATTGTTTGGCGTCACTCCATCACGCTTGCAACGAGCCGCATCGACTTCTACGCGATACTGCGGATACTTGGTGTCGAAGGTCGTAAAAGCTCTCGAGATTGCAGGCTCCTGATTGAGGGAATCGATAAGCACACGAGTGTAGCGCATTAGGTCCTCTATCTTGCCACCCTTTCGGTCTTGCACATGAAGCTCGAAACCACTTGTGGCGCCATAACCCGAAATCATCGGACGGGTGCTGACACGAATCTGAGCTTGCGTAATATCAGCTGTTCGACGGTAAATCTCGTCAATCACGGAATTGATGTCGTCGCCCTTTCCTTTGCGTTCATCCCAGTTCTTCAAGCGGATATTAAATGAGCCGGCAGATGAGGATTGGTCGAAGGTTGAGCCGCGACCAATGGTCATATTGTAGAGACGGAACTGCGGAATGTCCTTGATGCGCTGTTCCACTTCCCTTGTTATCTTGCCCGTCACAGCCATGCTCGTGCCTGGGGCACATTGCACGTTCACGTTGATGGAGCCCATATCCTCGTTGGGAACGAAGCCGGTCTTGGTGGTCTTGAGCATATAGCCAAGCAGGAAGCATACCGCCACAACGGACACCCAAGGCAGCCATCGATGGCGGAAGATGCGAAGAACACCTCTTTGATACTTTCCCACAACTCGATGGAAGCCGACATTAAAGGCATCGTGGAAGCGAGCCGAGAAGCTTGTGTCGTTCTCTTTCCTTGGTCGAAGCATCAAAGCACAAAGGGCAGGCGAGAGCGTCATAGCGTTGATTGTGGAAATGATGACAGCTATCGCCATCGTCACACCAAACTGAGTATAGAACACGCCTGTCGTTCCGCCTACGAAACAGACCGGAATGAAGACGCTCATGAACACAATTGTGGTCGTAATGAGAGCAGAAGTCAGTCCCTCCATCGCATCGACGGAAGCGAGATAAGGTGACTTATAGCCCTCGTCGAACTTCGCCTGAACCGCCTCTACCACCACTATGGCATCGTCCACAACTGTTCCTATCACCAAGACTAAGGCAAAGAGTGTCAATAGGTTAAGGCTGAATCCGATGAAGTAAAGTACAGCAAAAGTGCCTATCAAACTTACCACAATTGCAAGCGAAGGAATGAAGGTGCTCTTGAGGTCTTGTAGAAAGATATAAACGACGAGTACCACGAGGATGATGGCTTCAAGAAGTGTGCGAACCACATTGTGAATGCTGGCATCAAGGAAGTCCTTCGTGCTCATCACATCCACAAGTTCCATGCCTGGAGGCAGTTCCTTCTTTATCTCAACAGCCGTTTCGTCGATGCGTTTGATGATTTCGTTGGCATTGGAACCAGGCGTTTGCGCAATCATACAATTGGCTCCGGCGTGCCCGTTCGTGCTGTTCTGAATGGTGTAGTTTTGAATGCCCAACTCCACATCGGCCACATCTTTGAGGCGAAGCACACTACCATCAGGAAGGGACTTGATGACCATATTCTCGTAGTCACGCTCCTCTTCATAACGGCCTCTGTACTTCAAAACATACTGGAACGTATTCTCTGAATCGGCTCCCAAAGTGCCTGTCGGCGCTTCGATGTTCTGTTCCGAAAGGACATTATCAATATCGGAAGGCATAAGACCATACGATGCCATCTTCAACGGATCGAGCCAAATGCGCATACTATAGCTCGCTCCCCAGATGTTTACCTCACCCACACCAGGTACTCGAGAAAGGCGCGGCTCAATGTTAATCTTCATGTAATTCGTGAGGAAGTCCGTGTCGTAGGCATCCGTAGGACTATAGAGCGAGAGGCTCTTGATGTTGCTGGTCTGTCGTTTGCGAACCGTCACGCCGCTTCTTGTCACGTCGGCAGGCAGTTGTCCTTGCGTAGAAGCCACGCGGTTCTGCACGTTCACCATTGCCATATCGGCATCCGTGCCTTGCTTGAAAAAGATGCTGATGCTACCAGAACCCGTGTTGGTGGCCGACGAGGTCATATACATCATGTTCTCCACGCCGTTCAGGCTCTCCTCGAGAGGAATGATGACGCTCTTTTGCACCGTCTCGGCATTGGCACCAGTATAGTTGGCACGCACACTAACCGTTGGCGGAGCAATTTCGGGGAATTGTTCGATGGGCAGATGCAAGAGCCCGATCAATCCCAGTACCACGATGAAGACTGAGATTACGCCCGAGAGAATGGGACGATCTATGAAGGTCTTGGGAGTCATAACTTAACTTCTATGCCGTCCTTTAACAAGCCTGCACCTTCGGCAATAATGATGTCGCCTTCTTTCAGACCGCATTCCACGATGTAGTTCTTCCCGTCGTCGAGCGGAGCCACCTCGATTTCCGTTTGGGCCGTTTTGCCGTCAACAACACGATAAACAAAGACCTTGTTCTGCAGTTCGAAAGTTGCCGTCTGCGGAATCACAATCACGCCTTCTCTGACGGTAGAGACGACCACCGTTCCTGTGCCGCCATTACGCAGAAGATGGTCTCGGTTGGGAAAGACAGCGCGCAAAGAGACAGCTCCCGTACTGGCGTCCACAATGCCGCTAACTGCGTCCACTCGGCCTTTCTGCCCATACTCCTTACCGTTGCTCAGCAAGAGCGATACATCGGGCATGCCTTGCATGAAGCGCTCCAAACTGCCGTGTTGAAGAGTAAGATCGGTCACTTCGCGTTCGCTCAAGCTAAAATAAACCCACATCTCGCTATCGTCGCAAACCGAAATCAGGGGTTCGCTGATGTTACTGCTCACGAGTGCTCCAACATGATATGGAATCATGCCTGCCACGCCGCTGAGAGGACTCCTTACAACTGTGTAGCTGAGGCTGTTTCGGGCATTTGCCACTTGAGCTTGCGCCTGCGAAACTTGAGCCTGAGCCGAGAGCAAAGCCTGTTGAGCCGTCTTCAGTTCGAATTCGCCGATGACTTGTTGGTCGAGCAGTTGCTTCTTGCTGTCGTAATTGAGTTGAGCCGTTGCCTCGGCCGCCTTAGCTGCCTTGAGAGCCGCTTCTGCCGTATTGAGGGCAGCCTGATAAGGCACTTGGTCGATGATGAATAGCGTCTGCCCTTTGTGGACCTTCTGTCCTTCAGCAGTAAGAATCTTTGTGATGAGTCCGCTCACTTGCGGCCGTATCTCCACAATCTCCTTTCCCTTCATTGTGGCACTGTAGAACGTCTTCACCGCTTGGCTGGAGCGCTCCACCTTCATCGTCTTATATACCAGAGCAGCCTTCTCCTCCTTCTTTTCTTGGCAAGAAGTGAGCACAAAAAGAGCCACCAAGAGCGAGCGAACAATCTTTTTTACCATATCTATAACGCGAACAAATGACTTTGCGCCACAAAGTTACAGATTATTTCTGAATTACGAAGCACAACCGGTCGAAAAAGTTCTATCTGCCCTGAAAATGCCCTCGAGTTATACGCGAAGGAAAATCTTGTTCCTGTAGAGGATATAGAGGATGAGGAAGAGGATGGCGATGTTGCTGAAGCGGATGAGCAGGTCGTAGTAGTCGCCCACATATTGCTCGAGGCCGAAGAAGAGCGATTTGCTGATGCTCTTGAAACTAATGACGTGACTGACCACATAGGCCGTGATACTGTTCATGCCATAGACCTTCAGGAAGGTGAGGTGCTTGTTGTGCCCTCGACAATCAATCCACCAGTAGAAGAGTCCCATCAGGAGGAAGCAATAACCGCTGCTGACGAGCACCATAGAGCTTGTCCAGATGTGTTTGATGACTGGATGCACCAAGTCCCAAGTCCAGCCGAGCGCCACCATCGCAACGCCAGCACCAAGGAGCAATGCTACTTTTCGGCCTTGTTTCAATGCGCCCTTCAATGTCTCTCCTGCAAGCACGCCAGTCAGTACCGTCACCACGAAGTTGATGCTACTGAGCAGCCATGTGTAGGTGTACGAGTCCCTCACCACCACTTGTCCGTCGATGACCTCAGCCGTGTCGCGGAAACGCCCCAGCACCACCATGTCGATGCCTTCCGCCAGGTTGCCGTGAGGTGTGTAGTCGCCTCCGCCAAAGCCGCCAAAACTGATGAACTCCATTGCGCCCCAGAAGGCAAGCAGAAGGGCGACAGCAATGCCTATCTGTGTCTTCCAACCCGTATGCAGATAGATGAGTGCGCTGAAGAAATAGCCTACTGCAATGGCTTGCAGAGTGTTGGTGAAGAGGTAGATGTGCTGCGGGTCGAGAGCCATCAGGTTGCCCTGCACCATCATGCCGAAAATCCAGAGCAGGAGCACTCTCCTTCCTAAACGCCAGTAGAGTTTTCCCCGGTCGCCGCCTTTCCGATAACTCCCCAGCGAAAATGGTATTGCCACGCCAGCCATGAACATGAAGAGCGGCATTACGAGGTCCCATGGCGAGAAGCCTTCCCAGGTCTTGTGCGTGAAGCACTCCATCACGGAACTCATCCACGGCTTGTCCACAACTTCCGACAGTTCCTCGACAAGTTTGGAGAGTGCGACCAGACAAAACAGGTCGAATCCGCGAAGGGCATCCAGCGATTCCAGGCGTTTCTTCATGGTATTCATGGCTCTGCGGCAAGTTGTTTTAGTAGTTCTCGGCCTTGATTTGGAAGTAGCTCTGCGGATGGTTGCAAGCGGGGCAAACCTCGGGAGCCTGCTTTCCGATGACGATGTGGCCGCAGTTAGCGCATTGCCAGATGACGTCGCCTTCGCGAGAGAATACCACTGCATCCTGAATGTTCTTGAGGAGCTTGCGGTAGCGTTCCTCGTGATGCTTTTCTATGGCGCCTACCAGCTCAAACTTTGCGGCAATCTCGTCGAAGCCCTCCTCGCGAGCCTCCTTTGCCATGCGTGCATACATGTCTGTCCACTCGAAGTTCTCGCCATTGGCTGCATCAGCCAGATTTGTGACTGTATCGCTCACGCTGCCCCCGTTCAGGTACTTGTACCACAGCTTTGCGTGTTCCTTCTCGTTTGCAGCCGTTTCCTCGAAGATGGAGGCAATCTGCACATATCCGTCCTTCTTGGCCTTCGAAGCGAAGTATGTGTACTTGTTGCGCGCCATGCTCTCACCGGCAAAAGCTTCCATGAGGTTCTTCTCTGTCTTTGTTCCTTTCAGATCTTTCATTGTTGGTCGATTTAGGGTGGTTAATTTATTGCTTTTTGCATCTCATTTTCTCGACTACAAAGGTACAACATTTTTCGCCAAAATCCAAATTTTTCAGCAAGTATTTTTAGACGAAAAGAAACTTTTTTGCAGATGTCTTGAAGAAAGAGGCTCCAGAGGTTTTTAACCTGCGAAGTGACGTTTTTCAACACATTCAACAAGTTAAACATCGGTTTTCGAGAGAAAGGCGGCGACTATATATTATTTATTTAAATAAGTAATTGTTTCCTTAATTATAAATATAAGCAGAGCCTTTTGCCTCATTTTCGCATGTTGAATTTGTTGAAATGTTGAAAAGTTTTGATTGCCCAACAATTTCCTGCTCTCGAAAATGCCAAATTTCTCGATGAAATGGGCGATTTTTGCACTTTCCAGAGTGCGATGACCGACATCTGCAAGGTAAAATTCAAACGTCACACGTTAACTTTGCCAACGTCACACGTGAAGTTTGCCATCATAACACGTTACGTTTTGCATCATAACACGCTGCGTTTGGCAACAAAAAAGGAGGAAAACGGTGTTTTCGTTCCCCTCCTTTGGTGTTTTATCTGAATTTCGATGTCTTTTTCGCTTATTTGAAGAGCTTGATTTCGCTTAATTGGAGGCGAGTACCGTCAGTCATGCGGATAAATTCGAAGCGATAGTAGCGATATGGACTCTGATTTGCGGTTTTGAAGCGATATTCCTGCTCGTTTTCGTCACGAAGTCGGCGGTTGAACTTCTGCTCGTCGAGTGTGGTCCACGATTTTTGGTCGTTTGAACCCGAAACTTTCCACGTAATGGGGTTGCGATCGGGATAATCGTGGGTATCATCGCCCGTCACGAAGCTATATTCTGATACAATTGCCTGCTCTCCTGCATCAAGAACGATGTTGTAGGGCATCTGTCGGGGCTCGTCGAGGCACCATTTCGTATAGAAAAGACCATCGGAAGCCATTGCCGCACTTTCCTTACCATCGCGACCGGAACCGCTTACGAAGGTTGCCTTGATGGCTGCCTTGGCTGTCTTGTAGAGGTTGATTTCGCTGAGCTGAATGCGAGTGCTGCCAGCCATACGGATGAACTCGAAACGGAAATAGCGGAACTTGCCATTGAAAGTTGGCTTGAAGCGATACTCCTCTTGGTCCTCGTCGCCCATGCTGGCATTGTTCTTCTGGTCGTCGAGAAGCGTCCAATTCTCCTTGTCGTTGGAGCCTGAAACCTTCCAAGTTACGGGATTGCGGTCAGGATAGGAACTTGTGTCGTCGCCCGTAACAAAGCCGTATTCGGCAATGTTGGTCTCTGCACCTGCATCGAGGACAATCATGTAGGGCAACTGACGACGGCTATCGATGCACCATTTCGTGTCGTAGCTTCCGTCGCAAACCATAGCCGGTCCCTCGTCGTCATTGGGGCCAGTGCCTCTCACCAAGGTGGTTTTGATGGCCTGAGCCGATATCTCGTTGCATGCAAAAAGGAGCATTAAAACAAATGAAATATGTTTCATATATGTATGGGTTTTAGTTTTCGAAGGACAAAGATACGAAAAAGTTTAGAGTTTAGGGTTTAGAGTTTAGAGAATTTTCGTAACTTTGCGGGAAAATAAACGGAAATACTATGTCAAAGAACTTGAAATGCCTCTTAGCAGCCTTGTTGATGGCTCCTCTCGCAGTTTCTGCCGAGACGGCTCCAGTTGATTATGTAAACCCCTACATCGGAAGTGTCAGCCATTTGCTGGTGCCCTGTTTCCCCACGATTCAGCTGCCGAACAGCCTGATGCGCATTTATCCGACTCGAAGCGACTATACTACCGAAATGCTCGACGGTCTGCCAATGGCCGTCACCAACCATCGCGAGCGAAGCGCTTTCCGCCTGAGCATCACACAAGACGAGCAGTTGCAGAAAATCATCCCCACAACTTGGGACAACGAGCACGTTACGCCCTACGATTATCAGGTTCAGATTGCCGACAATTCCATTGGTGTTCATCTGGCTGTCTGCCATCAGAGCGCCATCTACGAACTTACCTTGCAAGACCCATCCAAGCCCGCAACCATCATGCTCTACACTGAGAATGGCCGCATGCAGACCGATAGCAAGTTTGTTTCCGGCAGTCAGCGCCTAAGTCGAAACATGAAGATTTACTTCTTTGGCGAGTTCGACATAAAACCTGAGCAGAGTGGACTTCTCAAAGAGGGCAAGATTACGGAGAAATGGATTACCGAGGAGCCTCGTGCTTGTGCGGCTCTCCGCTTCCCTGCAGGCACAAAGAAGGTCAGCTTCCGTTATGGCATTTCCCTTATCAGTCAGGAACAGGCAGAGAAGAACCTCAAACGTGAGCAGGGTGCGGAATTTGACCTCGCAAAGGTCATCAAGGAAGGTCGCAAGGAATGGAACGAGACGCTGAGCAACATTCTTGTCGAAGGCGGAACGGAAGACCAGAAGACTGTCCTCTATACGGCTTACTATCGCACTTTCGAGCGTCCTGTCTGCTTGAGCGAAGACGGCCAGTACTACTCGGCTTTCGATGGTCAGGTGCATAAGGACGGCGGCAAGCCTTTCTATACCGACGACTGGATTTGGGACACATATCGTGCCGCTCATCCTCTTCGCGCTCTCATTCAGCCTCAAAAAGAGGAGAACATCATCGAGAGTTACCTCAGAATGGCCGAGCAGATGGGCACGAAGTGGATGCCGACTTTCCCTGAAATGACTGGTGATACACGACGCATGAACAGTAATCATGGCGTTGCTATGGTGGCGGATGCGCTGTGGAAAGGGCTTAAAGTGGATGCAGAACGAGGCTTCGAGTATTGCAGGAAAGGCATCGAGGAGAAGACTTTGGCGCCTTGGTGCGGCAAACCTGCTGGCGACGGCATCGATAAGTTCTACAAAGAGAAAGGCTACATCCCTGCTCTGCCAAAGGGCGAGGAGGAGACAGACCCTAATGTTCAGGGCTTCGAGAACCGTCAGCCCGTTGCTGTCACTTTGGGAACAAGCTACGACGAATGGTGCCTTTCTCGCATTGCTGAATTCATGGGCAAGAAGGAAGAGGCTGCTAAGTATCTGGCTCTCAGCTATAACTATCGTAATGTCTGGAATGCAGAGACGCTCTTCTTTCACCCGAAAGACAAGGACGGCAACTTCATTCCCGACTTCGATTATCGCTTCAGTGGCGGTTTAGGAGCACGAGAAGCTTACGACGAGAACAATGGTTGGACATATCGCTGGGACGTTCAGCACAACCTCTCCGACCTCGCGAAACTGATG
>Ga0310786_10013252_pt1 | contig 10169 bp, 16 predicted proteins | sample AusTroGonzalo_MG_FD_203881 | JGI IMG/M metagenome (GOLD analysis project Ga0310786, IMG submission 203881) | Bovine rumen microbial communities from tropical cattle in Woodstock, Queensland, Australia - Gonzalo_03 (v2) (version 2) | ecosystem: Host-associated > Mammals > Digestive system >... | reverse complement strand
ATGTGCGCTAAATTTACCTTTACTAATGTTGGTAAATTCATGACCACAGTATTTGCAAATATATGTCTTTACCATTATATCCATAATAGAAGTTTATATTATAGCGGGAGTTGGATTCGAACCAACGCGCACCTTTCGGTGGTAGGGTTATGAGCCCTATGACCTCGGCCACTAGTCGATCCCGCGGAAACAAACATTAGCTCCGGGGGAGAGGCTCGAACTCCCGACCGTTTGCTTACAAAGCAACTGCTCTGCCAACTGAGCTACCCCGGAAGGAAAGGAGCATCCGATGGCCATCGGATAGCCCCCACATGGAAGAAACCGAGATGCCACCTCGGTTGCCGTGTATTACCCCTCGTCCCTCTGTACGAGAAGGATTTACCACAGCGTGCGGATATCTTGCCTTCACCGCCATCCCTTATTCCGGCAGGGACATCGCCAATGGGCACCGTCCGGTTTGCCTGGTGCCGGGCATAACCTGGTTTTAACGGAGCCAGGTACCGTCTGTTCCCCCGCTGGCAACGGGAAGCAACAAAAGCGCCGGGGCGAGGCCAAGGTTTTTACCAGGGGAGGTCTCGCCCCTTGCCGCATGCTTTTTCACACATTTTTCGCTCCCAGAGGCGCCTCGGTAACGGGCTAGGCCCGTCCCGAGGGTGCTAGTCGGCATGCGACTGTGACCGCGGCCCAGCTCCTAGTCGGGGCGTCACCCATGGGTCTTCTCGAGATGCCCATGAGCAACTTGGCCATACGGTGCTAAACTGATACCGCGACCGTAGCCCGGTGGGGCGATACTTCCATGGAACTACTTCACGTTTTCCACGGTGGCGCATCTTGATCTGCGGCAATGATTGTGCAATGTAGGGAATCGCCATATTTCCTGCTTTGGCTGCGGGTTTCCCGCCGCCCCGACTCGAACGGAATTTAATAATACCACATCGCATTTTATAGGTCTGCGGACAGGACTGGAACCTGCATCTCCCGCGGTGTTTGCCACATGAGCCTCGTGGCCACGATGCCGCCGGTATCCTATGATTAGATGACCGCGTTTAATGGTTAAGTAGCATTTTCTTTACATCCCCTACATGTCCCGGCCAGCCGCGTGTACACTTGAATCTGGTCTGCGAATTTCGGAGAGTGCGGATGCATTTAGACGGCGCGACCGTCGGGCGGAATGCTACGGGAAACCCACTCAGCATCACTTCTTCTCAAACACACTGGGCCTATTAGCGGGCCCTTACCGCTTTACGCTCGCGTGGCCGGTACGCGGCTTCACGCATGCAACCTTCCCCAGAACAGGGTCGGCGTTATGGCATTTCGCCAAGATTTTAGTCCTCCGCCTTCGCGCTATGCCCGGAACACTCGAACCGGTAAATGCGCTCTGCCCCGTGCTGAAAGGCGGTCCTACCGACGGAAGGACTCTAAAAGGATGCGCATGACCGCAGTCCACCTTTATCTGCCAGTATTTGGCCGTCCCGGACACGGCAGGGCTCAGTAGAATCTGGAATTACCAGCCATACACTCATGCGCAATTTCGTGGAGGTGAGGGGAGTCGAACCCCTGTCCTAAACGCCATTCCAGTTCAACCATATCGCCATCAATCTATTCGGGCCCTGACCTGTTGCCCAAGGTGATCTAACCAGTGAGGGGTCCTGGTCCAGTGTAAGATAGCCGGTCTACGACCAGTAACTCACGGCTAAATTTGAGAGATATGCACTTGGTCCCAGGATTTATTCCTCTCGCTTGTCCCAGGCAGCAGCATAACTACCGATTAGGCAGCCATGCGGCAGGCGAATGCATTGTCAGCATTTATTGTTTTAGTCCGTTTTTACGAAGCCACAGACCAACTTCGGGCGAGGTCTATGAGGTCAGATGTCCAGTCGAAACCAAGCACCCCCAAATACATAGTCCACCTGTTTCAATATAGAAAACCTTTGCCGGGGCGGGAACTCACCCACTGAAGATGTGTGAGCGGCGTCCCGGCGTTGGCCCTTTACGGGAACCCGAACTTAATCGGGTAATGCAGGGGTTGCCCCTGTGGGTGGTCATCGACAATGTTAGGAAGGCTTGTCATGCCCGCAGCACTGTCCCTACCCATCAGGACTGTTTAACCACGGACGGCAGGGCGGGGGACTTGACCGTACATCCCAGGGTGCCATGACCTTCCTAACGTAGTTCAGCATATTGCTATGCATTACTGAGTCTAATCAACTATGAAATCAAAGTTTCCTTCAATTTCAACGGGTTTCCCCGTTGGGTAGCTGATCTCACCAAACATGCGACTAGTTTCCTATCGCCGCAAGGAACCGGTCGAACGAGTATCCAGGAAACTCAATCGTCCCATCGGCGTTATATATCGGGATACCTGGATTTAAACCAGGGACTTCTCGCTCCCAAAGCGAGCGTTCTAAATCAGGCTGAACTACATCCCGTAGGTGCCCCTTTGCCTCGCGGCGCCTTTGACGGCAAGATCTCCCAGAGGGGGCTGACTCTTCCTACTTCTACGATCGTCCCCTTCCCAACGTACTACGGTCAGTCCAGGAACAACGCCCCCAGCCGAGGGGCTTAGGTCGTTACGTCGGCGTACAGTTTGCACGCCCAGCACATGGGGAGAATACCCGGATCGCATGCAACCCTGTACTCTTTACTATCAAGACCATGCCATGTTTTGGTACGACGAGGAACTACGATGCCGCTGCAGGCGGCCACTTTCAAACTTTTCGGCGGTACGGGCAGGTAAAATTATAGGGGAGTTAACCCAGTTAAATACCCGTACCACCGCTGCACAATTAAAACGCTTCCGAACTGTCAATCTTCTGATATGGCTCTCGGCCACATCGCCGTTCTTCCCGGCTGACTTAAATGTAGCAAATTACATCGCGGATGTCAACCAAAAAGAGCGAAATTTATTGCAGCTTATAATCTTTGTCGAGCTGCTTTATCAGTTCCACCGCAAATGGAGCATGTTTTTCCACATACCTGTTGGTAACCCCGGAGTTCTTTGGCAACTTCCTGCATCTTCTTGTACACCGATAAGTCATGCCGCGCATTCACAGCATCCCAGTATTTCCTTATCATGTTGTCCACCATCGGACCAAGGTTGTCATCCCCTATCACGGACGGCAACTTACCGAGTTCGGCATACAGTGCCTTGAACATACTTATATCCTATAACTGTGTTTCACTTCGCGCTGCTTGATGTCCCCGCACTTCTTGCACCGAAGGACATACAGGTATGCGATGGGAATGCCGCTGTCATCGCCGTGCACCGGGAGTTCACTGACGACTTCCCATTCATGCCTGCAACGGCGTTCAATCAGCTTGATAATGATGCTGGTGATAGCCCAGGCGACACAGATTAAGAGCACAACAATCAGTTCAGTCATGATTACCTACCTTGTCTGTTTGACATCCCACATACGGACATGGCCGTTCTCGAAGCGCATCTTGTAGATGCCGACATCCCACTTGCCACCCTCGGTCTTCCAATACTTGGCCCATACTTCACAGTTCTCCCCGATGTGGAGACCGGGGGAACATTTTGCCACATAATGGACCGGATGGCCGAACTCGTCCATCTCCGGCTTCATAAAAGGGTCAATCTTGTCCATATAAATGTTTACAGTGCGGAAACTCACCCATCTTTAGTGGGTGAGGGGAGCGCTGATTCCTCCATAATGTAAGTGTTGTTGTGATGTTTTAATGCCAGCTTCTTGTAACTGACCGAACCTGCTAAAACTTTTCCGGTGATATCAGCAACAGAAAACTTTCCTACCATTCTACGTCCGCTTAAGAAGCAGTCCCTGTATGCATACTCGACAGAATCCATCAACCGGAATCCCCTTACTTCACGGGGTGCCTGGTTGTTTCTCCGCTTGCCACCCGGCATAATGGCTGCATGGTGCAGCTGCCTGTTGTTAGCACGCAACTTGCGGATGATCAGGTACTTGCCATCGGAACATGCATACGGATTGCCGCTGATGCAACGGGCATCAATCGCATGTTCCTTAGGAAGTCCATGCCTACTCCGGGTGCTCTTGGTAAGGTAACCATAAGTCTCGAAGCAAGTAATTCCCTCGCCGATTTCTTCCTTCAGCCGGTTGAATAGCGCCTTCCGCATAATACCCATCTGTGCTGCATCACGCAGCGAGGTGCCCCGTCTTGCGGTCTTCGATAGTTCGATTTCGCCACGGTGGTACTTCGCGTGACATTCCAAGCACAAGGTGATAAGGTTGTTCGGGGCATCACCTCCGGTCTTCCTGCTCTCGATGTGGTGGACATGCAGCTTATTGTTCTTGGACTTCCCCTTGCAGCACTGGCATTTGTGCCCGTCCCGGAACAACACGTATTCACGTACATTCCAGAATCCGATCTGCTCACCCTTCTGGTAGTCGGTTCCCTGTGGCAACGGAAGCCCATGTTCCTGGGCTTTCAGCAGCTGGGTATCGAACTGCGCAGTCTCCACCGTTATCTTCCTGATAGGCAAGAACTTGCATATCTTCGATATCCAATGGATGTGACAATCCACCTTCTGCCGTATAGAAGGTGCAAGCCACCCCGGCTTCTTGGTACTAGTCCTGTTCATGAACCTGGACTTGCGGTAGCGTGTCTTCCTGTTCCTTCTGGCCCGACGGAACTCCCTTCGCGTGGAGAGCTTCTCCACGATATCCGACCTCAGCAATAATTCTGCTTCGAATAGTACCTTTTTCTTTGTCGTCGCGGAGAAGCCTACGTGCTTCGTACCCGCGTCTACGCCTAATCTGACCTCCTGCACGCCGTTCGGCGTGTCGTAAGTGAGTTGAATTGTGAATGGACGATATTCAACAACGACAGCGAGTCCTTTCCTGAGCAGACGGCGAACCCTGCCGTACCGGGCGGTAGGCATCAACGGTTTACCATATCTGTTCAGTACATAGACCATCTAGTCGTTATCCTTTTTTGTTTTTAACCTAACTTAATAGGTAATGCAGGGATTGCTCCCTGTGGGTGGTCATCGACAATGTTAGGAAGGCTTGTCATGCCTGCAGCACTGTCCCTACCCATCAGGACTGTTTAACCACAAGCGGCAGGGCGGGGGACTTGACCGTACATCCCGTGGTGCCATGACCTTCCTAACGTAGTTCAGGGAGTTTCCTCCCTTCACTGAGTCTAATCAACTATGAGCCTGAGTTACCTCAAACTCGCGGGGCTTTACGCCCGTGGGTAGTTGATCTCCTCGAACTGCAACATCTGGGCAAAGTTTTTTCCAAGCGTGTTCAGGTCGGTTGACGCGAATACGGTATATTGGGTCTTGTGCTCGTCCTGGAACAGGATCGCGTAGTGGTCTACTTGTCCTTCACTCATGTTCTTTTCCCCCTTTTCGGACTGTCTAGCCGGTGACCATATTGCCGAATCATATCATCCACGAGGATTTCCCACTTGCCGAAGTCGGCACACTGCAGCTCATTCATGCGGAACGCGCCGCAATCCTCGTCATAGTTGTAGTCGCGTTCCAGGAGCAGCTGGCACGATGCGTTCGGGAACGTGTGGAACATTTCTTCAAACTGAAGCATGCCGGCAAAAATGTAACCCAGTGTGGTCAGGCAGGTTGACGCAAACACAGTAAACCGGGTGCCATGTTCGTCCCGGAATAGGATCGCGTAGTGGTCTTCTTGTTCTTTACTCATATGGCGAACGCCTTCTCGTTGAACTTTGCACGGGCATGCTTGACGGCTTCCTCATCTGCCGCATCCACGATGAACCCGCGGTAGAAATCTGCTGCCGGAAAGAGGTCCTGGTCGGCCTTCCAGACGAAAAACAGGGTCTTGCCCTTGTAGCCGTCCACCTGGCATTCGACGCCATCGCGACCTTCCTTGGATGCAGTCTGCAATTCCTCAAGGTCGTCCTTGGCCACGGCCACGATGTCATAGCCGAAGAAATCCTCTACCTTTCCATGAAGGTAGATACCACCGATACCATGCCACTTCTGGTCACCGTCTTCAATCTTTTCAACACTAGCAAACAGCATTATTTACCTCTCTTGCTGTCGATGATTAAATTTGCCACCGGTTCCGGGACCGGGATTTCGTCCGGCGGTAGATACTTGACCATTTCCCGCACCAACGAACTTGATACGCTCCGGTATTTCGGTTTCGCAATCAGCGGGATGAACTCGAACTGTATCTTGTGGCCGAACCATTGGTACTGGTCGGAAAGGTTCAGTTCATCGGTAGCATCGGTTGCATTACGGATGCCGCGGATGATGTTCATGCAGTTGTCGAGATATTCGCGGTGGTTGCTCATGTAGTCGAGAACCGTATTTCTCGGGTTCAGGATGTCCACCATGAATTCCGTCTTGGGACAACGGCCCTTGGCGCCTTCTTCCGCCAATGCGGAATAGATGGCCTTCTGCATTTCCTCTGCGGGGAGGAAACGCTCGCCCTTGCCGGGGTTCTGGGAAATCAGGATGACCACCTTGTCAAACAGGTCGCCCGCACGGAGTGCGATATCGAGGTGACCGTTGGTAAAGGGATCGAATGAACCGGGATAAACACATGTTCTCATGTAGACCTCACATATGGTATTCTTGAATATACAACGACGGGTCGTATCCTGTGGTACTTTTGAACTGGAAGCAGTTATTGCCGTTGAGCATCAAAGAGTTCAGTGTGTTAACCTTTTCGTGAATTAACCCAGCATTAAACTCCAATGGCTCATTGTCGATCTCGACCTTGGTACATGTTCCGGATAGGAGACGGTATGCTTCTTCCATGAAACTACTATCCAAGTCGTTCCGCTTACAGCCATGTGCAACGATCCATGCGATACCATTGTTCCGTTCGATTAAAAAATACATATTTCTCCTAGTAGCAGACACCTGGAAAACCGCAAGTTTCTGCCACATTGTTCAAGATTGTTTCGCGTTCTGACTGGGAAAGTTCCGGGAGGTTCTTGTAGTCGTTGGCTATATTGTACTTCGCCTTGGCGAGCCAGTAGAAGTCCCTCATCCGGTAGTCCATATCGGTAAGCCGGTCATACACCTCTCCGCGTTCCCAAGCGTTGAGCATTTCGGAATTGAGACGTTTGTGCCTACGGCATTCCGGCTTCACCTGGTCGTTTTCGATGGCATGCTTCATCGCGTCCTCTCTGTTGAGGAACACGATGTCATCACCGACCGTTGCGGCAAACCCGTCGGCACGGCTTTCGAGGATATCATAAAACTGCAGGAGGGTCTTGTAGGCCTCCCCGTGGTCATGGCCCTTGCCGAACGGGACATTGATAGGATGTCCGGACGGCACAAACTTGCCGAGACAAACTGCTGCAATAATCATTCAGTCTCCTAGTAAAACGTGCGGGTCAACTCGTCGGCCAGACGGTACAGGTTGTTCAGTTCCTGTTCCGTCATGGCGCCGAGTTCGCCCTCGGTAAAGATTTGCTGCAAGCAGAAGAACGGATCGTACCACGATTCGCTACATCCCATGCTGTTGCGGCCCGGAATGGGCTTTGCGTTCTTGCACTGTTCAAGGAGCTGTTCCTTGGTGAAATGTTCACGTTCCGCCATAATTACCAGCCTTTCGCGAATTCCACGATTTTACGTTCCAATACCAGTAGTCCAATCGAACCGGTGACAATCCCCTCCCACAATAATTGACCACCCTTGTCATCTAGGTCGGAGAGTACGACCTTATAACGCCCATCCTCCCGTTTTTCAAAATAGACAGTAAATTGCTTCCCTTCCCTTTCGAAACGCAGATAGTGGAACTCGTCATCGCCTTGTCGTGTGAACGTAACGCCCAGGTTTTCCAGCGACTTGGCAATCTTCTCCATCGGACGCATCCACATCGAATTGTCCTCGGGGTCAGGTTGCTTCTCTTCTTCCATCTTTTTCTTGACTTTCTTATCAGGTTCAGCTTTCACCGATTCAATGGGAAAATCGAGTTTCTTGGCGAACAACTTCTGCTGTTCACGGATCTTTTCGATATCGGCGCACGACCGAGGGCAGTCCTCATGGGAATCACAGGCCTGGCATTGTTCCGGGGTAGCCTTTATGCAGGCTTCCATCGTTTCGGCCACGGCGGGTTCATCCGTATTCGTTTCCTCGGGTTCGGTTTCCGTGGTATGTTCCTCGGCGAACTTCTTGGCATCGTCCGGGCTCGCATCAAGCGGGACTGTCGCGACGTAATTCTTGATATCCTCGCTCAGTTTCTCGGTTTCCTTCTTTCCGGGCGCCTTCTGCACCGCGGTAATGACCGGAATGCCGTTCCTCATGCACATTTCCATGACGGAATGGGTGTCTTCCTCGGAACCGCTGTCAAGACGGGCGCCCTCGATGAGATTGCTGAACTCGTCGTCGATACGGCTAACGAGGAGCCGGTAGAATGCCGCACCTTCCTGGAAACCTTCATAGAAGGCGCGTTCGGCCTCCTTGTATCCCTGTGCTTCCGTGCATCCACCCATCGGGATAATCGGATGGAACATCTTGGCCATACGTGCACCCGTGGCACGGATAGCAGCATTTTCAACTTTGCGTAATTCTTTCTTTTCCATGTTATACATCCTTGTCGGTGCAGCTTCCTATCATGTGGGATGCCATGTGGTTGTCGATGATGGCGATTGCGTACTTGATGCCTTCACGGAAACCTGCCGCTGCACCCGCCTTGAATTCAAATTCTTCACAGATGTCGTCGAACATCTTGTCATTGGCAAGAAACTCGGCGGTACCCCTGGCATCCCTGGCAAGTTGTTCTTCATTACTGAACAGATTTTCAATTTTCATGCGATTCCTCCTTCAGCCACATCCAAAAAGTATTTGATGCCCAGGCCTCTATTGATTCTGGTTCAACTTCCGTAACAATAAAGCCATTGAACATGCCGGGTTCATACAGGTCCTTAAAAATTTCTCTTGACGATTTCTCGCTCTTGACAAACCAAACGGTCTCGATTGGATGATGCCAGTCGTATGACCCTTTGATTTTATGGAGAAACTTGAGCCACTTCTCGATTTCAGTCTCCTCTTTGAGACCATATGACACTGAATACAATTTCATAACCAAAATGTAGCAAAATATCCGGTATGTGGCAACCGCCTATAAACTGTGGACAAGGAGGCACCAATGAACAGCCCACTCGTCGTGCATACCAACCTTTCGCCAAACAAGACCACCAAGCGCACCCGTGCAATCGACACGATTACGATCCATTGCACCGCCGGCCAGATGACCGCCGAACAACTCGGGCAGGTGTTCGAGAAGAAGGAAAGGAAGGCCTCCTCCAACTACGGGGTGGACAAGGATGGCCGTATCGGCCTCTATGTGAACGAGGAATCAAGGAGCTGGTGCAGCAGCAACGCTGCCAACGACCACCGCGCAGTGACCATCGAGGTATCCAGTGACGCCAAGGCGCCCTATGCCGTCTCCGATGCGGCCTATGCGTCACTCATATACCTGGTGGCCGATATATGCCGGAGGAACGGCATCAGGAAGCTACTCTGGAAACACGACAAGACGCTCGTGGGCAAGACCGATGCCGACGGAAACCTGGTGCAGAACATGACACTGCACAAGTGGTTCGCCAACAAGGCATGCCCTGGGGCCTATCTCGAAGAGCGCATGTTCGACATTGCCGCGAAGGTCAATGCGTTGCTTTAATTGGCGGCAATGAAAACATCGCCTTCTGTAACGGAAAATACGCTAGAAGCGGTGTTCTTGCAGCAAATATCTTGATATTTTGAATTTCACCGGAGCGAAACTGTTCCATGAAGGTTTCGCGCATCATTTCCCGGCTGGAATCAAAAAACTTACAATCTATATAGAAATTTGGGGCGATGTTAGGGTGGTTGCGCTCCAGGTAATCGCAAACCCTTCTGGCAATTATGTCGTTACGGACCACGGCACACCATATATCCGCGTTACCATAGTGCATCAGTAACGCGCACGGCTCGATGTGCGCAGGAACGAACTTTCCAAAAGACATGGTGAACCGTTCGACAAGTTTCATAATAAACCTGCCGAGCACGGCACCATATATGACATGTCTTACCATGGCTAATCACCTTCCGGAAACGGCATTATCCGTACGGACAGTCACCTTGTAGTCAACTACGCACCGCCTGAAGGCGGTGAGCTTGTAAAGCTTCCTATGTTGCCACGGAAGGCTTACATACGATTGGCCGGTTGACATTCGGCCTGCCCGAT
>Ga0310786_10013251_pt1 | contig 10169 bp, 8 predicted proteins | sample AusTroGonzalo_MG_FD_203881 | JGI IMG/M metagenome (GOLD analysis project Ga0310786, IMG submission 203881) | Bovine rumen microbial communities from tropical cattle in Woodstock, Queensland, Australia - Gonzalo_03 (v2) (version 2) | ecosystem: Host-associated > Mammals > Digestive system >... | reverse complement strand
CTATCCATTGCATGAGCGACCGCCAGAAGAGAATTCCATGGGGCAGGCACTCCACGTCATCAAGGATGGTGGCACCAGTGGTGGTAAATCCCGACATGGTCTCAAAGTAGGCGTCTGTGAGATTGGTGATACTGCCGTGGATAAGGAACGGGAACATCCCGAATACAGAGAAAATGACCCAGGCGGCGGTAACCACGACATAGGCATCGCGTCGGCTCAGTGAGTTTTCGGCATGACGGCCGAGGAAGAGAAATAGGAATCCGAATCCAAAGGTCAGCAGCATAGACAGCAGGAAGGCCAACACATCGTCTTCATGCTGGGTGAACGCCACTACGAGGCACCAACCCATGAAGAGGGCCTCGATGAACAGCAGCGAGCCGATGATCTTACTGATAATCCGGAAGTTTACCATATTACATTCTTTTTGAAGAACCTCTCTATGTGCTTCAGTTTCTGCTCATGACAGAACACCATGACAGAGTCACCAGCTTGAATCTGGGAATTACCGCTGACCAGCATCCCCTCACCGTCGCGTACCAGACCGCCAATGGTGACACCGAAAGGTAGCCCTAAGTCCTTGACTACCCGTTTTGTCACCCGTGAACCTTCTGCAGCCACAAACTCGGCTACCTCAGAGTCGACGAGCATCAGCGACCGCAGGTTACTAACGTCAGCGTCGAGCATCATCTGGTAAATATGGCTGGCAGCCACGGTCTTCTTGTTGATGATGGTGCCGATATCCAGACTCTCGGCCATTGAGACGTAGTCCAGATTTTCCACCATGGCAACCGTCTTACGTACGCCGAGCTTCTTAGCCGTCAGACAGGCCAAAATGTTTGTCTCAGCATTACCCGTTAGGGCCACGAATGCCTGAGTGGTCTTGATGCCCTCGTCCTCAAGCAGCCCGAGGTCGCGGCCATCGCCGTGGATGACCATCGTATCACTTTCGCTGAGTAGCTGGTTCAGTTTTTCGCAGCGCTCCGCCGACTTCTCAATAATCTTGACGTTCATGTAGTCGGGAATGGTTAGTGCCGCCCGGACAGCCGTCTTACCACCACCCATGATGATGACGTTATGAACATCAGCATAGTGCTCCTTTCCCACAATCTTGCGGATATAGGGTATATAATCCTTGGTGGTCATAAAGTAAGCCAGATCGTTGAGCTGCAGGATGTCAAGACCGCCCGGGATGATGGTCTCACCTTGTCGCTTGATAGCCACTACATGGTAGGGATCCTCAGGACCGCACAGGTCTTTTAGCGGCTGATTCAGAATCTCGCAACCGTCGCGCAACTTGATGCCCAACAGTACCAAGGCACCGTTGTGGACATCCCACCGCTGCCGAACCCATGACAGTTTCAGTCCGTTGGTGATGTCAATGGCAGCCAGTACTTCGGGGTAAACCATAGAGTCGATACCCAACTGCTGGAAAAACTTCTGGTTCTGAGGTGACAGATATTCGTAGTTGTCGATGCGTGCCACGGTTTTCTTGGCACCAAGGGCGTGGGCGATGGTGCAGGCCGTGATGTTGGTAGTCTCTTCGGTGGTGACACCGACGAAAAGGTCAGCCTTGTCCGTACCCGCCTCTTTCAAGGCATTGATGCTGGTGGGCAGAGCGTTATAGGTCATCACGTCGTAATCGGCTACGCCTTCCAAGCGCTCCTCATTGTCGTCGATGAGTACACAGTCCTGATGTTCACGCGACAGTAGTTTCGACAAATGGGTGCCCACAGCCCCCGCTCCGACAATAACGATTTTCATTTTACAATTGCATTTTTAATACTCTCAACGTCGATGCCGACGATTTGCTGCAGTTCGGCCACGGTGCCATGCTCCACAAAATGGTCGTCAGGCATGCCCAGACGGGTAACTTGTGCTGTATAACCGTGGTCGTTAAGCCACTCAATGACGGCCGAACCCAGTCCGCCGTTGCGAACACCGTTCTCGACGGTCACGATGTGTTTGTACTTACGCCCCACTTCATGCAGTATGTCTTCGTCTAAAGGTTTTAGGAACCGCATATCATACATAGCAGCCCCCGTGGCCTTAGCAGCCTGTAGTGCCTCGTTGCCAATAGGGCCGATGGAGAGGACGGCGACATCATCGCCATCGTGCAGACGACGGCCAGTGCCCACTTTAATCTCCTCCAGCGGACAGCGCCAATCCTTGAGTACACCGCCGCCACGTGGATAGCGGATGACGAAAGGACCCTTGTCGGGCAGCTGGGCCGTGTACATCAACCGGCGCAGTTCATGCTCATCCATCGGCGAGGCGATAGTGAGGTTGGGGATGGGGCGCAGGGCAGCCAGGTCAAAGGCTCCATGATGGGTGGGACCATCTTCTCCGACCACTCCGGCGCGGTCAAAGCAGAAGACGACATGGAGACCGAGTAGGGCCACATCGTGAATGATGTTGTCGAAAGCCCGCTGTGCAAAGGCTGAGTAGATGTTACAGAAGGGGATGAGTCCGTCTTTGGCCATACCACCGGAGAAAGTAACGGCGTGTCCTTCTGCGATGCCCACGTCAAACGTGCGCTCCGGCATCTCCTTCATCATGATATTCATGGAGCAGCCTGTGGGCATGGCCGGTGTGACACCGACAATCTTCAGATTCTGTTCTGCCAGTTCCAGCAGTGTATAGCCGAAGACATCTTGGTACTTCTGGGGTTTGTTCGGATCCTTGTCCACGATACGCTCACCAGTCTCGGGGTCAAACTTTCCCGGAGCATGCCACGTCGTCACATCCTTCTCTGCCGGGGCGTAGCCGTGACCTTTCTGGGTATGGAGGTGCAACAGCTTCGGTCCTTCCATATCCTTGATTTGTCGCAGAATGCGCACCAACTCCTTGACATTGTGGCCGTCAAAGGGCCCGAAGTAGCGGATGTTCATGCCTTCGAAGATATTTTGTTGGTGCGAGATGGCACTCTTAATAGCATTCGACAGGCGTATCAGTCCCTTGCGGCGGTCATCGTTCATCATGCCGCGACCGTGTAGCCACCGTTCTGCCTTGAAGCGGATAGCATTGTAGGTCTTGTTGGTGTTGAGACCGAGCAGGTACTGCTTCATGCCACCTACGGAACGGTCGATGGACATATTATTGTCGTTCAAGATGATGAGCAGGTTGTTGGGCGACGACGATACGTTATTTAGTCCCTCGAAGGCCAGTCCGCCCGACATGGCTCCGTCGCCGATGACGGCCACGACCTTTCTCTCATCTTTTCTCCCCTCTTTTGAGGATGCCACGGCCATACCGAGTGCTGCCGAGATGCTGTTCGAGGCATGCCCACAGGCAAACGTGTCGTATTCGCTCTCCATGGGGGAAGGGAAGGGACGTATGCCGCCCAGTTTGCGATTGGTCGCAAACTGTTCACGGCGTCCCGTTAATATCTTGTGACCGTAGGCCTGATGGCCTACATCCCATACAATGCGGTCGTCGGGTGTGTCAAAAACGTAATGCAGGGCTACCGTCAACTCCACCACACCGAGACTTGATGCCAGATGACCGGGGTTTACCGACAGCTCTTTGACAATGTCTTGCCGAAGTTCTTCGCAGACCGCCGGCAGATCGTCAATCGACAACTTTCTGAGGTCTGCGGGAAAGTCAATACTTTTAAGCAGACCTAATTGCTGTTTTTCCATTTGGGTGCAAAGATACAAAAAAATCATAATTCATAATTCATAATTCATAATTATTTTATAATTTTGCGCCCAAAAACAGAAAATTGACAATATGAGATACGGTGTTATTGGTTCTGGAGCCATTGGAGGATACTATGGCGGAAGGCTGGCTAAGGCTGGTCAGGAGGTGCATTTCCTCTTTCGCTCGGATTATGAGTATGTGAAGAAGAACGGGCTGCAGGTCGATTCCTGCGACGGGTCGTTCCATATTCAGGCAAATGCCTATAACAATACTTCTGACATGCCGCAGTGCGACGTGGTGCTGGTCTGCCTGAAGTCGGTGAACAACGATAAACTGAAAAAGCTGCTGCCTCCGTTGCTGCACCCCCGCACGTTGGTGGTGCTCATCCAGAATGGCATCGGCGTCGAGGAAGACGTGCAGCGCGACTTCCCCGGCGTACAGTTGGCAGCCGGTCTGGCCTTCATCTGCTCGGCCAAGACGGAGCACGGTCGGGTGAACCACCAGTGCTATGGCAGTATCAACCTGGCCAACTACTCGTGCAAGGACGAGGCCCTGATGCAGGCTGTCGTCAGTGAGTTCCGTGAGGCCGGTATCGAGACGGGACTGGTGGAGTATCACGAGGCACGATGGAAGAAGGCCGTGTGGAACATGCCTTTCAACGGCATGACTGTGGCCCTGCATGCCCAGACCGACGAGCTGTTGAAGCATCCGGCTACCCGTCAGCTTATCCGCGAACAGATGATGGAGGTTGTCGGGGCGGCAAGGGCATTGGGTGTCAATGGCGTGGATGAGGCTTTTGTCGACAAGATGATTCAGATGACCGACGAGATGACCCCTTATTCGCCGTCGATGCGTTTGGACTATGATTTCCATCGCAGGATGGAGATTTACTATCTCTATACGCGTCCGATAGAGACAGCCCGCAAGGCCGGCTTCCGCATGTCGAAACTGGAAATGCTGGAGGCCGAACTAAAATTCTTGGAGAAAAACTTGTAAGTTACATGAAAACTTCATATATTTGCAGACGCTAACCTGGAATATATGAAGTACATCAAGCTGCCTGACGAAAAGGAGCATCGTCTGACGTTCTATCTGGCGATGGAGGAGTACGTGGCCCGCTGCCTGAACGAGCCAGATGCCCTCTTCCTGTGGCAGGTGGCACCGACCGTTATCTTCGGGCGCAATCAGGTAGCAGAGAACGAGGTGAACCTCGACTACTGTCATGCGCACGACATCCAGGTCTTCCGTCGGAAGAGCGGCGGCGGCTGTGTCTATGCCGACCACGACAACCTGATGTGGTCGTTTGTCACCGCCGGCGAGCATGTCGGCTTTGCCTTTAACCGCTTTGTCAACATGGTGCTGTTGGTACTGCGTCAGTTAGGCATCGAGGCGGTTGGCACCAGTCATAATGACATTATGATAGACGGGCGGAAAGTGTGTGGCACGGCCTGCTACCACGTGGCAGGACACAGTATCGTTCACAGCACCATGCTCTACGACACCTGTATGGAGCACATGCTCCACGCCATCACCCCCAGCCGTGAAAAGCTGCAGCGAAAAGGCGTGGAGAGTGTACGTCAGCGCATCACCCTGCTCAAGGAGTACACGCAGTTGAGCTTGGAGGACGTGAAACAGACCATCAGACGTACCCTCTGCGAAGGAGCGTACGTTCTGTCTCAGGACGAGGTGGCTGCCATTGAGCAGTTGGAAAAGACCTATTTAGATAAAGACTTCATCAAAATATTACAATAACCTATGGCAATAAGACAAGAACTTAGAAAGACAATCAAGGAGACCTGCCTGCACGACAAGCACCTGCTGCAACAGGCGCTGATGGTCTCCTTCGGCGGTTTCGACATGCCCCTGCTCTATCAGTCGGCGGGCATTGCCCCTGAACATACGGCTGTCCGTGAGCATGCAGGCCTTTTCGATGTCTCACACATGGGAGAGGTTACGGTTCGCGGCAAGGATGCCGAGCGCTATGTGAACCACATCTTTACGAACGACGTGACGGCTATGCCCACAGGAAAGATTCTCTACGGCATGATGTGCTACGAGAACGGTGGTACCGTTGACGACCTGCTGGTCTATAAATTAGGTGAGCAGGACTTCTTCCTCGTCATCAACGCCGCCAACATCGACAAGGACTGGGCGTGGATGCAGGAACATGCCGCTGGGTTTGACATCGAGTTGAAGAACGAGTCGGAGGCCTACGGTCAGATTGCCGTCCAGGGCCCGGAGTCGGAGCATATCGTTGAGACGGTGTTAGGCCTGGAGTGCTCGGACCTGGTGTTCTATACCTGTAAGACCGTTGGCAACGTGATATTATCCCGTACGGGCTATACCGGCGAGGACGGTTTTGAGATCTATGCCTCGCACGACTATATCCGTGAGTGCTGGGACAAGCTGATTGCTGCCAAGGTGCAGCCCTGTGGACTGGGTTGTCGCGACACCCTGCGCTTCGAAGTGGGACTGCCACTCTATGGCAATGAACTCAGCGAGGAAATCTCGCCCGTGATGGCCGGTCTGACGCTGTTTGTCAAGTTCGACAAGCCGGAGTTCATCGGCAAGGAGGCCTTAGCGAAGCAGAAGGCTGAGGGCGTGGCCCGTAAGCTCGTCGGCATCGAACTGCACGACAAGGCCATTCCCCGTCACGGTTATCCCGTGCTCAACATGGAGGGAGAAACTATTGGTGAGGTGACAACGGGCTATCACACCCTGTCGACGGACAAGAGCGTCTGCATGGCACTTGTCGATACGCAGTATGCCGCCCTCGGCACCGATGTGCAGATACAAATCCGCAAGAAGGTATTCCCAGGTACGGTCGTTAAAAAACAATTCTATAACAAAAGCTATAAAAAATGAATAAGGTGATGGAAGGACTCTACTACTCGGAGTCGCACGAATATGTAAGAGTAGAAGGTGAGTATGGCTACGTAGGTATTACCGACTATGCCCAGAACGCATTAGGCAACGTGGTGTATGTGGATATGCCCGAGGTGGATGACGAGGTGGAGGCCGGCGAGGAGTTTGGCGCCGTAGAGAGCGTGAAGGCTGCCTCGGACCTGATTTCCCCCGTCAGCGGTACCGTCGTCGAGGTGAACGAGGCCTTGGACGACCAGCCCGAGCTGATTAACCAGGATGCCTACGAGAACTGGATTATCAAAGTGGAGATGAGCGACAAGACTGAGCTCGACAACCTGATGGATGCCAAGGCCTACGAAGAATTCTGCGCGAAATGACCTATAAGTATTTCCCACACACCGAGGAAGACCTGCAGGCGATGCTTTCCACCGTAGGCATCGACTCCATCGATGCGCTCTACGCCCAGATTCCCGAGGCCATCCGCTTCCGCGACAACTATCAGCTGCCGACGGAGATGAGCGAGATAGAGGTGCGCCAGCTCTTCGAGCGACTTGGTCAGCAGAATAAGCAGCTGACCTGCTATGCGGGTTATGGCGTCTATGACCACTATACGCCGTCGGTGATTCCCCAACTGTTGCAGCGGTCGGAGTTCCTGACCAGCTACACGCCCTATCAGGCAGAGATATCACAGGGAACGCTGCACTATATCTTCGAGTATCAGAGTATGATGGCCGAGCTGACAGGCATGGACATCAGCAATGCCTCGATGTATGACGGCACCACCGCGACGGCTGAGGCTATGATGATGGCCGTGGCTGCGGGTAAGAAACAGAACCGGGTGCTGGTGTCGGAGACGCTGAATGCCGACACGCGAAAAGTGCTCGACACCTATGCGCTGCATCATGGCATCGAGTTGGTGACCATTGCGGAAGAAGGCGGCGTGACCTCAAGGAAAAGCCTTGAGGCACTGTTGGCTGAAGGCGGCGTGGCCGGTGTCATCGTGCAACAGCCCAACGCCGTCGGTATCATTGAGGACTATTCGGGATTTGCCGATGCCTGTCACGACAAGAAGGCGCTGTTTATCATGAACAGTGTGGCTGCCGACCTCGCCGTGTTGAAGACACCGGGCGAGTGGGGGGCAGACATCGCCGTGGGCGACGGTCAGTCACTGGGTATCCCCATGCTGTGGGGCGGTCCCTACGTGGGCTATATGTGCTGTACGGAGAAGCTCATCAGAAAAATGCCTGGCCGTATCGTCGGCAAGACCGTTGATAACCGCGGTCAGCGTGCCTTCGTGCTGACGCTCCAAGCCCGCGAACAGCATATCCGTCGTCAAAAAGCTACGTCGAACATCTGTTCGAACCAGAGTCTGATGGCGCTGTGGGTGACGGTTTATCTGTCGCTCATGGGTAAGCAGGGACTGAAGGAGGCCGCAGAACTTTCCTATGCGGGAGCCCACTATCTCTGCGACAAACTATTGGCAACGGGTAAGTTCCATCTGGTTTACGACCAGCCGTTCTTCAATGAGTTCCTGGTACACTATGACGGGAACATGGATAACCTGTTCTCTTCTTGTAGGATGAATGGCATCCTTCCCGGTGTCCGTATGGACGATGGCAACCTGCTGATGGCTGTGACTGAAAAGCGGACGAAGGAAGAGATAATGGAGTACATGAAAATAATAGAAGGTATATGAACAATAGACTATACGGAAACCTGATTTTTGAACTCTCCAAAGAGGGACGCAAAGGTTACAGTCTGCCTAAGAACCACTTCGGTAACTATGAGGTGCCGCCGTCATTGCGTCGCGAACAAGACGCCGCACTGCCTGAGTGTGACGAACTGACGGTGGTGCGCCACTATACGAACCTCTCGAATAACAACTTCGGTGTTGACACGGGCTTCTATCCCCTTGGCTCCTGTACGATGAAGTACAATCCGAAGGTGGACGAGGAGATAGCTGCCCTGCCGCAGTTCCAGAACCTCCACCCGAAACAGCCCGCTGAGACGGTGAAGGGTGCTCAGGCGCTTGTCACCCTCTTGGAACGTTCGCTCTGCGAACTGACGGGACTGGCTCATTTCACCTTCAAGCCCTATGCCGGTGCCCATGGTGAGCTGACGGGTCTGATGGTCATCGATAACTACCACCGTTCGCGTGGCGACCTGCAGCGAAAGAAGGTCATCGTCCCTGACTCTGCCCATGGTACGAATCCTGCCTCGGCTGCCGTCTGCGGACTGGAGATTATCGAGGTAAAGTCACAGGCCGACGGCACGGTCGATGTGGAAGACCTCCAGCGTCTCTGTTCGCTGTGCGGCGATGATATTGCCGCCATGATGATGACCAACCCCAACACCCTCGGTCTGTTTGAGACTCATATCCCGGAGATTGCCAAACTCATCCACGACTGTGGAGGCCTGATGTACTATGATGGTGCTAACCTGAACCCGATGCTTGGCGCCTGTCGTCCCGGCGACATGGGCTTCGACGTCATGCACATCAACCTGCATAAGACCTTTTCCACTCCCCATGGTGGCGGTGGCCCCGGCAGTGGTCCTGTCGGCGTTCGTGAGGGACTACAGGAGTTTCTCCCTATGGTCTCGCCCTATCATGGTAACTTCGGTGTCATGGTGCGGGCCTATGCTTACATTCTGTCCTTAGGGCGTGAACATATCAAGGAGGTGGGGCCGCTGGCCACGCTCAATGCCAACTACATCAAGGAGTCGCTGAAGGATGTCTATGAACTGCCTATCGACACGGTATGTTGTCATGAGTTCGTCTTCGATGGATTGAAGGATAAGTCTACGGGTGTCACCACGATGGACGTGGCGAAGCGCCTGTTGGACTACGGCTACCATGCCCCCACCATCTACTTCCCGTTGTTGTTCCACGAGAGTCTGATGATAGAGCCGACGGAGAATGAGTCGAAGGAGACGCTCGACGCTTTCATTGCCGTGATGCGAAAGATAGCCGAGGAGGCCAAGACTGACCCAGAGTTGGTGAAGTCGGCACCGCATACCACCCCCATCGGTCGTGTGGACGATGTGCTGGCCGCCAAGCATCCGATAGTAACCTACAAACAAATGGTAAACGATGAAAACTGATTTAATCGTCATCGGCGCGGGACCTGGAGGTTACCGCGCCGCTGAATATGCTGCTAAGCAGGGACTGAAGGTCACCATCTTTGAGGCTGGCGAGGTGGGCGGCACCTGCCTCAATGTGGGCTGCATCCCCACGAAGACTTACGTGCATAGTGCCACCTTCGAGGAAGCCCGTCAGCGGATGGCTCAGGTCATTCCGCAACTGCGGAGTGGGGTGGAGGGCATTCTCGCTCATCCGAATATCACCCTCATCCGTGAAGAAGCCTCGCTTGTGGATGCCCATACCGTCCGTTCGCTGTCTGGCAACATCGTCACCGCTGATCACATCATCGTTGCCACGGGTTCTGAGACGAAATGGCTCCCCATTCCTGGCAGGGATGATCCCCGTGTCGTCGACAGTACCGGACTGTTAGCTCTTGACCAACTGCCCAAGCGCCTCGCCATCATCGGTGCAGGCGTCATTGGTATGGAGTTCGCCTGCGTCTTCCATCGTTTCGGCTCTGAGGTCACGGTCATCGAATACCTCAAGGAATGTCTTCCCGCTCTCGACAGCGATATTGCCAAGC
>Ga0310786_10013250_pt1 | contig 10170 bp, 12 predicted proteins | sample AusTroGonzalo_MG_FD_203881 | JGI IMG/M metagenome (GOLD analysis project Ga0310786, IMG submission 203881) | Bovine rumen microbial communities from tropical cattle in Woodstock, Queensland, Australia - Gonzalo_03 (v2) (version 2) | ecosystem: Host-associated > Mammals > Digestive system >... | reverse complement strand
TGCTCCTATAAATCCGGCTACAAAAGTATTTGCCGGATTATTATAAACATTTTCCGGAGTATCGAACTGTTGAATTTTTCCACCGTCTAGCACACAAATTCTATCCCCCATAGTCAAAGCTTCCGTTTGGTCATGAGTAACATAAATGAACGTTGCATTTAATTTTCGATGTAATTTTTTAATTTCTGAACGCATTTGAACTCTCAGCTTGGCATCAAGATTTGAAAGCGGCTCATCCATCAGAAAAACCTTAGGGTTTCTGACAATCGCTCTGCCCAAAGCTACTCTTTGTCTTTGACCACCCGATAATTCACGCGGATAACGATCAATGTACTCCGTCAAATCCAAAATCTCACAGGCTTCTTTTACTTTTTTTTCAATGACATCTTTTTTCTCACCGCGCATTTTTAAACCGAAAGAAATATTTTCCCTGACGTTCATATGCGGATAAAGAGCATAACTCTGAAATACAAATGCAATATCTCGGTCTTTCGGCGAAACATCATTAACAACTTTACCGTCTATTGAAATTTCGCCTGAGGTAATATTTTCAAGGCCCGCAATCATTCTCAAAATTGTTGATTTTCCGCAGCCTGAAGCTCCAACAAGCACAACGAATTCCTTATCTTTAACCTCAAAACTAACCTCATTTATTACACGTTTTTTGTCGTAAATTTTTACGACATTATTTAAAACTACATTTCCCATAATGTACAATTTATTCCTTTTCTACGGGTATAATTACATTGAATACACAACCTTTCATAACTTCCGTATTTATTGATAAAGAGCCTTTAAGTGTATTTACGGCATTCTGAACCGCACCAAGCGAGAATGTTCTTACCAAATTTTTCCTGTTTGCTCTGTTGATGTGCGCATAAGGCTCAAACAAATCTTCAAGATCAGATTCGGAATACCCTATTCCCGTATCTACAACAGACAGTTTTATAAATGAATTTTCACTCTGTCCTTCTTTTATCGTAAGACCGCTCTTTCTGACTTCAACCAAATCAGGATAAGTAAGTTTTATATCAATAATTCCGGAATCAGTAAGCTTCGATTCTGCTTCCAATATATTTTGAACAACAATTTTAAACAGTCTTTCGTCAGAATATATAGCACGTTTCGTAATTTCTTCGGCATTAAAATTAATCTTAATGTTTTTTGCACGAAACATATCATCATTATCCCTGATAATATTTTGAACAGTGTTTATTATGTCAAAAATCTGATAATTTGTTTCCATACTAGGAGATTCCGTTTCCGCAAATTGAATAAATTTGTCTAAGAAATACATATACTCCGCTGCATTTTTAGAAATTATTGAAGCATATTTCATCTGCTTATCATTTAACTCTCCACCCATACCGTCCAACAATGCTTTTGAAAACCCTTGTATAGCCTGAATAGGAGATTTTAATTCAGTAGACAATCTGTATATCATATGGTTTTTATCTTTGCTTAATTTACCTGATTTTTCCGCATTAGAGAGAAAATCCGTCATAGCGGTAGCATCATTTATCATTATGAAATATTTATCACCATCTGCAACAGCAGTAATTTCAACAAAAAATTCCTGTTTAGCCAATGACATTGCAGCTGTCGAAATCGGCATCTCTTTTGCTACAGATGCCCTAACAGATTCAATACCGTCAACAACTACGTCATTTAAGAAATGTTCTCGTAAAGTTCTCTTGGTTGTTTCAAATATACTTGCGGCATAACCGTTAACCCATAAAATCTTCCCTTCCATATCGGTGACTACAACCGCTACAGGAATATTCTTTAAAATTATATTAGGATTCAGTTTAGCAATAATGTTAAATTTGTTCATAATCTTGCATTACGCTCCTTTTTATCATATTATGTTCAAAATAATAACATGAACAGTTATAAATAAGAACGAGATTAAAAATTTTTGTAATTTTTTCTTAACAAACTAGCAAAAAATTTTTAGTTTGGGTTTTATAAACATAAAGAGACAGATTATAAAATAGTTTTTCTCTTTGAAAATAGTGAGGATAAGACCATGACAGAAATTAATCCTAATGTAAATCACATTTCGCAATTAAAAGCGGTCCCTGAAACAACAGGAACTCCTGCTGCTCCTGAAGAAACTGCTAAAACTGAAAAGCAAATGGATGAATATTCTTTATCCAAAATGCCACAGGCTGCATTAGGCCAGTCACAAGTTCGTTTTGAAGGTAACATCAATGATGATGTTGAAAAATTCTGTGAGAATCCTGAGGTCTGTAAAGCTGCAATAGAAGTCGGCGATATCGCTCAAAAATTGTACGAAGCAGAAGGCGATGAACAGGCACCTTTAAAAGCTTTGAATGTCGCAAAAGCCTTTTCTGACGAATTTGCAAAATAATGGTATTTCGTGCTAAAATTTAGTCGTTAAAATTTTATGAGGCACGAAAATTATGAAATTTCTTGTTATTAACGGGGTTAATTTGAATCTTTTGGGAACAAGAGAGCCGAATGTATACGGTTCAAGTACCCTCAAAGATTTGGAAGATATGCTGCTCAAATATTCAGAAGAAAATTATTTTGAAGTTGAATTTTGGCAAAGCAATATTGAAGGTGAGATTGTTGAAAAAATACAATCTGCTCAAGGCACTTTTGATGGCATTGTTCTAAATGCAGGTGCTTATACACATACAAGTGTTGCAATAAGGGATGCCATTTCGGCAATTAGTGTACCATGTGTGGAAGTGCACATTTCAAACATATATAAAAGAGAAGACTTCAGACACGAATCTTTAATCGCTCCCGTTTGCTTGGGACAAATTACAGGTTTTGGCTTTAATGGGTATAAATATGCACTTGATGCGCTTTGCAATATTTAGAAGAGGATAAAAATGAAAAGAGCAATAATTATAGTAATTGATTCTATGGGAATCGGCGCTATGCCTGATTGCAGAGATTTCGGGGATATTCCCGAATGTAATACATTGAAACACGTTTGTGAATTTAATAACGGACTTAACGTGCCTAATATGGAAAAACTCGGACTCGGTAATATTCAAGATTTTAAAGGAATTAAACACGTTGAAAACCCAATAGGTCAATACGGAACAATGAAAGAAAATGCAAAAGGTAAAGATACTACAACCGGACACTGGGAAATAGCAGGTTATACACTGAAATCACCTTTTGCTACATTTCCAGAGGGATTTCCTCAAAAACTTATTGATGAATTTATTGAAAAAACCGGCTGCAAAGGTATTCTTGCGAACCGGCCCGCAAGCGGAACAGCAATCATTGAAGAATTAAACGACGAACATCATAAAACAAAATTTCCTATTGTTTATACAAGCGCTGACAGCGTTTTCCAAATTGCTGTTGATACCGATTTAATTCCGCTCGAAACGCTCTATAAATGGTGCGAAATTGCAAGAAGAATTCTTAATGACGGTAACTGGAACGTTTCAAGGGTTATAGCCCGTCCTTATAAAATTATTGACGGTAAACCGACAAGAATTTCAAAAGACCGCAGAGATTATTCAATGCTTCCTGAAAATACAATTCTTGATGAAGTAAAAACAAAAGGCGGACAAGTAATTGCTATTGGCAAAATTGAAGATATATTTGCAAAAGCAGGCATCACACACGCGATACATACAGGTTCAAACAAAGAGGGACTTGAATTAACTCTTAAAGCGGTTAAAAACGAACTTCCGCTTAACGAGATTAAATACCCTGATTATACAAGCGAAAAACCGTTCGCGAGCATAATTTTCACGAATCTCGTTGATACGGATATGCTTTACGGTCACAGGAACGATGCTAAAGGTTATGGAAAAGCTATCGAAGAAATTGATACATATATCTCACCAATCATACAATACATGACAAATGAAGATTTACTTATAATAACAGCAGACCACGGTTGCGACCCTTGTGTTGAAGGGACGGATCACACAAGAGAATATGTGCCGCTTTTGGTGTACAGACACGGAATTAAACCACAAAACCTTGAATTGCTTACGGGCTTTGATAATGTCGCAAAAATTATAAAAGAGTGGATATTTTAAAAAAATTGTGCTACTATGAGTTTGCGAAAAAGTTTTTCGTAAATAAGAATAAAAGGAGAAAACTATGTCAGTAAAAATTAATGAAAATTGCATCGGCTGCGGTGCTTGTGAATCTATTTGTGAAGCAGTATTTTCTGTTGACGGCGTTGCTTCAGTTAAAGAAAGCGAAGTAAATTCAAATATGGACTGCGTAAAAGAAGCTGCAGAAGCATGCCCTGTTGGCGCTATTGAAGTTGCTTAGACAATAAAAAATATTAAAAAAATGGTACTTTGTTTAAAAGTACCATTTTTTTATATTCTTACGGCTATTATCCACCGTCACCGCCTCCGCCATTACGATTAGCAAAGAAAGAGAATATTAATCCTGCATTATTTGCTAATGCTGTTCCTAAACCAGACATAGCTGCCCAAAAATTATCCTTCCAAGATGTTCTAGGCTCAACAGGCTCAAAACCTTGCATATATGTACCGACATAACCGGGAGCTTGCCCGTATCTAGGCATATATATACTACCGTTCATGGACATATTACTACGTGCGCTAAAAGACGAACGACCACATCCGAATCTGTAACTGTTAAATCCGGGACGTATATTTTGACCGTTTATCTGATGAAACGACATATAGCTCTCCTCTGTCTTTATTCTCTCTTATATATATTAAGTATATATTGCCCCATGAAATTGCCTTTTTGGTACCATGCGGCTTAACAATTCTTAACAATCTGCGCAAAGAAAAGGCGATTCGAAAATCGCCTTTTACCCTCTCTTAAATTTAAACGCTACTACTGTAAAGGTGCTCTCCAAAGAGCATCATTAAATTTTGCATCAATCTGTTGAGCATCATATACTAATGATACATTGCTAGGGGTAAATACAAATACCAAATCTCCTACCTTTTGCGGATTTCCGTTCAAGGCATGTGATGCTCCGCATACAAAATCTATTGTTCTTTGTGACTGTTCTTTATCCAAAAGGTGTAAATTCAAAACAACTGTCTTTCTTTCCATTAAGTGCTGTACCACCGTTGCCGCATCTTTAAATGAACGCGGTTCCAAAATCATAACTTCATGAGATTTGTAACCGGAATGAGGAACAACTTTCAATTCCTGATTATTCTTTTCCTTGTAAGAAAAATTAGGTTGAAGTGCCAAATTGTCTTGTACAGGATATTCTTCATAATCCTGTGCATCACTTTCCATCTCTTCAAAAACATTCTCTCTTGAATCAAATCCTTTTACCAATACATCAATCATTGATTTAATTTTTTCAGTAACTGCTACCACCTTTTTTCCTCCGTTAATTTTATGTAAATAACTTTCTTCCTATTCTAAGTTGTGTTGCACCGCATTTTGCCGCAATAATATAATCTTGGCTCATACCCATCGAAGTTTCCCGCATCCGAATAGAGTATTTTTCGTTTAAATCTTTCTGAACTGAAGCGACTTTCGAATAAAGGGAATATAAGAAATCTTCACTTGCACCCAAAGGCGCCATGCTCATCAAGCCAAGTATTTCAAGCCCTGAAAGATTTAGTAACAAAGGAAACTCCTTGTAAAGCACATCTTCACTGTATCCGAATTTATTCTCTTCTTGAGCAAAATTGACTTCAATGAATATTTTTTGAATTTTATTCTGCTCCTCTGCAGATTTTGCAATCTTTTCCGCAAGGTTGAGAGTATCAACAGAATGTATACAATCAAAAACTTTCACCACTTTGGCAACCTTATTGGTTTGAAGATGACCGATAAAGTGAAATCTTGAATTTTTACGAACGTCCTCCGGCAATGAATTAATTTTATCAATTGCTTCATTAACTCTCGATTCCGCAAAATCTCTAAGACCTGCATTGTATGCATCCACTGTCTTTTGAGCTTCAAAATACTTTGTTACTGCGATTATATTAGGTTGACAAGGTGCGATATCTTCTTGTATTTGTAAAAGACGCTCTTTTATTAAACTGTTCACGGATATCTCTTACTCCTGCAAGGCACAGTATGTGCGACATATTGTAATTGTATCCCAACAAATCATGGAGTACAACTTTTTTATTTTCGGGGCTTTACGGGGTATTTGAAACATGCTTAAATGCATGTCGCATCATGGTTTTCGCCTCGTTTACAAAACTTAATAAAATCAAGTAATGTACACCCCCACAAGATGAAATTCGGGGCATGCCCGAAATCATCTTATACGATTATGTTAACATCTGACAACAAAAATTTTATCCTATAACAGGATGAATTTTTACTCATAAACCTTGTTGCCAATCTGAACTTTTTCAACAAGCACGACTTTTGTATCGCCGCCATTTCTTATATCACGCCCGACATAAAATACATTTAAATTATTGGCAGCAAGACACTCACCGTCTATATAAACATCCACAATATAACCATCTATTTTTATCGGTTCATTTTTCTTACTGTAAATCAACGCATACATTATATTTGCATTTGAAGGAATAATTTTTATATGTGCAAACTTATCACCCATCTGCGTCCAAGCAATAGGCGGAGTTTTTACCCCCGGTTGAAGTCTTGGATATATCTTTCTGTTCCTTGCATCTTTCACATTAAAAAAGGAATATTCTTTAAGTATTTCCGGCTTGGAAAGATCTCCCCATACCAAACCAATATCAAAAAGAGCAATTCTTTCCATAAGCTTATTTCTTTTATTCCACGGCAAATAATTGCTCAGAAAAAGATGCCCTTTTGCTACTTCCTTACCGGAAATAGAAGTTTTTGCAACTTTATAAAGATCTATTTTTTCATTTTCTTCAAGCGTACTATAAACATATACTCCTTTTTCTTCAGGTTCTATTTCATCAATCTCAAAACCATCCATCACTATGGTTTGCCCAGTTGACGGCAATATTTCTGAAGCTTTTCGAGGTGCTGCAAAAGCTATGAAATAAATAAAAATATCTTTTAAAAGAAGAACCAAAATTAAAAAAATTAAAGTATTGCGTACGATGTTTATTATGCACTCACGAGAATAGGCACTATCAACTTCTCTTTCAAGCTCCTCATCCGTCTTGTCTTTATAAGTGCGCCATTCTATCGTCTTTACATTATCTTCCGTTATTTTTTTATTCCAAAACATTTAAATAACCTCTGGCATAGTTTTTGTTTACTAAGATAATAACATAAAATTTTCAATTATAAAAATAGTATATTCGAAATCGAATATACTATTTTTAATCGATATAATAAATCTTAATTATTAAAATCTATTCTTGAGTTTCTGCTGATTCCGCATTGATTTGCGCAAAACAATCTTTACAATATACTTCCTTACCCGGTGTCGGTTTAAAAGGAACTTGTGTTTGCGCGCCGCATTTAGAACATACAGCATCATACATTTTTCTTTTTCTGCGATTTTTTTGCCTTCTCTGCTTCCTGCATTCAGGGCAGCGTTTTGGCTTGTTTGTCAGTCCTTTTTCTGCGTAAAATTCTTGCTCTCCAGCTGTAAATACAAATTCACAACCGCAATCTTCGCAGGTCAGTGTTTCGTCTTGGTACATTTTGTTTTCTCCTGATTGTGTATACAGGAATTATTTTTCAAATTCCGACAAGCATTATAGCATATTTTTCAAAGTTAAGCAATAGGTTCATAAATTTTTCTGGCCAACCTTACGATAAAACCTATGAAATTAGGGTTATTTGTCTTTTTAACTTCTTGTGATAAAATAAAACTTATAAAGGATTTTTTATGGATTTTGACAAGTCAAAACTTATTAGCGAAATAAAAAAACTTAATAGGGCAAGTGTTTTGGTTGCAGGTGACCTTGCAATAGACATGATGATATACGGTGATGCTGAAAGAATATCCCGAGAAGCACCAGTTCTGATTTTACAGCACACGCAAACAAAAATCATTTTAGGCGGAGCATCAAACGCTGCCCACAACATTGCAACACTTAACAATCAAAAAGTTGGTGTTGTAGGCGTTTGCGGTGAGGATTACTACTCAGACAACATGTTTGAAGCATTTAAAGATGCCGGTATCGATACAACCTACCTGATTCGGGATAAAAACCGTAAAACTACAACAAAAGCAAGAATATCAGGGTCTATAACCACTTCAATCACACAGCAAATAGTTCGTATAGACAGGCAAACATCAACACCTATAAACGGAGAAACTGAGGAAAAAGTCATATCTGCATTAGAAAAAGCTATTCCGCAGTACGATGCCGTTGTTCTTTCCGATTATAAAATCGGAACTTTGACCCAAAAGGTTGTAGATAAAGCAATAGAAATTGCGAACAAGTACAATAAAGTTATTGTAGTAGATCCACAGAATCGTCTTGAACGTTTTAGAGGTATAACATCAATGACTCCTAACTTACCTGATACTCAAGACTCTGTCGGATTTAATATCGAAACGGAAGAAGATTTAAAACGCGCAGGATCCAAACTTTTATCGGATACAAATGCTAAATCAATACTTATAACATGCGGAGCCGACGGAATGTTTTTAACAGAACACAATAATAAATACACAAAAATCCCTGTATTCAATAAATCAGAAGTATTTGATGTTACAGGTGCCGGGGATACCGTAACAGCTGTATATACTTTGGCATTGGCATGCGGTATTGAGCCTGTATACAGCGCAATTATTGGGAATATCGCGGCAAGCATTGTTGTTCGCCAGTTCGGTTGTGCAACAACAACAATTAATGAATTGCTAAATGCAGCAGAAAGTTTATAAAAGGGTAAAAAATGGAAATATTCAAAAAATTCAAAATTACTGATTATGTGATATTAGCATTGGTGATTATCGCAGTATTTGTAGGTTTTATAACTCTAAAAGGCGGCCGCCAGACAGCCTCAAAACAAATAGAAGCTACATCAAATATTTCCTTTACGGTAAGCTTAAGAGGATTATCATATTCAGGAGATGATTTGCCCATAAAAGCAGGAGAAAAGGCCTTTATAACAATAAGAAATGTTCCGTATACATCACTTGATATATCGGACGTAAAAATTCAAAGAAGGAAGCAAATGCTTCCAATACTTAACGGAAAAGGGTTTGTAACCGTTGATGATGCAAGCATGCCAGGGGTATATGATGCATTTGTCGCACTAAATGATACTGCTAAAATAACAAAAGACGGAGCTGTTGTCGGAGGAAACAAAATAAAAATAGGACTTCCGATAATAATAGAAGGCACAAATTACCGGTTTTCAGGTGTTGTTTCAGATTTAAAAATAGTTCACCTCACAGATGATGAACAGTTAAACCAATCTATAAACTCTGCGGATGATGATGTTCAATAATTTACGTGAAAAAAGTTATATACTTCAGAATTTAGATTTTATAGCTTTTGGTGCACTAATAGCGCTTTTATGGGGCTCGTTAACAGTACCGTCAGAAGCAATTGGCTGCGGAATTTTTGTAATTTTCATAATTACTTTAATGAAAATTATTATAAACAAAGAAAAAATAAATATTACAAGAACCCAATGGTGGCTTATAATATACTTTCTTATTGTATTTACCAGTCTCTGCGGTTCTACACTTTTTACACTCAGCTTGAAAGGTTTCATAAAAACAACTTTATACATTTTATTTTATTTTTCGGTAACAAACCTTTTCAGAACTAATTTAAAATATTCAATCGGAACACTTTTTGTAATCGCAATAGGACTAATTTTTGAAAGCGGAATTTCTTGGATTCAGAATTTTTCACATGTTCAAATGATTTCCGGATGGCAGGATATTACAAATTTAAATCCGGAGCAAATAATGACAAGAGTATACGGAACTTTAAAACCTTATAACCCAAATTTGCTTGGCGGATATTTTGTGGCAGGTTTACCTACCGTGTTGGGATGCGGATTGATTTTACTTACAAAGAAATATTACAAACTTGCTCTTATATTCTTTGTTGGAACATTTTTAGGCTCAATAGCATTGATATTTACAGGATGCAGAGGCGCATACATAGCATTTTTTGTTATGCTAATTATAATAACCATAATTGCCATAAAACTCTTTTGGACAAATTATAGAAAAATTTGCCTCGCAATAATCGGTTTCGGAACAATACTTACAAGCGGATTAATACTTTCAAGTACATCCTTGAAGGCAAGAATTTTATCAATTTTTGCAATGAGAGC
>Ga0310786_10013249_pt1 | contig 10170 bp, 2 predicted proteins | sample AusTroGonzalo_MG_FD_203881 | JGI IMG/M metagenome (GOLD analysis project Ga0310786, IMG submission 203881) | Bovine rumen microbial communities from tropical cattle in Woodstock, Queensland, Australia - Gonzalo_03 (v2) (version 2) | ecosystem: Host-associated > Mammals > Digestive system >... | reverse complement strand
AACACCCGGAACGCGGTCCTCAACTGGACCTCCGGTTGTGATTTCGTTACCATGCCATCTAATCGTATCACCTACATGCAGAATCTTCGTCTCGGTCTTGGTCGGAACTGTCACTTGACGGATTTCGTAGTAAACCAAGCTGTCGCAACGTGACGTCGGGATGCGGAACGGAACGGTGTCGTGATAGATACTGTCCGCCTTCAGGTTGAAGTATTTCTTTCCTGAAGGAGAGGTCCACTCGTCACCCTCGCAGATAGTTACTTGAACTCTGGAGAACGGAACGTCTTGTACAGTTAACTGCAGACTATGGAACTCTTTTACAAAGTGGTTAGCGTCAAATATCGTATCGTAGTAACGGCCGGAAGCACGGAATTTGTACTTGTTCAGCCACATGTAAGTAGCGGTGTCCGTGACGCAAATCGTGTCGTCATCGTGTTGCTCTGCCACTACGTGCAACTGATAGATGTCCTGACATTGGGATACAGGGTTCTCTACTCGTTGTTCGTACGTTCTGGTTTCCAGCGTTCTAATGGTCGTATCGCGCCAGCTGATGGTTTCGCCTACGTGGATGATAACGTGTTTCTCCGTGATAGCAGGCGCAGACAGAGTGACATGTACATAGATGATACTGTCGCATACGCTGGTCAACGCTGTCGCCTTAACGGTATCGTTGTAAACCGTATCAGACTGACCGATGATGTTTCCATATACCTTTCCGCGAATCGTTTGAGGTTTGCCAGCACATACTTGATAGTACTCATGTGCTTTCGGTTGTGCATTGATGGTCAGGTTCAAGCGGTAGATACTGTCTGTGTTGTTGACTGTCTTGTAGGCGAACTCCCATTGCTTGGTTGAGCCTGGCGCAGCCGAGAAATCAACACTCTGTGCCTCGGTCGGACCGTCAGTCCACTTGAACGGCAGATCCGTCTCGCAGATGGTTGTATCCTTCACATATAGATAAGTACGATATACAATCAGGTACAAGTGCTCTTCATTCATACAGCCGCCTATTGCCGGTACAGTATGGTGATAAATACCGCCACCGGTTACCACTCGGGATGTTTGCGTATCAGGTATCCTGTACTCCCACGTGTACGGCAACTGGGTATCGGTAATAATCACCGTATCCGTATCAAGTCTTGTTACGGTATTGAAGTGGAAATATGTCTTTACGATACTGTCGCAACCATGAATCGTGTACAGGTGTTCAACTATCGGATTAGGTGTTGTATTCTCGTAGTAATCATCGCCGTTGTAGTATATCGGTTGACCCTTACAGGAATAGAAATGCTGAATTACCGTATCTTTCGGTGCTGGCCATACCGTGAACTTCAACGTGAAGATGGAATCGATAATATCTTTGCTAGGATCATTCTTGACGGTATCTACATATGTACCGCTACGCCAGATATACTTGCCACGCCACTCCAGCGTATCGCCTTCGCATCGTGAAATCTCTTCTGCGTATTGGTTCGACTCCGGAGCTGCCGGAATGATGGTAACTGTGATCTTGTAGATACTGTCGCAACCGTTAACCGTCGTGTTGTAGTCGTAGAAGACGCCGTCACCGGTGATGGTCTGTCCGTGCCATTCAAGCACCGTTCCTTGCGGTAACTGCTTCGACTCTTCATGATAGAACGGAGTCTGACGGTTCAGGTTGATTCGCTCAATACGATAGCAACCGGACGGAATAGCCACTGTATCATATACAACTGTCGTAGCCGTGTACGTTGTTCCTTTCCATTCAATCTCGCCGCAGAACGTAATCGTACGTACCGTGCGCTCTACCGGAAGTACGGTCAAAATCAACTTGTATATACTGTCCTTGCCGGCAATCGTCTTATACTTGTCGTAATATACATTCGTACCCAACTTGCCGCTCAGGTTGGACATACCACGCCATGTGTACTCCTGACCCTGACAGATCGTCTCCTCATGTACTTTAAGGAACTCATTTTCGTTCTTCGTCAAAATCAAGCGCCATACATCGTTACAACCGGTATCTTCGTTCTTCTTCGAGAAGGTGTACGTGCCCGGCTCATAGAATACAGAGTCTTTCATGACGCCGTTCCGCGGGAAACTCCAGCGGTAACCCTCTGTGCTACTGAGCGTTGCCTCTGTCAGATACTCTTGCGTAGCCTGTTGGTTAACGGTGACTTGATATACTGTATCGCAGTTGTTATAAGTCACTGTATGACGGCCCGGTGTCAACGTCTGACCGTTGAACGTTACCGACTCACCCGAACATACGTATAGTGTGGTGTCGATACGAACCAGATCGCGAACGGTCAGATGCAAGCGATAATAACTAATACTACCGTCTGCGTGCTCGTCCGTATTGGAATAATCGCCTGTCTGACTCTTCGACATACCATGCCAGGTGAACGGAATCTCATTCGGACATACAATGGCAACGGTATCAATTGTATCAACCTGGTTGACTGTCAATTGCAGAATCTCAACCGAGTCGCAACCGAAGCGGTTGGTACCGAAATAGTAATAAACGCCCGTCTCTTTGTACGTGTCTCCGTTCCATGTGTACGTGTCGTTCGGATTAATTTTGCGAACATAGCGAACCGTATCCGGATTCAGCACATGCAGCGACAGATGAACAACCGAATCACAACCGTCACTATGGAAGGTATAACTATACTCTGCGTCTTCGGTAAACGTCTTGTCTCCAAACGTGTAGCTTCCGCCCTTACAAATCGTCTTCTCAATATAGGTCGTCGGGATATCCTTAATCGTCAAATTCAAGATATGCTCAACACTGTCCTTGTTGGCTACATCCTTTATGGTGTAAACGTAACGTCCTGATTCAGAGTAGTTTTTCTCTGTCCATGTCCAGAAGTATGGAGTTGCGTTAGAGCAGATAACAACCGTCTCTTCGGTACGGGTGATCTCACGCTCTGCCGTAACGATGATGATACTGTCGCAACCGCCCACGGTGGTGTAGGTGAACGTATGTTCCTCGCCGTCAGTGCGGAATATATGGCCGCGATAAGTGCCCGGGAACTTATAGAATGTGATGCGTTCACGGGTCTCATACTTCGGATTAACCGTCAGTATCAGGATATGAATGCTGTCATAGCCTTGGGTGTGATCTGCCGGATTTGTCCAAACGGTATCGGCAAATGTGCCGCTGTTGAAGTATTTCTGGCCGTCTGCTTCCCATACATAAGGCTCGCCTTCACAAGTGCTCTCGTACCAAGTACGGGTCGGAGTAACGGCCGGCAGCTCTTTCAGCGTAACTACCAGCTCCCATATACTGTCACAGCCTGCAACTGTCTTGTGCTTGTCTTCCCACTTGCCGTCACCGGAGATGGTGTAGCCGTGCCACTCGATGGTCTCACCCGGACGAACGGAGGTCGTGTCACTGTGGAAGAACGTATTGCCCTTCGAGAAAATAGTCGTTACAATCGAGTCACATTGATATCTTACGGATTTGAATGTATCTACGAAAACAGCAGATTCTGTGATGATTGAGTCGTTCCATGTGATCGAACCGCAGAACGGTACCGTGTTCGTGATACGCGGTACGGGCACAACGCGAAGCGTCAGGTGATAGATGCTGTCATAACCCGTTACAGTCTTGAATTTGTCCCAGTACTCGGTCTCGGTGCCGATGCCTTGACGGTTCAGGTTCTTCATTCCACGCCACTCGAAATACTCGTTCTCGCATACTACGGCAACCGTGTCAAAGAGGTACGTCGTCTCATCTTTCGTCAAGATCAAACGCCAGATGTCCTGACAACCTGTCTCCAGGTTCAGACTCGTATGCTCATACTTGCCCGGGGTATCAATGGTATCAATCTTAACCTCACCGTCCAGCTCATACTGCCAGTAGTACGGATGAATGGCATCCATCACACCGGTCTGCTCGTGTAACTGAGTCGGATACTTGGTAATGTGGATCTTATACAACGTGTCGCAGGTGTATTGATAGTCAAAATCACCGGCGTTGGCATACGTATTTCCATGGAATACAAGCTTCTCGTCGTTGCACAACATGAACGTTGTATCAATCAACGCCAGCTCTTTCACCGTCAGATCCATGCGGTAAACAACACGGTCTCCGTTCGCCTTGGTGCTCGTAAAGGCACGTACCTGCGTCTCGCTGAAATTTTCTCCGTGCCACGTGATTGACTGATTCGGACACAGCACAACGGTCGTATCAATCGTATCAACGTGATATACGGTCAATACCAGGCGCTCCAACGAATCACAACCGAAACGGTTTGTGAAGAGAGAATCGTAAATGCCTGTTTTTGAGAGTGTTTTGTTGTTCCATTCGAAGGTCGTACCCTCCATGATACGATGCTCTGTAACCATCGTATCCGGCATCGCTACCTTCAAATTCATGATGATGACAGAGTCGCAACCATACAATCCGGGCAGCGTGTCACGATATACACCGCTCGTGCGCAAAATCGTGTCACCGAAGGTCAGATAGTTGGTGTAAGCGCCATTCTGGCACAGCGTATCCGTGATATAGGTGACAGGAATATGCGTTACCTCAACGGTCAAGCGGTACATGACGCGGTCTTCATTGGCGCGCTTGCCTGGGAATGTATAGATTCCGGCCTCACTCTTCGTCTCGCCATGCCAGGTAATGGACTCACCCATACAGATGCGGGCAACCGTGTCAATCGTATCGACATGATATACCGTCAATACCAGGCGCTCCAACGAGTCACAACCGAAACGATTCGTGTAGAGCGAATCATAAATTCCTGATTGTGAGAACTTTTTGCCTTTCCATTCGTACGGCTCGCCTTCCATCACACGCACTTCGCGAACCATTGTATCCGGCATCGCTACCTGCAGATTCAGGATAACAATCGAGTCACAACCGTACAATCCGGGGAACGTGTCACGGTACAAACCACTCGTGCGTAGTACCGTGTCACCGAAGGTCATGTAGTTGGTGTAATTGCCATTCTGGCACATCGTGTCCTGAAGGTACGTCACCGCAATATTGTGAACACGCAAATCCATACGGTAGTGTACCAAATCGCCATTCGGCTTCGTGCCGTCAAACTTGTACACCTTCGTTGCGGAGGCAGTCTTGCCGTGCCACGTGTAAGACTCGCCTTGACAGATATGAATAATCGTGTCAATCGTATCCACATGATACGTCGTCAAAACCAAGCGTTCTACTGAATCGCAGTTGCCGGGACGAGTATATACAGAGTCATAAATACCCTCTGTCGTGAACTCCGTCTTCTTCCATGTGTACGTCTTGCCTTCCGCTATACGAGCGGTTGTTACACTCGTATCCGGATACAACTCCGTGATAGTCAGTCGGATAACTGAATCGCAGCCGTCGTGCTTCAAGGTGTCATAGACTACACCGGCTTTGTCATACGTCTTGCCCAGATAGCTTAAACTACCGCCATGACAGATGTATTTGTTGACCGGAGTAATCGGCACCTCACGAATCGTCAGGCGCAAACGGTAGAACGTCTGCGAACCGTTCGGGTTCTCAACCGGACGGATATACTCGCCGTTACGGTCTGCATAGATGCCATGCCACGTAATCGCTCCTCCCTGACAGATATACGCTACCGTGTCGATGGTATCAACCGGCAACGTACTCAGGTACAGGCGGATAATCGTGTCGCAACGACCGTCAGTACCGGGCAGCGTATCCATATAGATACCGGCATTCTTATACGTCTTGCCGTTCAGATGCCACTTGTACGTCTCACCGGTGGTTAGATGATAGATCGTATTGAGCGTATCTACGTCTTGCACATGCAGCGTCAGGTGAACAATCGAGTCGCATCCGTTCACGCTCTTCAGCGTGTCGGTGTACGTGCCCTCAGCCGTCAACTTCTTGTTGCGCCACATGTAATAGCCTCCACGACAGATAGTTGCGTTGTTGAACGTCGTGTCGGGGATGTACAGCGTCTTCAACTTCAATTTGTAGTGGATACTGTCCCGTGTACCGTCTTTCGAACGCACTATATCGGTGAACGTGCCGTCATGATGGTAGTATTTACCGCGCCACTGCGTCGAGTCGCCCTGACAGATGATACGCTCATCCACTTGCTCCAGGATGCGGTAAACGGTCACCTGATAGGTACTGTCGCACTGGTACTGCGCCGTTTTGTACACCTTCTGGTACGTACCTTCTTCCGAAATGCTCAGATCGTGCCACGTGAACGGCTTGCCGTTTTCCAGTATACGGCTCGGCTCAACAAAGAAATAAGCCGTCCGGACACGAACGTTGTAGCGGTGAATACTGTCTTCCGTCGTGCTTGAAACATGAATGGTATCAAACACAATGGTGTCTTTGAAGACTTTAACATCTCTACTGTCGCTCAGGCGCAACGTCACCGTGTCACCGGAACATATCTGTACCGGAATAGTGTCGATAAAACCGTTTGCTGCTTGAGCACTTACCACTGATGCGAGCGCGAACAACGCGCAACTCAGCATTCTCATTATTTTTGTTTTCATTTTCATATTCTCTTTCAAGAATTTTTTTTCTCCCCAAACTTTTTACCTTTCAATTCTCATGTTAATTGTAACACATACATCCGTGGTGGAAACCGGCACGGGCGGTGCGGCTGCCGCCAATCATATACGTCAACTTGACACCGGTATAGAAAGGTACCGTGCGCGACGGGTTGGCAAATGTATTCATATACGGATTCACAATCACATCCGATATGCGGATGGACTGTCCGGGAGTAACTTGGGGTAGCTCAACCAACGAGGACGGCGTTTCGGAATTACGCAGCACGTTGTTCAAACCGTATTCGAAATAGAAAGCAATCTTCAGTACATGACAAATCCGGCTACTGGTCGGTACAGACGACAGCAGGTCATAACCGATCTCACCGATCAGACCTACACCTACGTTCAACTGGTTCACAGACTCTTTCTTGTAGTCATAGTCCGTGTATCCTCGGTCCGGCATGTTCTCAAACGTCACGGCCAGATCGTGGTTCGTCGCGCTGATGTTGTATTTACCGGTCACCAACGTGTTCGGACTCAACGCATAGCTGACCTTCACACCGGCGCCCACATGGAAACCGCGGACATAATATCCGGCCATGATGGGCACATCGATCGAGTTCCATTGAATCTCATCCACCTGATTTACCCGGTAGTGGAATGTCGACGGAGAACCCTGCATGTCAAATCCTTCAAAATCCCGTACATATTCGTCAATCGCCAACGATGACCGGTGGAAACTCAATTGCGCGCCTACGCTTGTCCATAGACCGTTGTTGCGGAACTCGTAACCGAGACCCACAGAACCGCCGACGGCTCCGCGAGGCATCGCACCGCTGAAATTGGTCTGGAGCATCGAGTAACCCACACTGCCACTCAGATAACCGAAGTGGAAGTCGTCGCCTCCTGCGAATGCATTACGACGCGAACGGAAGGCTTGAGCACCCGCCGGAAGCGCCAGTAAAATGATCATACAGCCTACCAAAAAACGTTTGGCTGCACTTGAGAATTGTTGTTGGTTTGTCATATACGTGTATTTATTATTATACTATGTAACGCATGTCTGTGGGTGCGCTTGGGCGCACGTACACATAAAAAGCGGCGCAAAGGTACTAAAAATATTCGATATACACAACATTTTTTAGAAAAAAGTGCATTTTTTCCTGTTTTTGCAATCAAAAACGACTATTTTTGACTTTTTTTCAAAAAAAATACGCAAACATTTGCACAATTCAAAAAAAAGCAGTACCTTTGCACCCGCTTTTGTGAAAAAGGGATTTAATCATAAATTTTTAATCTCAAATCACAAATGCGCGTGCGACCATCAAGGTCGCAACGCACACGGTGGTTTTAGCTCAGTTGGCAGAGCATCGGATTGTGGTTCCGAGTGTCGTGGGTTCGAGCCCCACATTCCACCCAAATCGCTGTAATTCAATGAGTTACAGCGATTTTTATGCCATTTTTTTGACAAGCACAGCCAGAATACAGCCAGCAAGTCAAAAAAATCACTGCATTTTTTAGAGTATTATAGTTATTCGCCTAAAATATTAAAACGCTGCAAATCAACAACTTGCAGCGTTTTATCCGATAATTGTTACTTCAAAATCTCAAAGTGGTTCCGAGTGCCGCTTTTTTTTGTACATGGGCGAATATTATTGTACTTTTTCACGGTATTCGGTAGGTGAGATGCCAGTGTAATTCTTGAAGTACTTGCGGAAGGTAAATTGTTCTGGGAAGCCAAGTTGAGCGGCAACATCTTTAACCTGTTTATCGGGAAGACGGAGCAGGTTCTTGGCTTGGTTGATAGTGATCATATTTATCCACTCTATCGGCGTGCAGCCCGATTCCTGTTTGATGATGTCCGCAAAATGGCGCGGCGTCAGAGCCTGTTTGTCTGCGTAATACTGCACCGTACGGTGCTGCCGGTATTCCGCGTTGAGCGTCAGCAGAAAAGTCATCATTATCTGCCGCTTGCGGGACAGCGGCTTCGGGTGTTGCAGTTGTCCCGCAAACAATATAGCATGTTCCAACAGGACCGCCTGCCGCAACAGCGTGATAATAGTGGTCTGTATCTTTTGTTGGACAGGGTGCGTCAGGTCGCGCAGTTGTTGTTCTTTTTCGCGGATCTGCTCCACGCTTTGCAGGAAACGGGTTTGCTGCTCGTCGGTCAGTGGCATGTACGGAGTGATAGCCGGCAGGTTGTTGGCAGACGGAAGATTCTGTGCAAACACCGGCAAAATACTTTCGATACTTTCTTGCAGAATGACAAAGCGGTAATCCTCGCTGCGTTGTATTTCGAACATGGGGAAAGCCGGAGACAGAATCATCAGCGTACCGGCAGAGATGGTACATCTGCCCTGTGCGGTCATTTTCTCCACGGTTCCGGCCGTGCATAGTTCCAAACCGATATACGTCTCCATAACTTTAAATTTGACGCAAAGGTACAATTTTTTTCTAATATATGCAAGAAAAATCACCATAAAAATGCTATTCTCGTTAAAATTGCTCAACAAATCCCACAAATTGACCTTTCGTATGTGCGCAAAAAGCAGTACTTTTGCACCGTCATTTCATTGAGGCAAAAATTATGAGACGAATCATTCAGTTAGTAGTATTGGTACTTGTTTCCGGAGCGATGTCAGCGCAAGTGACGTTAGATTCGTGCCGCAGTTGGGCGAAAGCCAATTATCCGGCGATACGTCAGTACGCGCTCATTGAGCAATCCACGGAGTATAGCGTGAGCAATGCGGCTCGCGCGTGGATTCCGAAAGTTGTACTTTCCGCGCAAGCCACGTATCAGAGTGACGCAGCGAACATGGCTGAGGTATGGGAGTCGATGGGGCTTGGCGACGTGATGAAGGCAATGGGTAAGGAGATTCCGGACTTGTACATGCGTAAGTTCCAAGGTCGCGTGCAACTGGACCTCCACCAAACGATTTGGGACGGCGGCAAATCGGTTGCCGATAAGCGTAGCGCGCAAGCGGACAAGATTCAACAAGAGGCGCAGGCGGATGTGGATTTCTACCAATTGGACAACCGTATCCTGTCGCTTTATTTCGGAGTGCTGCTGTTGGACGAGCAGCAAGCGCAGTTGACGACGACGGACTCGTTGCTGCGGAGTAATCTCCAACGCGTGCGCACGCTGTACGAAAATAATATGGTGTTACAGAGCGATGTGGATGCGGTGGAAGTGGAAGTGCTATCGCTTCAACAGAAACGGGAGCAACTGGCTTACTCGCGCATGGCTTATCGCGAGATGTTGAGTATGATGACCGGCCATGATGTGCGTGAAGCGGCGTTGGTCTTGCCGGAGGAGCAAGAGCGCAGTTTGACCACTTTCGAACGTCCTGAACTGCGATTGCTGACCGCCAAGAGCGAGTATGTAGCATCCCAACGCAAAAGCATATTGGTAGCGTCGATGCCTCAGTTCAGTGCCTTTGCGCAAGGCTACTACGGCTATCCGAATCTGAATATGTTCAAATCGATGCAATCGGGCGAATGGGGACTGAACGGCATCGTGGGTGTACGGATGCAATGGAATATCGGTGCATTCTACACGCAGAAGAACAACCTCAATAAATTGGATATCACTCGTCAGCAGATAGCCGTTCAGCGCGATGTGTTCGACTACAACCGACGAATGCAGTTGCTGCAAGAGAACGCGGAGATAGTGCGTTTGAACAAGGCGCTTGAGAACGATGACCG
>Ga0310786_10013248_pt1 | contig 10171 bp, 9 predicted proteins | sample AusTroGonzalo_MG_FD_203881 | JGI IMG/M metagenome (GOLD analysis project Ga0310786, IMG submission 203881) | Bovine rumen microbial communities from tropical cattle in Woodstock, Queensland, Australia - Gonzalo_03 (v2) (version 2) | ecosystem: Host-associated > Mammals > Digestive system >... | reverse complement strand
GAGCTATATGCCGCCCGCTATCCCATCCGCAGCATCCAGCTCATCGACGATTTCGGCGGGGACGACGAAGCCTCCATGGCGGCGGACAATACCTCCTGCTTCAACTACCGCCCCAAAACCGGCCTGTATGAACTGTCCAAGCATGCCCTGGGCCTTGCCGTAGACATCAACCCCCTCGAGAATCCCTACGTGCGCTCCTCCCGTGTACGTCCTGCTTCCGGCGCCCCTTATGCGGACCGCACGAAAGCTTTCCCGCACAAGATCGACCGGAACGACCTCTGCTACAAGCTCTTCCGTGCGCACGGCTTCTCCTGGGGCGGCGCCTGGCGTTCGGTGCAGGATTACCAGCATTTCGAAAAATAACCTCCGGGCCTGATCTCAGGCCGACTGCCCTGGTGCAGATCCGGGATATGTGGTGCAGGTATCCGGGGTATGTGGTGCAGGTCCGTTACGCTGACCAGGCTTGTGGCGCAGGTACCCGGGGTATGTGGTGCAGGTGCCCGGGGATGTGGCGCAGGTCCGTTATGCTGACCAGGCTTGTGGCGCAGGTACCCGGGGTATGTGGTGCAGGTCCACGGGGATGTGGTGCAGGTCTCCGGTACACTGACCAGAATTGTGGCGCAGGTCCGGTTTTCTGAGGGGGACCTGCACCGGTAATCCGTATCGTACGCGTTATGATGGCGCAGGTCTCGCATCTTTTTTCGGACCAGCACCACCGAACTGGGGACCTGCACCCCGGAACCTGGGACCTGCGCCAAACACATATTGACCTGCGCCAGAAAACCTGGGACCTGCGCCACCGAGCCGGGACCCTCCGCCATGGGTATCCTCCCTAAAGGCCCTGTGACTCCGGTTTTCCCACCATTCGGGCCACGACAGCCCGCTCAAGTCCGAAGCAACGGGCAAGCTGAGCGATGCTCGTCCGGTTAGTACGCCAGATATAGGGAAGAAGGCGGGCTTTCCGGTCCAGGGAGAGGTTCGGCAGTTCGCAGCTGAACCATTGGCGGGCGATGTTGTCGATGGTCTTGAACATTTCGGAATCATTCTGCCGCTGCCGGGGAGCGTCGACCAGTTTTTGCTGCATTTCGGCCATATTGACCGTCCCGATGGTTTTCAGGAAGAAGGCCTGGTCCTGATTGAACGCTGCTTCCAGGTAAGCATGGTCACATGCTGAGGCGGGTTCCAACTCTCCCTCGCGGTTGAGCTGCCAGGGCAGGCCCGCCAAAGAATCATGGGTATGAAAGCAGGCTTCTTTTTCCCGCCGGGTCAGGGAAACTGCCGTCCGGACGCCAGCCGGTGCGCTCCCACGGCAGAACATCCCGCGGTAACCCGACCATCGGTAATCTTCCACTCTGGACAAGGCATCCAGTGCATTCTTTGGAATATAGGCCAATGTATTCCTCACATACCAGTCATTGTCCAGATAGAGTGCAACGGCGGAAGTCTTCCCGAGCACGTTCCTTTCTCCGTACTTGTGGCTGAAATACTGGGAATACATCCGTTTCCATTCTTCCTTGAAGGCATCCGCATCTTCCTGGCAGGTCGCCAGAATGGTCGCATGCCCATGGTTGGACATCACGATATGGATGACCACGATGACGTTTTTCCGTCTGGCACACAGGAAGATATACTTGACCATGACATCATAATCCTCGTCATCCCGGCACAAGACGACCTGTTTCATCCCTTCCAGGCTCACATGGTATGGATAGACTTTCCGGATGCTACCGTCGGGGAGCCTCCGGCTGCAGATTCTCTCAAACGCCATGGTCAGTTGCTTTTTTTACCCCAGGGTTGCTTGACCGGGAAAACCGAGGTTCCCGGAAAGAAGGTCTTGGGACGGGTTACCAGCCGGTCGTTAAATCCATAGGGCTTCTTGATCGCAGCGGCCTCCTTTTCGAAAAGGGGGATGACATCGAACATCATCATACTCCAAAACTCTTCTGCCATTTCGTATGGCTGAGCGCCCCCAAGGATTTCCGCCATGGCTAGCGACCGGATCGCCTGGCTCACCTTTTGGTCCTTGTTTCGCCACATGAACTCCGTCATGTCCTGCATCAACCGTTTGAAATTCCTCGCAAACTCCTTGGGGGAAGGCGTCTGACTGAACGGCTCTTCCGTAGAGAAGTGGAACTTTCCATCCTCATCTACCAGCACTTCCAAATACTTTCTCATACACTTATTTGTTTTTGTGACCGCCACCGTTGGCTGTCGTTCTGCAAGGATACGAAGAAAGATTCAGGTTTTCATCATCTGTGTCTGATAAGATTCTTACCATTTAAGTGCCTGATTATTAGTTGTTTGATTGAATCCTGTGAATACGATTAATACGGAACTGTCGATTTATGAGGCTGATGTACAATCTGTTTCAAGATTCTGGGATGGTAAGATAAACGGGCCGTTTTCGACCCATATGGGCGGAGAAAAATGGGAGGGAACGGCATGGAAGGACAGGGAGTTGGAGTAAGGGGAGTAAGGGGAGTAAGGGGAGTAAGGGGAGTAAGGGGAGTAAGGGGAATATGTTCCGCTCTGATCACTTTCTATGGCGCAGGTCCGATAAACGATGCGAGACCTGCGCCAGCGGAAGGCGCAGAACGCTGTTTTACGGTGCAGGTCCCCTTCCGAAAATCGGACCTGCGCCACGGACCCGGGGACCTGCACCACGGAACCGGGGACCTGCGCCGCGGAAAGGGGGACCTGCGCCACAGAACCGGGGACCTGCGCCGCGGAAAGGGGGACCTGCGCCACAGAACCGGGGACCTGCGCTGCACGGAAAGGCGGGGGAGGCTTTGCGGATCTCCCAAAATAAGTTAAATTTGTAGCATGGACCAACACTATGACCTGGCCGACGTTCTGGAAGTCGCTTCGGTAGCCGGACATATCCTGCTGGAAAACGGCGCGGAAATCTCCCGCGTCGAGGACATCATGGGTCGGATCGCCGCGTATTTCGGGGTGGATTCCGGTAATTTCTTCGTGCTGTCCAACGGGATTTTCACCACCGGAAGCGCCGGGAAGGTGGAGAAGGCGGGCGGCCAGGCATCGACCTATGCCAACGTGGAGTTCATCCCCATCCGCCCGATCCAGCTCCAGAAGGTCGTCGAGGTGAACCAGCTCAGTTACGACATCTCGGCCGGCCGATGCACCCTGGAGCAGGCCCGGGAACGGCTGGAAAAGATCCGGAACAACCCGGCGAAGCCCATGTGGGAGCAGACGCTGGGCTCGGCCTTCGGGGCAGCCGGCTTCTGCGCCGTGTTCGGCGGCGGGTGGCTGGACTGCGGGGCAGCCTTCGTCGTGGGCTGCCTGCTGAACGTGTTCATCTTCCTCGTGAGCGGACGGTACATGTCCCGCATCGTGGGCGGCATCTGCAACGCCCTTGTAGCCACGCTCCTTTGCGTGGCCTGTTACCGCATCGGTTTCGGAAACAGCCTCGCCAATATCATCATCGGGGCCATCATGCCCCTGATTCCCGGGGTGCCCTTCGTCAACGGCGTCCGGGACCTCGCAAATGCCGACTATCTTGCGGGTCTGACCCGCCTGACCGACGCCCTGCTGGGCTTTTTCTGCATCGCCATCGGCGTGAGCGCCGGCTTCATGGCCGACGGGGCGTTCTCCGGCGGACTGATCGAACTGAACGGGGTCTGGGCCAATCCCGAAACCGCCGGCCTCCTCGTGCAGACCCTCGCCGCCTTTGTGGGCACCACGGCCTTCGCGGTCCTTTTCGGCGTCCCGCGGAAGCAGTACGTCCCTTCCGGGGTGGTCGGCGCCCTGGGGTGGCTGCTGTACCTCATCCTTTTCCGCCATGCCGGCCTGTCCGCAGCGGTCGGGACCGTCCTCTCCACCGTTTTCATCGGCATCCTCTCCCGGGTGTTCGCCGTCCGGGAAAAATGCCCGGCCGCCGTCTTCCTCCTGTGCGGGATTTTCCCGCTTGTCCCGGGAGCCGGTGTTTTCTGGTGTACTTACTATCTGATTTCCAGTCATTTGGATTTGTCCTCCACGGCCGGTTTCACGGCAGCGAAAATTGCCATCTCGATCGTGCTGGGCATCATTCTCGCCATGGAGCTGCCCCAGCGGCTGTTTTCCGGCCACCGGCGCGTCAGCCATTAACCTCCGATTCCGTATGATCATGAACAAAAGATTCTGCATCCTCCTGACTACTGTTCTCCTGTCCCTTGCCTGCAGGGCGGAAGAACCTCCCGCAGCCCTTGCCCGGAACGCCTCCCTGACCGCTGAGGAGGCCACAGAATACGCCGCTTTCCTCCGGGAACAGTGGCGGGATTCCGTCCGCACGGCCCTGGAAACCGCCTTCCGGGAGAAAGTCTTCACCCATGGGGATTACCGGATGAAAGTGGACTGGAAGACTTTCGGGACCGCTCCCGCCGAGGGGCGCGCCCTGTATATCTCCCTCCACGGCGGCGGCGGGGCCCCGCCCCGGCTCAACGACCAGCAGTGGGAGAACCAGCTGCGCCTGTACCAGCCCGCTGAGGGCATCTACCTGTGCCCCCGCGCCATCACGGATACCTGGGACCTGCATTTCCGTCCGGAGTCGGACGGCTTCTATGAGGACATCATCCGGATGGCGGTCGCCTACCTGGACGTGAATCCCGACAAGGTGTACCTGATGGGTTACTCGGCCGGTGGTGACGGCGTGTGGCGGCTCGCTCCCCGGATGGCGGACCACTGGGCCGCGGCCTCGATGATGGCCGGCCACCCCGGTGACGTCGCGCTGGAGGGCCTGCGGAACCTTCCGTTCATGATCTGGTGCGGGGAATTGGACGGTGCCTACGACCGTAACCTTGAATGCGCCAAAAGAATCGAAGAAATGGACGCCCTCCAGGCGGCCGATCCCGAAGGCTATGTCCATGAGGGTCATATCGTTGCGGGCAAGGAGCACTGGATGGAGCTGGAAGATGCGGCCGCCGTCCCCTGGATGGCCCGCTTCCGTCGGAATCCCTATCCGGACAAGGTCGTTTGGGTCCAGGGCGATGTGCTGAAGCCCGCCTTCTACTGGCTGGGCGTCCCGGTAGACCGGGCGGAGAAGGGCAGCCGGATCGAGGCCCGGATCGACGGCAACACCGTCGAGATCCTCTCTTCGGACTATCCCTCCGCGAGCATCTACCTTAGCGACGCGATGATGGATCTCGGGAAACCGGTGAAGGTGGTGTACAAGGGAAAGACCCTATTTAATGGCAAGGTCGTCCGCCGGCCTTCCGTCCTCCGGGAGACCCTCCGTATGCGCGGAGACTTCGCCTACATGTTCCCGGTGCGACTGGATGTGAAACTCCCGTAGATGATGGCAGAGAAAACTACCGTCCTGGAGCCGGATGAGCTCCAGGCAGCCTTAGGCTTGAAAGGCTTCACCGGGCGGATGCTCGCCCGGCTTGCCTACCGCATCCTCGAACTCGGGGAAGTGAACCGGATCCACAGCAAGTTCATCGGCTCTTTCGGACCGGATTTCTCGGCGCGGGTGCTGGAGGAAATCGCCGTTTCCTATCAGATTCCGGAGGAGCAGCTGGACCGCATCCCCCGGGAAGGGGGCTTCATCACCGTCTCCAACCACCACTACGGGGCCGTGGACGGGATGATCCTCTCCTCGGTCATCGGCTCCCGCCGGAGGGATTACAAAATTCTTACGACCTTCCTTCTGTCCCTGATTCCCAATCTGAAGGAGAGTTTCATCGGGGTGGACAATTTCTCCAGCGGCGGCGCCCGGAGCATCTCGGGAATCCGCGCCGCCCTCGGACACCTCGCCGAAGGCCTGCCCCTGGGACTTTTCCCGGCCGGGGAAGTGGCCACCTGGCAGCAGGGAAGCCGGCGGACGGCGCTCCGGAAAGGAAAAGTGGTGGAAGACATCCCCTGGGCCGAAAACATCGTGAAACTGGTCCGGAAATCGGGCTTTCCCGTGATCCCGGTCTATTTCGACGGGGGCAATTCCCGCTCCTTCCACGTGCTCGGACGCATTCATCCGCGCCTCAGGACCATCCGTCTCATCCATGAGATGTTCCACATGCGGGGCCGGGTCGTCCAGGTGCGGATCGGGCAGCCCATCCCCGCTTCGGAGATCGCTTCCCTGGACATTCCGACGCTGGGACGCTATCTCCGTAGCCGGTGCTACGCCCTGGAAGCCCAGTGCATTCCGCCCCGGGAAAAACCTTCCCTGCATCCGGAAGCCCCGCTGGATGAGCCGGTTCCGCCGGAGAAGATCCGCGCGGAAATCGATCGCCTGGGGGACCGGATCCATTTCGAGGTGGGGGACTACCGGGCCTACCTCCTCTCCGCGGACGAAGCCCCCTGCACCATGCAGGAACTCTACCGTCTCCGGGAGGAAACCTTCCGCGCGATCGGGGAGGGAACCGGCGCCTCCCGGGACACGGACGCCTATGATGCCTATTACCGGCAGATGATCCTGTGGAGCATCCCGAACCGGGAAATCGTCGGAGCCTACCGGCTCGGTTTCGGTCCGGAAATCCTCCCGGAACACGGGGGCGTTGCGGGATTCTATACGGCCTCCCTGGTCCGGTACGGGGAAAAAGCGCCTGAGATGCTGGGCCAGTCCCTGGAACTCGGACGCTCCTTTATCGTCCCGAAATACCAGCGGGAGGTTCAGCCGCTCCGGCTGCTGTTCACGGGTCTCGCAGTATCCACGCTGAAGTTTCCCGCCCTGGCGTACTACTCGGGTCCCGTCAGCATCAGCAATGAGATCCCCGCGTTCTACAAGAGCCTGATCGTCCACTACCTTCAGGCCCATTTCCCGCTGCCGGATGCCGACCGGGTCGCCCGGCCCTCGCACGCGTTCGTCCCGGACTACCTCCGCGTGAATCCGGATGACCTCCTGGCAGCGCTGCCGGAAGGGAACATCGACGCGTTCGACCGCCTCCTCTCCGCCCTTTCTGACGGGAAATACCGCCTTCCGGTGCTGGTTCGCAAGTATTTCAGCATTGGGGCGCGCCTGGTGTGTTTCGACGTGGACCCGGATTTCTCCGACAGCCTGGACGGGCACATCTTCCTCCGCTACGCCGACTTCCCGCCCCAGTCGCTCCGCTCCTTCCTGCGGGGCCTTCCGGATGAGGTCGGAGATGCGGTCTGGTTCAAGTTTTACGGTACAACCCGCGCGTAAGGCCGTATGGACAGCCCCGTATGGGTATATCTCCTTGGCTTTGCCGGGATGGGCATCTACGGACTCCGGATCCTGATCCAGTGGTACCTGTCCGAGAAGTCCCACCAGGTGGAGAATCCGGGCATCTACTGGGTCCTGAGCAGCATCGGGGCCGTTGTCCTGTACATCTACGGCTGGCTCCGGAAAGACTTTTCGATCATCTTCGGCGAAAGCGTCGGGTATTACATCTACATGTGGAATATCGGCGTCATGGGGCTGTACAAGAAGGTCCCGAAGGTGCTGGTGGTCCTGCAGGCCCTGTTCCCCTTGGTCATCCTCGCCCTTATCGTCAGGGATATCCCCACCTTTTCGGAAACGTTCCTGCACAACCAGGATGTCCCCCCGAAACTGCTCCTGTTCGGGGTTCTGGCGCAATTTACCTATGAAATCCGTTCCGTGTACCAGCTGGTGTACAGCTACCGGCGCAAGCAGTCCTTCCTGCCCCTGGGGCACTGGATCCTCGCGGTCATCGGATCCTCGATGATCATCGCCTACGGCCTGATCCGGCACGACTGGGTGCTGGCAATCGGACAGTTCTCCATCGTATTTTCCATCCGCAACCTGATGCTCTCCATCTCGGACCAGCGGCGGGGCCGGAATCAGATATCTTCGTCCTGAACCCGCTGCCGGCACTTGAGTTTGCGGACCGGGTCGCAGGTGAGGCCGATGCCCAGCTTGTTGAAGGTCTTGCGGTCCACTTCGCTCAGGATGACGGTTGAATGGACCTGGGACCCGGCCAGGCGGGGCAGCTGCTCCAGCGCGAGCTTGCAGTTTTCGTCCAGGAGGCTCATCATCGAAATCGCGATCAGGACCTCGTCCGTATGCAGACGGGGATTGCGCCCGTGCAGATAGTTCACTTTCGTCTTCTGGATGGGGGCGATCATCGTCTGGGGAATGAGCTTGACGTTGTGGGCGATGCCGGCCAGATGCTTCAGGGCGTTCAGCAGCAGGGCGGCGCAGGGGCCCAGCAGGGGAGAGGTTTCGGCGGTGAGAATGGTCCCGTCCTCCAGTTCGATGGCGGCGGTCGCGACGCCGGAGCGCTCCAGGCGGTCTTTCGCGGCGACGGTGCACAGGCGGTCGGCCGTGGTGATGCTCGCGCGCTTCATCAGGAGGGCGATCTTGTTGACCTCGGATTCCGTGGCCTTTCCGTCGGCGAAATTGCAGAGGGCCGTGTAGTAGCGGCGGATGATTTCCTGCAGGGAGGCCTGCCGGCAGACATCATCGTCACTGATGCAGTAGCCGGCCATGTTCACGCCCATATCGGTCGGGGACTTGTACGGGGAATTGCCGTAGATGTCCTGGAAGAGGGCGTTCATCACGGGGAAAATCTCTACGTCGCGGTTGTAATTGACCGCGGTCTTGCCGTAGGCGTCCAGGTGGAAGGGGTCGATCATATTGACATCCTCCAGATCGGCCGTCGCGGCCTCGTAGGCGATGTTCACGGGGTGCGTGAGGGAGAGGTTCCAGATGGGGAAGGTCTCGAATTTGGCGTAGCCGGCCTTGATGCCGCGCTTGTTTTCCTGATATAACTGGCTCAGGCACACCGCCATCTTGCCGCTGCCCGGACCCGGAGCCGTGATGACGACGAGGGGTTTGGTGGTCTCCACGTAGTCGTTTTTGCCGAACCCTTCATCCGAGTCGATGAGGGCGACATTGTGCGGATAGCCCTCGATCGTGTGGTGGTAATAGACCTTGATGCCCATCTTCTCCAGGCGCTTCCGGTAGGCCTTCGCGCTGGACTGGCCGTTGTAATGGGTGATGACCACGCTGTTGACGCTCAGGCCCCGCTCGATGAATGCGTCGCGCAGGCGTAGCACGTCCATGTCGTAGGTGATGCCGAGGTCGCTGCGGACCTTGTTCTTCTCGATGTCCACGGCGCTGATGACGATGACGATCTCGGCGTCGTCCTTCATCTGCATGAGCATCTTGAGCTTGCTGTCGGGTTCGAAGCCGGGAAGAACGCGGCTGGCATGGTAGTCGTCGAAGAGTTTTCCGCCGAACTCCATGTAGAGTTTGTCCCCGAAGGCGGCAATGCGTTCCCGGATGTGCTCCGATTGGATTTTGAGGTATTTGGCGTTGTCGAACCCGTATTTCATAGGCCAGTGTTTTTCAATACGGGATGCAAAATTAGGTGATTGGGGCGGAAAATGCAAGCCCTCCGGGCGGTTTGGCTCCAAAAAAAAAGCGTATATTTGTGGATGTCTATGAGAATAAGGCTTTTCCTTCTTGCGGGCGCCCTTGCGTGCCTTCCCTTGTGTCTGAGGGCGCAGCATGCGTCCTATGTGGACCCTTTCATCGGCACCGCCGGCATGGGACATACCTTCCCCGGTGCCTGCGTACCCTTCGGGGGCGTGCAGCTTTCTCCGGATACGGACGTCATCCCGCACAACATCCTGGGGGAATACCAGCCCCGCACCTACGAGTATTGCGCCGGCTACCAGTACGGGGACAGCACCATCGTCGGGTTCAGCCACACGCACCTGAGCGGAACCGGCCATTCGGACCTCGGGGATATCCTCCTGATGCCGGGAACTGGTGAAATACAGCTGGTTCCGGGAACGGCGGAAGACCCGGACGCGGGGTACCGGCAGCGTTTCAGCCATGACAGCGAATCGGCCGGGGCCGGGTATTACGCGGTGACCCTCGCCGACAGCGGCATCCGGGCGGAGCTGACGGCGACCCAAAGGGTGGGCGTGCACCGGTACACTTTTCCCGCGGGTTCGCAGGGACATCTCATCCTGGACCTCAACCACGGCATCTACAATTATGACGGAAAGACTCTCTGGGCGGAGGTACGTGTCGTGAGCCCGACCCTGGTGACGGGGTACCGGATCACAAACGGATGGGCCCGGACGAACTATACCTACTTCGCGATGGAGTTCTCCCGGCCGGTGGCCGAATACGGCTATAAGGACCTCTCACCCAGCTATTACAACGGCGGTTACGGCCGTTTCTCGCGGCTGCCGAACTTCCCGGAGATGGCGGGGCGCAAGCTCGTCGCCTGGTTCCGGTTCGATA
>Ga0310786_10013247_pt1 | contig 10171 bp, 11 predicted proteins | sample AusTroGonzalo_MG_FD_203881 | JGI IMG/M metagenome (GOLD analysis project Ga0310786, IMG submission 203881) | Bovine rumen microbial communities from tropical cattle in Woodstock, Queensland, Australia - Gonzalo_03 (v2) (version 2) | ecosystem: Host-associated > Mammals > Digestive system >... | reverse complement strand
AACAATTGGGGTTATTCAACACAGTCGATAAACATGAACAGGGATTCACGGAATCGATTTTTTGAGAAGCATTGTCTTAAGGGAGAGTTGTGCTACAAACCACCTTTAAGACATCATCCGGTAGAGCTAGCGATAGTATAGTTGTTCCCCTCGGTATCGTAAGGTTAGTCCGTACAGGATTCCGTAGATACGGCCTCTACGCTTATTGGATGGTATGAAGGATGGTTGCGTCCCTATGAACGCCACCATGGAAACATGTGCATCGCTTGCATGTGCGACCACTACTCCATGAATGACTAGAACCAATACGTATGTCGTAACTCGGTCCGTTAAGAGTGCTTCTTTGGCAAATACGACATAAGGATCTGGACATACCTTACCAGTTTGCCCACCTGTTCCACTTGTATGAACAATCACCTCAATTTAAGTTTCGAAAGATCGATGGTTTCAATGAGACTACTCATAACCTGCTATTTTGGTAAATTCTACATCCCGTTAAATTGCCATTTTGGTAAATTTCAATAATTTGAATATTTCTTTTTTAGTTAATTTTACATTTTATAACATTGCTATTTTGGTAAATTTGAAAAACCATTTATAATTTGGACACCTCTGATACTTGATGTTCCGTCGCAAGATCTATGATGACCTAAAGCAATGGAAAGACACCAAGACAGGCAAGCACGCGCTTCTTATCGAAGGTGCCAGACGTGTAGGGAAGAGTACTATCATAGAGGAATTCGTCAGAAATGAGTACAGAAGCTACATCCTGATAAGATTCGAGAAGGTGGGCAGGAACATCAAGAACCTTTTCGAGGACCTAGGCGATCTGGATAGGTTCTTCCTATACCTCCAGCAGTACACCGGTGTAATGCTGTATGAGCGTCAGAGCGCTATCGTTTTCGACGAGGTACAGCTGTTCCCTCTGGCCAGACAATCCATAAAAGTCCTACTGGAGGACGGCCGTTATGACTACTACGAGACCGGATCATTGATCTCCATCAAGAAGAACGTCCAGAACATCCTGATCCCATCAGAGGAGGATACCATGCACATGTACCCTATGGATTTCGAGGAATTCCTCTGGGCCAGGGGGGAGGAGACGGTCATGCCATTCATCAGAAAAGCCTTCGAGAGTCAGACTCCTTTAGGAACGGACATGCATGAACATCTCATAAGATTCTACCGCACATATATGATCGTGGGAGGAATGCCACAAGCGATACAGGCACTCAACGACAACAACTCATTCTCATCGGCAGAGGATGCTAAAAGAACGATTCTGGACCTGTACATAAAGGACGCCTCGAAACTGGACAAAGGCTCGGACATGGTGAACGTATCCGCTCTGCTCCGCAACCTGTCATCCAATCTTGAGAGACACGAGAAGACGTTCTCCCCTGGTTCTGTCAAGAAAGGCATAGGCATGAGGGAGCTGCAGAGATCCATAGATGATCTCGGAGAATCCATGATGGTGAACCTATGCTACAGGATAACGGAACCTTCTGTGGACCAATATGGCCACTTCGACCCCTCTGTTCTAAAGATATACATGAACGACACCGGACTCCTGCTCACACAGTCCTTCTCGTCCTCAGAGAAGAACAAGGAGGAGATATACAACAGCCTGCTGGAAGGCGACCTGGATGTGAACGAAGGGATGTACTTCGAGAACATGGTAGCACAGGAATTAAGGATGTCTGGACATGGCCTATTCTTCAGCAGATTCAAACATAATGATTCGGAGAAGCTGCAGGAGATCGATTTCATAATCACACGTGACGGATCGCCAGTGCCGATCGAGGTGAAATCCGGAAAGAGATCGTCCCAGCACAGATCCCTGGACCGTTTCATGGACATGTACGGGTCCAAGGTCGGCAGGCCGTTCGTCATCCATTCCAAGGACCTGAGGGTCGGAGAGGACGCCACATACATCCCGATATACATGGCATCCCTGCTATGATGGAATACAAATCTGAACATCTGGCACTGTGGCCCGACAACGAAATAGAATAATGGAGCGGCCGACCTTCCGGGCACGGCCGCCCCTTGATGGTTTGATTCAACGAGTTCACTCGTAGATCCACTTGTCCGCGGTCCTGTCGTAGGTGACAAGCTCCTCGGGCTTGAAGAAGATGGAGATCTCCCTCTTAGCGGACTCGACGGAATCCGATCCGTGGATGATGTTGCATCCGGTGACCATCGCGTAGTCTCCGCGGATGGTTCCGGGCGCAGACTCGATGGGTTTGGTCTTGCCCATCATGTTCCTGCAGATCTGGACCGCGTCCTCGCCCTCAAGCACCATCGCCATGACGGGGCCGGAGGTGATGTAGCTGATCAGGGAGGGGAAGAAGGGCTTTCCCTTGTGCTCGCCGTAGTGGTTCTCGGCGATCTCCTTGGAGATCACCATGAACTTGAGACCGACGATCTTGAGTCCCTTCTTCTCGAATCTGGAGAGGATCTCGCCGCAGAGTCCGCGCTGGACCCCGTCGGGCTTGACCATGAGGTATGTCTGCTCCATGGCCATGGGATTCACTCCTTCTTCTCAGCGGCCTTGAGCCTGGCGGCCTTCTCTTTGGCGGCCTTCTCGGTCCACTCGGTCGTACGTGCGACCCTCTTCAGCTGAATCATGTTCTTGTAGCACTTGTTGGTGTCGAACAGGAGGATGGTGCCGTCCTTCTTGACGTACATCTTTCCGGTTCCGGGTTCGATGGGCGCTCCGCAGAAGGAGCATCTCTTGGATGTGTCTACCATCGAAATCACCTCATGCCCAGTTTCCTGGCTTCTCTGGACGTCTCCCTCAGCATGAGGATGTCGCCCATCCTGACAGGACCCATGATGTTCCTTGTGATGATCCTTCCCTTGTCGCGGCCATCGAGGACACGGACCTTGACCTGAGTAGCCTCGCCGGTCATTCCGGTCCTACCGATGATCTCAACGACCTCAGAAGGGATGCTGTCTGTGTCGACCATTCAGCTCACCTCAGTTCTTGAGGGCTGCGGCTGCCTGAGCGATCTCTTCACAAAGTGCCTTTGCCTTTCCGACGTCCATGATGGCGACGGATGCTGCAGGCTTGTTGAGTCCGATAGCGGCTCCGAGCTCGGTCTTGCTGGGGACGTACACGTAGGGAACGTTCCTCTCGTCGCACAGTGCGGGCATGTGGGCGAGGATCTCCGGGGGCTCGACATCGACGGCCATGATGACCATGGCTGCGGATCCGCGCTCGACGGCCTTTGTGACCTCGTTGGTTCCCTTCTTGATCTTTCCGCCATCCCTTGCTGCCTCAGCAAGAGCGTATGCCTTGTCGGAGAGCTCCTTAGGAGTCTCAAATCTAACAAATACAGACATTTCAATTACCTCTTTCAGGCGCTCAAAGACGCCTTCATCATTCATCGGCTCTGTAAGAGCAAGACGGACTATCTTATCCACCTATATAAAGGGGATGGGGCCTCGCTCGGCATCGCCCCGACTCCCGCGACGGACATGACGGAACCGATGGCTTTATATCAGGACCCTTTACCGTCCTTCCATGGATGCGGCCGAATCTGTCAAGAACGCACTGGTCGGGGTGATCACGGGGATCTTCATGATGCTCCCCGGGGCCAGCGGCGCCACGGTCACCGTGGTGTTCGGCATATACGAGAGGCTCATCCACGCCCTGACGGGCATCAGGAACATCATGGCCGACTTCAGGTTCCTGCTCACCCTCGGGATAGGCGTGCTGATCGGTGTGCTGATCTGCGCCAAGGGGCTCGACTTCATCATAGACTCCTATGAGGTGCCTCTGATGTTCTTCTTCGCCACGCTCATCCTCGTCCAGATTCCGGATATCAAGAAGCAGTCCGATGACGGGAACAAGGTCACCAGCATGAACATCCTCGCATTCGCCGCAGGGTTCCTGGTGATGGTCGGCGTGCTGATCCTCGGACTGACGGCCGGGGACCAGATGGAGTCCCCCGGATTCATCGTCCTCCTGCTGGCCGGAATGGTGTACGTGGTATGCGCCATATCCCCCGGGATCAGCGGGTCCACCATGCTGCTGGCACTGGGTCTCTTCACACCCGTCATAGAGGGCATAGGCGATCTCGAGCTCGGGACCCTCCTGCCCTTCGGGATCGGCGCCGTCATCGGGGTCATACTCTTCGCCAAGATCATAGACAGATGCGTCACGGAGCACCGCAAATCCACATACTTCGCCATCCTGGGCCTCACGTTCGGATCCGTCGTCACCGTCATCATCGATGCCGCCCTGAAGATAGATGGCGACGACATACTCCCCGCATGCGCGCTGTGCGCGGTGCTGGGAGTGATATTGGGATACGGCATGCACCTCTTCTCCAGATACTATGTCTCGTCGAAGGGCGAATGACGATATCTTAAATCCAAATAGCGCCTACTTGAACCATCGGAACAGCCAGGACTCCGAGGAATCTTCCAGGTGAGCACGATTAGGATCGTCGACGTCAGCCCGTTCTTCTACCCCTACAAGGGTGGCATAGAAAACCGCATGCACCAGACCTCCGCACTTCTCGCGGAGAAGGGGCACGAGGTCATAGTGCTGACCGGCCGGCTGCCGGACACCGCAGAAGAGGAGAACGCTCCGGAAGGTTACAGGATCATACGCCTGAAGTCGGAGTTCATCAACGTCTACAACCCCCCGTACATCCGCTCGCACGGGGTCCTGGAAGCTCTCAACGACCTGGATGCGGACATAGTCAACTACAATTACAGATGGGCGCCATCCTACAACAAGGCCCTCGATGCCTACAAGGGTGTGAAGATCCATACCGTCCACAACACCTGGCACGAAGGCACAGGCCTCATGGGCGTCGCATCGGCGATCAACGATGACCTGTTCTGGAAGAAGATGATGAGATACGACCGCATCGTGGCGGTCAGCGAGGACATCCGGCAGGACCTGATAAGGAGAGGCGCGCCACCGGAGAAGATGTTCATGATCCCCACCTGCGGCCATGTGGGCCCGTACGTCCCCATGGAGGAGGGGGACTTCATCCTCTCCATCGGACGCCTGGTCAAGGTCAAGGGGTTGGAGTACCTGATAGAGGCCATGAAGCATGTGGACTGCAAGCTGCTGATATGCGGAAAGGGCCCCGAGGAGAAAAACATCAGGAGAAGGGTCCAAAGAGCCGGCGTATCTGACAAGGTGGAGTTCCTTGGCTACGTCTCCGAGGAGAGGAAGCAGGAGCTCATGGGCACCTGCAAGATGGTGGTGATGCCGTCGCTGTTCGAGGCCTTCGGCATGGTGGCCGTGGAGGTCATGGCCCACGGCAGGCCCCTGGTCTGCACCAATGTGAACGGGCTGCCCGAGACCGTGGGCGAAGGAGGGCTCCTGGTGGACCCCAAGGATCCCGCAGGGCTCGCGGATGCGATCAACAGATTGCTCTCCGACAACGGACTCAGGGCCGAGATGGGAAAGAAGGCGAGGAAGCAGGCGGAGTACTACGACTGGTCCAACCACATAGACGGCTACGAGAGGTTCCTCATGGAGACCGTAGAGAGCAAGGGGTGAGATATGAACAGATACCTCTCCGCGCCAATCATCATTTCGATCGTACTCCTCATCGCCATCCTGGCGGGGGAGGCGCTGGTATGCACATCCGGGCACGGGGACTACTCCTCGGACGTCTCCGCATCCGGCGGAGGGTTGGACTTCAACCTGTCCGGCAGGGGATCCCACGTCTTCGACATCGTCGTCATGGACGGATCCGAGGATTCTCCGAAGGACGTGTCCATATACTTCGACCCGAGCTACGCCGAGCGCGTGGAGCACGTCAACGTGGCCGTGGGCGGAAGGGCCCTGGACCAGCAGTACTACGCGGAGCAGCTGGTCAGCACACTGACCATGAGGGGCGTCCAGAACGTCCGCATCGTCGACGCCGCCGGTCTGTCCGATCTTATGGCTTCCCCCGGAAAGGGGCATGCGGTCGTATGCATCTCCGGGGCGCTGCCCGACACGGTGTACGACGGGACCGCGGACTCGGACATCCTGGAATGGATCGGGAGCGGAGGGAGGCTCTACTGGGCCGGGAACGTCATCGGCAAGTACGTCTCGACCACGTACGGGACCGCCGAGGTCGCCGGGGGGACTTCCCTATTCCTCGGGTCCGAATGCATCGGGGACGGCACCAAGGCCTATGACAAGCTCGGATCGAACGGCCTCTGCGATGCGCTGAGCCTTCTGAACAACAATATAAGGTACACGGTGGACCCGTCCAAGCTTCCCGAGGGCGCGTCCCACCTCGAGACGGGATACTCCGACGGCACCCAATCCAGCATATCCCTCGTAGGTCTGGGCGATGGGTTCGTCTGCATCTTCGGCGGGGACTACTCCAACTTCCAGCGCATCGACATGGCACAGACCATAGCCTCCGGGATCTCCCCCTCCACGGTGCTCGTCGACCACGTCCACGGGAGCGTGAGCGGGAACGCCTCCGCCACTGCCAAGGCCGGGGAGCACGCCTATGTGTTCTTCGGAGGATACTTCGCCGTCTATGGCGAGCTGCACGGGGTGGCCTGATGGGATCCAGGTTCCTGACGAGATGGGTCGCCGTCGCGATAGTCATCGGCATCATCCTCAGGTTCGCCGTTGGATTCGTTTTCACATACAACTACGACGTCTACCACTGGGCTCTGACCATATCCAACATAGAGGCCGGCAACGGCCTCTACGACGTGGCGGGATACTATTACACACCGGTCTGGGGATACCTGCTGGCACTGTTCTCACAGACCTACGGGCTCCTGGGCCTGGACTATCTCGGGGAGAGGTTCGCCGAGCTGCTGTTCACCGAGGATGCCACGTCCATATTCCCGCATACGGCCTTCGTGACCAGCATCGGGTTCAACCTTGCCCTTACCGCCCTCATCTTCGTCTTCGACCTCGTCGGCGGGTATCTTGTCTACTGGATAGTCAGGGAGGTCTTCGGCGACGAGGAGAAGGCGAGATGGTGCTTCGTCCTATGGTTCCTATTCGCACCCGTGATCATCGTCGGGTCCGGAGGAGGGATGTTCGACTCCCTCTCCGCGCTCATGACCCTCCTTATCATCGCGCTGTTGATCAAGGGCAGGGAGTTCGCCGCAGGGCTGATGTTCTCCGCCGCCATCCTGCTGAAGCTGTTCCCCATATTCCTGTTCTTCCTGTTCATAGCGTACATCTATGTGAGGCACCGCGAGGATGGCTGGATGAGGAGGGTCGCCTTGGCCGGCGCCGGGTCCATCCTGATGCTGGCGGTCCTGATGGTGCCCCAGGTGCTATCGGGGAACGTCATGGATGCGTTCTCGTTCCTGCTATCAAGGGCCACCACAGACGACTCCATGTTCGGCGCCCTCGAACAATACGGGTCGGTCATCGTCTATTCCCTCATCATCATCGCGGAGATCGTCCTTGCCTACAAATTCTCCAGGATGGAGCATCCCCGGCCCGAGATATCCCTGCTATGGTTCTCCTTCATCGGCCTCACGCTGGTGTTCCTCTACCCCAGCACGCCGCAGTACCTCCTCCTGCTGACCCCGTTCCTGATCATCGCGGCCATCTGCATCGACCCCCTGCTGAGGTATCCCGTGCTGATCCTGATGGTCGGCACATCGGTGTTCGACCTCTCGTCGAACGTCATGGGGCTCACATCCCTGACCATGTACACCGACATCATATCCATAGATGCCTGGACATCGTGGTATTCGGCCCTCCAGTCCCAGGCCTTCGGCATCACCGCGTCCAATTGGTTCAGCATCATCGGCGGGGTCCTCCAGTATGCTGCCGTCGCATCCGCACTGCTGATCGTTGTCAAAAGGTACTTATCCAAGAAATCGGAATCCGCCAGCCAATGGGCTTCATAAAGGACATGTACACGAAATACAGGGAGGCCGTACTCTATGTGATATGCGGCGGTTTCACCACCCTCGTCTCCTGGGCATCCTATGCCCTGTTCGTATGGGCCGGGATGGAGCTCAACCTGAGCAACATCCTCTCCTGGATCTGCGCCGTGCTGTTCGCCTTCGTCGTCAACAAGTGGATCGTCTTCGAGAGCAGATCCACCGAGGGCAAGACGGTCGCAAAGGAGCTGTCGCTGTTCTTCGGTGCCAGGATCTTCACCGGGGTCCTGTCCTGGATACTTTTCCCCATACTGCTCTGGATGGGGCTGAATCAGACCATACTCGGGACCGAAGGACTCATCGCCAAGATCATCGTGACCATAGTCGAGATCGCCCTCAACTGGATATTCAGCAAGTACATGATCTTCAAGAAGAAAGATACCTGCTGATCATATTCAGGATGGCCGCCCGTACATCGTAAAGCGGTTCCAGACAGAAATCGGCCCAGGACATACGATTGGGTACATACCATAGTGCCATGGATCCTAGAACGATTGTGGATATCATGAAGAAGCTGAGGATGACGAAGGTCGGTGACCAGCGAAGACTCGGCGAGGTCACCGGGAAACTGAGTGGGATCCTGTCAGGACTCAGGGGCCCTCTGCTGTGACCTAGCTATCGACTCGGTGCATAGGGAGGCAGGAAGGGGCTTGGCGAAGAATGAGTGCGGGATATCATCGTGATGGACCTTAACAATGCCATACCACAGGTTCATTCAAAGAACTGACGATATGGGTGTCACAGCCTCCCTCGGCTCTTTCACCATGAACGGAGAATGCCGTCTCATTATCATCAAAATACGGATCTCGGGACCGGTCGGATGACTGGGCCCGGAAAATGATCCTTATGTATCTATCTTTTTACCGTCTTAAATTATTGACGGTATAGATAATTTGATTAAATCCATCAAACCCACACCCTGATGGCGGAACGGCCGAGGAATATCGTGCTTCAGAACGGCTCGGCGGGATCGATGCGGGATCGGATAGGAAAAACGGGTAAAGGGGAAGAACAGGGCTGTCCCGGGATCAGAGCTTGACCCCTTTGAGGCCGCCGTATACCCTCAAGCAGAGCTTTCCCCAGAATCCCAGCTGGTTGAAGGTGTGCATGACGATCTTGGGGTTCATCTTGGACTCGCCCTCGGCCCTCTTTCCGAACTTGTACTTCACGTTGGCGATCTTCATGCCCTTCGGGCCGAACTTCAGGATGTCCAGGAGGGCCTTCCATCCCTGCCTCTCCATCTGATCGTAATTCTCCCTGATCACAGGGGCGATGATCCCCGTCCTGCCGCCGAACAGGCCGCTCATGCAGTCCTTGGACAGGGTCTTGCGGTGCCAGAACAGGTACAGGTTGGCGAATATCGTGAACACCCAGGATCCGGCCCAGCGGACGAATCCGAGGGCGAACCTGTCCTCCCTGACGCCGACGACCATGTCCGCTCCCTTCTCCAGCTCGGCGTACATGCCCTCGAGGACCGACGGGGGATGCTGGAAGTCGCAGTCCATGACGAGGAAGTAATCGGTCCCGCAGTCCGTTATGCCCTGGAAGATGCTGGCGGAGAGCCCCCTGTCATCCGGGTCCCTGACCACTATGCTGACATACGGATCGCCCAGGGCGTCTATGAGCTCCTTAGACCTGTCCTTGGAATTGTCGTCCATGAACATGACGCGGAAATCGGGATAGAGCTCCCTCAGAGTCTTCGCCATGTTGACGATGTTGCCTTCCTCGTTGTATGTGGGTATGACCACCGTGCAAGTCCCTGCCATGATATCGCCTGATAAGGTTGAGGGCCCCCGAAGGGGCCTGAGATGTTTCAGTTGACGTAGTCGAGCCAAGCGTCGTACTTGGGGTCCTTTCCGGTCGCGATCTCGACGAACTTCTTGTGGATCTTGGTGGCCACCTCTCCGACCTTGCCGTCGCCGATGACCCTTCCGTCGATCATCGTGACGGGGCCGATCTCTGCGGCGGTACCGGTCATCCAGACCTCGTCCGCGGAGATGAGCTCCGACCTGGTGATGCACTTCTCGACCACGGTGTAGCCGAGGTCCCTTGCCACCTTTATGATGGAATCCCTTGTGATCCCCTCGAGGATGCACTCGGAGACCGCGGGGGTGTAGATGACTCCTTTGCGGTAGATGAAGATGTTCTCTCCGGTGCACTCCGCCACATGTCCGACGGAGTTCAGCATGACGGCCTCGTCCGCTCCCTGGCGGAGGGCCTCCCTCTTGGCGAGGGTCGATGTGACGTAGGTCCCGTTGACCTTGGCGCCCGCGGGGGA
>Ga0310786_10013246_pt1 | contig 10172 bp, 7 predicted proteins | sample AusTroGonzalo_MG_FD_203881 | JGI IMG/M metagenome (GOLD analysis project Ga0310786, IMG submission 203881) | Bovine rumen microbial communities from tropical cattle in Woodstock, Queensland, Australia - Gonzalo_03 (v2) (version 2) | ecosystem: Host-associated > Mammals > Digestive system >... | reverse complement strand
CTTCTTCATAGTCGAAGAAGGCGGGAATACCGTAGGGCAGATGCAGGAAATCCGCGTATTTGCGCGTGGCGGGCAGGCCGTCTTCCTCATCCTGCCGACCCACGACATAGGTCTCCGCAGGCCGCTGCGCCGGATCCAGGACAAAGTCCTGCGTGGTGATGGGCGGCAGATAGCCCGAGAGGGCCTTCAGCGGTGCACCCCACATACCCGGAATCATATAGACCACGAACGTGAAATCGATGATGATCAGGATCAGGCGGAACACGCTGATGTGCTGGACGGGGCTGTCGTATTTGAACTTGATCTTGCCCATGAGGTAGAGGCCCAGCAGGGTGAAGACCGTAATCCAGATGGCCAGATAGACCTCGCGGTCGAGCAGGTGCCAGTGGTAGGTCTGGTCAGCCACGCTCAGGAACTTGAAACCGAGCGCAACTTCCACGAAACCGAGGACCACCTTCACGCTGTTGAGCCAGCCGCCGCTCTTCGGGAGCTTGTCGAGCAGGCTCGGGGCAAAGGCCAGGAGCGTGAACGGCAGGGCGAAAGCAATCGAGAAGGCAAGCATCGTGATGATCGGCTCCCAGAACTGTCCTTGCGTACTCTTGATGAGCACCGAGCCTACGATCGGGCCCGTGCACGAGAACGATACCAGAACAAGGGTCAGGGCCACGAAAAAGACGCCGGCCAGGCCGCCCTTGTTCGACTTCTCATCCGACTTATTGAGCCACTTGCTGGGAAGGGTGATTTCGAACGCGCCAAAGAACGAGGCCGCAAAGAGCATGAAAATCAGGAAGAAGATGATATTCGGGAGCCAGTGCGTCGCCAGCCAGTTGAAGATGTCGGCGGTCACGGCTTCGCCGCCGGCGAAGTACGTGATCAGGATAATGACCGCGATGGGAATGGTATAGAGACCCACGATCGACAGACCGAAGATCGTGGCGAGCCATTTGCCGCGGCCTTTCTTCTTCTCTTCCCCTTCCGCCACCTGGTTCTGCTTCAAGAAAAAGCTCACCGTCATCGGGATCATCGGGAACACGCAGGGCGTGAGCAGCGCCACGAAGCCCCAGGCGATGGCCTCGAGGATCAGGCCCCAGATGGACTTGCCCTCGCCGGGCGCCAGGTCGTTGGCATCCTCAGGTTCCGCTGCGGCCTCTACCGGCAGCCCTTCACCGCCCGGCAACTTCACGTTCATCGTATAGTCGTCCGGCGGGATGCAGTTCTCGTCGTTGCAGGCCTGCCATTCCACGGTCACGGGCACCGTCACCTCATTGCCCTGCAGCAACTCCACCTTCTGGCAGAGGACCACCGGACCTTCACACGTGCCGATTTCGATGCCGAACACGTCGTCGTAGCCCTTGTGGACGGCAGAAGCGACGTACGGATCGCCCAGCACTTTCACTTTATCGCCGGCATCGACGGTGAACAGTGTTCCGTTCGGGCCGTTGTCGCCGTAGTCGGTCAGGTCGTAGATGTGCCAGTCGCCCAAAATCGTGCCGGTGGCACGGATTTCATAGGTATTGCCTTCCACCTGTACGGCCTCGGCGGTCCAGGAAACAGGTTGCTGCTGTGCAAATGCCGGAACGGCCAGCAGCAGCGAGAGGACCAGGAGTTTGAGATATTTCATGTGCTTCGTGTTTTCGGGATATCTGACAAATATACAAATTCTTTTTAACTTTGTCGTGATGAATACCTTCGACACCATCCGCATCCGCGGGGCGCGCGAAAACAACCTGCGCGACCTGTCGCTCGACATCCCGAAATACAAGATCACCATCTTCACGGGCGTCTCGGGCTCCGGCAAGAGTTCGCTCGTAATGGACACCCTCGCCGCGAAGAGCCGCCGCGAGCTGAACGACACCTTCCCCACCTTCGTGCAGCAGTACCTGCCGAAATACGGCCGGCCGAAGGTCGACTCGATCGAGGGCCTGCCCATCGCCATCGTCATCGACCAGAAAAAACCCGCGCAGAACTCCCGCTCGACCGTAGGCACCTACACCGACATCTATGCGCTGCTGCGCCTGCTCTTCTCGCGCGTCGGCAAGCCGTTCGTGGGCTGGTCCGACAGTTTCAGCTTCAACCATCCGCAGGGCAGCTGCCCGCGCTGCGCGGGGCTGGGCGAAATCCGGGAGCTCGACATCCACAAGCTCGTGGACTTCGACAAGAGCCTCAACGACGAGGATACTATCCACTACATCGCCTTCGGAAAGGGCGGCTGGCGCTGGATTCGCTACGCGCACAGCGGCCTGTTTGACCTCGACAAAAAAATCAAGGACTATTCGCCCGAAGAACTCGACCTCTTCCTCAACAGCCCGCAGATCAAACTGAAGAACCCGCCCTCCAACTGGCCCAAGACGGCCAAGTACGAAGGACTGATTCCGCGCATGTACCGCAGCATCATCAACTCCGAGGAAGGGTTGCTGCACGCCGCCGTGCTGAACCCTATGCTCACGATGGGCACATGTCCGGACTGCGGTGGCACACGCCTCAATCCCAAGGTGCTGACCTGCCGGATCGAGGGGCTGAACATCGCGGAGGTCTGCGCTATGAGCGTTTCGCGGCTCGCAGCCTGGATCCGCGGCCTTTCGGATCCGCTGGCAGCCGATCTGAAAGAGGCCATCGGCGCACGCCTGACGGCCCTGGAGGAGATCGGGCTCGGCTATCTGTCGCTGAACCGGCCAGTCGGCACACTATCGGGCGGCGAAGCGCAGCGCTGCAAGATCGCCAAATACATCAACTCGTCGCTGGCCGACGTGCTGTATATCCTCGACGAGCCCAGCGTGGGCCTGCACCCGCGCGACATCGAGCGGCTGAAACGGTCGGTGCGACGGCTGCGCGACGCCGGCAACACCGTGCTGCTGGTGGAGCATCATCCCGAGATGATCCGCATCGCCGACCATATCGTGGACCTCGGGCCGGGCCCCGGCATCGACGGCGGACGGATCATGTTTGAGGGGTCATGGGATGAACTGCTGCGGAGCGACACGGCCACGGGGCACCTGGTCGAAGAACGGCTGCCGTTCAAGGCTTCGCCGCGTGGCGGTTCCGGCTCTTTCCGGGTGGAACACGCGTCGCTGAACAACCTGCAGGACCTGACAATTGATTTCCCGCTGGGCGTATTCGGCGTAGTGGCCGGTGTGGCAGGCTCCGGCAAGAGCTCGCTGATGGAATGTTTTCGGCAGCAGTATCCTTCGCCGGAGGAAGTCATCTATATCAGCCAGAAAAACATCGGCGTGAGCCTGCGCTCCACGCCCGGCACCTATATGGACGTGGCGGGCGACATCCGCAAGGCCTTCGCCCGGGCGCATAAGATGAAAGAGGCATACTTCACGTTCAACGGTGCGGGCGCCTGCCCGGTATGCGGAGGAAAGGGCGTCATCGTATCGGAGATGGCCTTCATGGATGCCATCGAAACCACTTGCGAAGCGTGCGGAGGATTACGCTACCGCGACGAGGCGCTGGCCTATACGCTGACCAGCCCCGTCACGGGCGAAACGCTCAACATCGCCCAGGCGATGGACCTTTCGGTCCGGCTGGCCTCCCGGTTTTTCGCCGGGACCATCATTGAGCAGAAGCTCCGGCCGCTGGTCGACGTGGGGCTTCAATACCTGCATCTGAACCAGGCCTTGTCCACGCTTTCAGGCGGCGAGCTGCAACGGCTGAAACTCGCTTCCTATCTGGGCGTAGAAGGCAAGATCTTCATCGTGGACGAACCGACCGACGGCCTGCACGTGCAGGACATCCGGCACATCATCAAACTGTTCGATTCGCTAGTGGACCGCGGCAACACGGTCTATATGATCGAGCACAATCTCGACGTAATCCGCAGCGCCGATTTCCTGCTGGAGCTCGGGCCGGGCGCGGGCGAAGCCGGCGGCCGCCTTCTCTATGCCGGCAACTCCGCCGGCCTACGCAACTGTCCGTCTTCCGTTACCGCCGATTATCTATAATTATGAAAAAAATACTGCTTCTTGTGGCTGCCTGTCTGATGACGGGCGGTCTTTGCCGGGCACAGATGCCAGCCGGCACCTGGTTTGGCGCACTCGACATACAGGGCGTCTCGCTGACGCTGGTTTTCAACTTTTCGGAAGAGGGCTGCACGCTCGACGTGCCCGACCAGGGCGCGAAAGGCCTCAAGGCCACCGCAACGCTGACGGCATTGGGTGCCGTGCACGTGGACGTCCCTTCCATCGGGGCTTCGTTCGAGGGCTACCGGTTGGGAAGCAGTATCGTGGGAACCTTCACGCAGAACGGGGTGACTTTGCCACTGACGCTCAAGCCCGGAGCGCCGGAGCGGAAGCGTCCGCAGACCCCGCAGCCGCCTTTCCCCTATGGGACTGAAGACGTGTCATTCACGAATGGCGACGCTGTGCTCAGGGGAACGCTGACACTGCCTTCCGGCTACGACCGACAGACGCCCGTGCTACTGATGGTTACGGGCAGCGGCCTGCAGGACCGCGACGAGACACTGTTTGAGCACAAGCCGTTCTCTGTAATCGCCGATTATCTGGCGCGGGCAGGCATCGCGACATTGCGTTACGATGATCGCGGATTCGGTGAATCGACCGGCGACGTGATGCGCTGCACGACGGAAGATCTGAAGGAAGATGCGGCTGCAGGCATCGCTCTGCTACGAAATCGCTTCGATCGCGTCGGCATCATCGGTCACAGCGAGGGCGGCACGATCGCCCTGATGCTGGCGGCGGAACAGAAGGTCGATTTCCTTGTGAGCCTGGCCGGCATGGTGGTCTCGGGCCGAGAGACGCTGCTGACGCAGAACCGCGACGGGCTGCTGCAGGCGGGCCTGGATGAAAAGACGGTCGAAACCTATTGCAAAGCGCTGGCGGAAACGTTCGACGCCGTCTCCAACGGCCTTCCGCTGCCCAAGCCCGGCAATTACAACCTGCCGGCTGCGCTGCAGCAGAATCTCCAGCAGGTGCAGGCGCAACTGGGGCTGCCTTATCTGCGTTATTTCGTGCAACTCGATATCTCGAAGCGGCTGGGTGAGATCGATTGCCCGGTGCTGGCGCTCAACGGAACGAAAGACACGCAGGTCGACTGCACCTTGAACCTCGGCACTCTGAAAAGCGGCCTCCCGGCTTCCGACAGAAATCGCGTCGAGGCCTTGGAGGGTCTCAACCATCTGTTCCAGCACTGCACCACCGGCCTGACGGCCGAGTATCCGCAAATCGAGGAGACTTTCTCTCCCCAGGCCCTCGCCCTGATCGCGGGCTGGCTGAAAGCCGTCACACAAAATAGCCGCTGATACTCTATCGTTTATCAGCGGCTGTTTCTTTTAAGGGTCGCGCGGTGGCGGATAGCTATTTCAGGTACTCCTTCAGCGCCTGGACGTATTGGTTGAACGCCTCGAGGCCGGCGGGGGTGATGCGGCAGGTGGTGCAGGGCATCTTGCCCTTGAAGCCCTTTTCCACGGAAAGGTATCCCGCCGAACAGAGTTTGTCAATCTGGACGCTGAGGTTGCCCGAGGTCGCCCCGGTCTGGTTCTTGAGGAACGTGAAATCGGCTGAATCCACGCCTGCCAGAAGCGACATCACGGCCAGTCTCAGCTCCGAATGGAGAAGCGGGTCGAGTTTCGGGAACATGGCCTATTTGTACTGAAGTTTGACAATCAAGCCCGTCGCGGCCAGGATAATTCCGCCGAATGTGAAGAGCAACAACTGGGCTTCGGTCTTCAGCAGCGTGGCCGCAACCGCCCCGCCGATACCCACGATCAAGCCGCAGACGATGACGGGCCAATTCTTCAGGATCACGCCCGTGATACTTTCGGCAAGACCCAGCAGAAGGATGATGGTAAAGGTGATCGGCATCGGCACGATGAAAACGGCAATGGCACTCAGAACGACTGAGAAAAGGCCGAATAGTGCCCAGACCTTCCCGGTCAGGTTACCGACAAAGCTTTCAGGAAGGGCTGCGTCCTTCTTGCTGAGCAGCCAGGCAAACAGATAACCGAAAACGGGCATTGCAAACCACAGGAGGTTCCAGGATGCTTTTCCGGTGGAATGCCACAGCAGGTAGATGACCAGCGAAAAGATCGTCAGCAGGCTGCCCCAGAGGACATAGTACTTGGCGTGGTTGCGGAGGATGGATTTGCGGCTGTTGTTCAGCGTCTCGCTGATGAGCTTGAGGCTCTCCTGAGCCGTCATTTCTTTGTTCTGTTCCATAATAAAAACAATTATTCGGGTTGATCGGATCCAGCACAGCTGCGCAGTCTGTACCGGATCACAATGCAAAGATAAACTACTTTACGATATAAACCAAATTTATTTCTCAAAATTTTGCAATTAAATGTAACTTTGTACAACAACTCTCTAGGAAGTACCATGAAATCCGTGTTTTACACCCTGTTGATCCTGGCAGTGGCGGCGTTGCTGCCGGGCTGCACTCCTTATCAAAATATGAACCCGGATGCCTTTGAGCAGGCAACTGAGGTGGCCGACGCCCGCATCGTGGACGTCCGGACATCCGAAGAATTTGCCGAGGGGCATCTGCCCCGCGCCGTGAACTTCGACTGGAAAGCCGAGGATTTCCTGCAGCAGATGGAGGCTGCCTTCGACCACGCCGCGCCCCTGTTCGTCTATTGCCGCAGCGGCCGGCGCAGTGCCGAGGCCGCGGAAGTCCTGGCCAAGGCAGACTATGAGGTTTACAATCTGGCCGGAGGCATCGAAAGCTGGAAAGCGGCCGGAAAACCCGTCACGAAATACGAGGTGCTGCGTATCTATACCGATGGCGAAAACCCCGTCGACATGACACTCATCAAGCACGGAAGCCTGGCACTCTCCTACGGAGACATATCCATCCAGGTCGATCCGGTTTCGAAACTTGGAAAAGAAACCGATTACGCAACGGAGTTCCCCAAGGCCGACTTCATCTTGATTACCCATGAGCACGGCGACCACCTCGATGCGGAAGCCATCGCCGCCCTCACCGACGAGAACACGTGCGTGATCCTCAATCCGGGCAGTTTCGACCAGCTCGGCTACGGTGACGCCATCACGAACGGAGAGCAGCGTCATCTTGCGGAAGACATCCTTTTGGAAGCCGTGCCCGCCTACAACACGACGCCGGGGCGGGAGAAATTCCATCCGAAAGGTCATGGGAATGGCTATGTGCTGACCATCAACGGTCTGAGGATCTACATCGCCGGTGACACGGAAGACATCCCAGAAATGGCAGACCTCGACAATATCCACGTAGCCTTCCTTCCCGTAAACCAGCCTTATACGATGACCGTGGAACAATGCGTCAACGCTACCCGGGCCATCGAGCCGCTGGTGCTTATCCCCTATCATTTCGGCAATACGGACCTGAGCGCCCTGCCCGGCCTTCTTCCGGAAACGGAAGTGCTGCTCTGCCAAATGCAATAATCAACCGAGGAAACAATGGCAAAGGAAAACGTTTATCTGGCATCCAAGCCCCGTTACGAGATTCTCGACGGACTCCGCGGCGTGGCCGCCCTCATGGTGGTTCTTTTCCACATCTTCGAGACCTATAGCAAGGGTCCGGCTTACCAAATCATCAACCACGGCTACCTCGCGGTGGACTTTTTCTTCGTGCTCTCCGGTTTCGTAGTGGGCTACGCCTACGACGACCGCTGGAACAAGATGACCACCTGGGGCTTCTTCAAACGCCGTCTCACGCGACTGCACCCGATGGTGATCGCCGGCACGGTGGTGGGCGCCGCTCTGTTTTTCTTTTCCGGAAACGCCTTTCCCAAGACGCAGGAAGTTGAGCTATGGAAGTTCCTGTTATGCCTGGTCATGGGCCTGCTCATCATCCCCTGCGGAAAAGGGCTGGACATCCGTGGCTGGGGCGAGTTGAATTCGTTCAACGGACCGCAGTGGACCCTGACGCTCGAATATATCGGCAACATCCTGTACGCTTTCGTATTCCGGCATCTTCCCAAGATTGGGCTGGCCCTCCTCTGCGCGGTATGTGCGGTCTTTACACTCGACCTGACGTTGGGATGGAACCTGTTCGGCCTGTTCCCGGAACCGCAGTACAACGTCATCGGCGGATGGTCGCTCGAACCGGCACAAATCTATATCGCCTTCACGCGCCTGCTCTATCCTTTCCTGTGCGGCCTGCTCATTTCCCGCATTCTCCCGTCCCATCGCAGCGCAGGCAATCCCAGCGGTTCGCCCATCCATCTGAAGGGCGGCTTCTGGTGGTGCGGTCTGGCCATCGTCGTCATCCTTTCGATCCCCTGTATCGGCGGCAAGCAAGGCATTGCCGACGGCTTGTTCCAGGCTGCGGCCATCCTGCTGCTGTTCCCGCTCATCGTGCTCACAGGCGCTGGCTCCACGACCGTCGGCAAAAGGAGTACGGCCGTATGCAAGTGGCTGGGCGAGATCTCCTACCCCATCTACATCACGCATTATCCACTCATCTACATGCAGATGGACTGGGTGGCCCAGCATCCCGACGCCCCGCAGTGGCAGCATATTGCCTTAGGAGCCGGTACCGTCGTGATGGCCATCCTCCTGGCCTGGGGACTTCTGAAAGCCTATGACCTGCCCGTGCGTGCCTGGCTGACAGAGCACTGGCTCAAGCGCGGCGCAAAACGAACTGCCGCATAAATCTCGGAAAGATGCTTCGAACCCTGCTCTGCTCGATGCTGCTTGCATTCGGCACCCCGCTGAACGCCACGCCGAAGCTGGAGGTTATCCATTCGGGCGAGCGGAAATGGGAACTACTGCTGGCCGACCTGGAGCAGGCCCGGCAGTCGATCTGCATGGAATATTATCGCTTTGCCGACGACGAATCGGGCCGGGCGGTCCGCGATGTCCTCGTGCGAAAAGCCCGGGAAGGAATTCCCGTCCGGCTCATTGTCGAGAATATCGTCCACGGATTTTCCCCCAAGCGTTTCTTCACGGAAATGAGCGAAGCCGGTGTCGAAGTCCGATTTTTCACCGACTTGAACCGCTGGGACGCCCTGTCGGGCATCAACTGCCGCGACCACCGGAAGATCTTGGTCGTCGATTCCGAAATCGGCTACGTGGGCGGCATGAACCTCTCCGACAACTACCGTTACCGCTGGCGCGACACGCACCTTCGCATCGAAGGCCCGTCCGTCGCGGAACTGGAAAGCATCTTCTACCATACCTGGGCCACGTTGGGCGGAACCGGTGCACCGGCAGAACCGGAAATGGACGAACCGGACGACAGCATTGAATTCATTGCCGGAGGTCCCGCCTATCCCGTATTTGTAAAGCGCTACCTCCAGGCCCTCGATAAGGCAAAGGAGTACGCGTATTTCGAAACGCCTTATCTATGCCCGCCTGACACGCTGGTTTCCGCGCTGAAAGCGGCGGCAGCCCGCGGTGTCGATATCCGGATCATCGTGCCGGAAAAGACCGACCACGACCTGCTGACCGTCGCCAACCAATCTTTCTTCCGGGAATTATTGGAAGCCGGCGTCCGTGTCTACGAATACCTTCCCCGCTTCGACCACAGCAAGGTTTTCATCTGCGACGACCAGTGCTGGATCGGGTCCGTCAATTTCGACAACCGTAGCCTCTATATCGACTATGAGATCTGCGCCTGCCTCCGCGACCGGGAGACTGTTGCCACCCAGAAGGATTGCTTCCTTGGCCTGTTGAAAGACTCCCACGAAGTCACCCTCCCTGAAGCCGAAGCCAAGTCGAAAGGCCGTCCTCTGAGACGGGTGCTCGCACGAATACTGGAATCGCAGCTTTAGCATTCTATCTGTCGCTTTTTTTATTATCTTTGCCGGCGATTCGGGTAATCGGGTGGCCATGTGGCCGCACCGATGCAAGGGAACCCGGTGAAAGACCGGGGCTGTACCTGCAGCTGTGATCCCCTTCAGGGTCCGTCTCGAAAACGCCACTGAGCGCAGCGCGCCGCCTGTCGGCAGGCGCTCCCGCTGCAAGGCTTGGGAAGGCGGGGCGGACCGGGGAAAGCCAGAAGACCTGCCGGAATCGGAGAAACAAACGCACGCTCAGGAGCAAGCGGCAGCGGGAAATGAAGACATTTCGGATTCTGATCATCGGGTGGGCCCTGTGCCTTGCCCAACTGTTGGCAGCGCAATCGTATCTGCAGGACACGATTCCGGAGACCGTCGTCACGGCCACCGGAACCAGCCATCTGCTGAAAGACGTCCCTGTGCAGACCGAAGTCATCACAAAACAGATGCTCCA
>Ga0310786_10013245_pt1 | contig 10172 bp, 5 predicted proteins | sample AusTroGonzalo_MG_FD_203881 | JGI IMG/M metagenome (GOLD analysis project Ga0310786, IMG submission 203881) | Bovine rumen microbial communities from tropical cattle in Woodstock, Queensland, Australia - Gonzalo_03 (v2) (version 2) | ecosystem: Host-associated > Mammals > Digestive system >... | reverse complement strand
CAGCAGCATCAATTCGGCCGATGTGCTCGAACCATACCGTGTACTGTGGTGGATGCGCGACCTCGACGACAACAGCTCCGTTTGGGAGATGCCCGAAGTAGTCATGAACGCCACACCTTCCATCCGTCAGTGGTACAAGGACGGCGGTAGCCTCCTCCTTTGGGCACACGCTACGCCATACATCGGCACCCTCGGTCGCATCGACATGGATCTGCTCCGCAACAACGACAATGCCATCAACACCGCTGAAGGCGGCTACAACGGCGACGTCTGGAAGATGGCCTGCAAGCTCAACTGCAATTCGTTCGTCAAGGACTATTCCACCCATGCTGTTTATCGCGGCCTCGATATCGAGGACAACGGCACCACCAAACTCATCGCCTTCAAGGGCGCAGGTTGGACTGAGGACCACAACTGCCTTTACTTCAACATCCCATCGGCCCTCACCGGCCTCGGCAATCAGGATGAAGCCAGCCTCACCATGCTCAACAACAAGTTCGGCATCTATCCTCTCGGCACCTGGGACAGCCAGATCTGGTGGGTTAGCCAGCTCAACGTCTGGGAAGCACAGCAGGGCGACACTGAGTTCCAGGGCACAGTGATCTGCGTTGGCAACGGCGGTCTCAATTTCTCGATGAAGAACGACGACGGCACACCTGACATCAGTGCTCACCCCAAGAACAACGCTTTCCAGGACAACATCCTCATCTTTGCTAAGAACGCGCTTGAGTATCTCAAGACCCGTTGATGGTAGATTCGATAGGTTCGAACAATTCGAACCTATCGAACGGTTAAGAAGGGTTAAGAGCTTGCTTAGCGCGCAGTTAAGAAAAGTTTGAATGGTTGTTTTTCCCATACCTCCTCTTAACCTCTTAACCCCTCTTAACCCTTCTTAACCCCCTTCAGAACCCCTTTCTTAACCCCTCAAACCCTTTCTTATGCTTCTTCGCACCATAACTCTAACTTCAGCGCTGCTTATCGCACCCGTCTTCACCTCGTGTGGATCCGACGAGCCATTCGAAGACACCTTCAAGCCAAACCCCAATAATCCATCAGGGGAAGGCGGCACGGACAATCCTTCAGGTGGTGGTACCGATAATCCATCGGGAGGAGGCACCACACCTCAGGCCAACTACAACGAACAGTATCGTCCTCAAATACATTACACACCAGCCCGCAACTGGGTCAACGATCCGAACGGCATGGTCTATATTGACGGCACCTGGCACCTGTTCTATCAATATAATCCCTATGGCAACAGCTGGGGTAATATGAGCTGGGGACACGCCACCAGCACCGATCTCGTGCATTGGATCGAACAGCCCACCGCCCTCGTTAAGGACGAACTGGGCGACATCTTCTCTGGTTCGGCAGTATGTGACGCAAACAATACGGCAGGCTTTGGCACAAATGCCATGGTGGCCTTCTACACCTCCAGCGGCACCCATCAGCAACAAAGCATGGCCTACAGCACCGACGGCGGCAAGACGTTCACCAAGTTCGCCAACAACCCCGTCATCGCTAACACCACACGTGGCGACTTCCGCGACCCCAAAGTGTTCTGGCATGCCGAGACCAACCGCTGGGTGATGTGCCTCGCCCTCGGTTGGGAGTATGGCATACAGTTCTGGACCTCCACCGACCTGCGCACTTGGCGCGAAGCCAGTACCTTCACCACTGACGTCACTCGCTGCAAACGCGGACAGTGGGAATGCCCCGACCTGCTGCGAATGAATTACAATGGTCAGGACAAGTGGGTGCTCGTCGTAAGCGTCAATCCGGGCGGACCCGTCTCGGGCTCGGGCACCATGTACTTTGTCGGTGACTTCGATGGCGAGAAGTTCGTTGCCGACGACCTTTCTTATCCCCTTTGGCTCGATTTCGGTATGGACAACTACGCAGGCGTCACTTGGAGCAATGCCCCCGACGGCCGCATCATCCTCCTCGGATGGATGAACAACTGGCTCTATGCAGGCGACGTGCCCTGCGACCCCTGGCGCTCCACTTTCACCCTGCCGCGCGAGCTCAGTCTCATCGACTATCAGGGAAAGCCCCTCCTCGCCAGCCGTCCTGTGGGAGAAATCGACAAACTCGCCAGCGAATGGAACACCGTAGGCAACACGGGAGGTAGCATCAACGCATCGGCAGCCTATCGTCTGCAGATCACCCTCGATGCAAACCAAGCCAACACCATCACCCTCAGCAATGGCGAGCACGAGAGCTACGAACTCACCTACAGTCCCTCGGCAGGCAGTCTCATCGCTCACCGTAATAGCAAAACAGGAGCAGCCACCTTCAACGGCAGCTACTCCATCCCTTCTATCACGGGTACATTAAGCAACACGGGCGACGTGCTGACCCTCGACATCTACGTCGATCAGTCCTCCGTCGAAATCTTCACCTCCAATGGCTCCATGGCGATGACCAATCTCGTCTTCCCCACCACCATCTACAATCAGGTCACATTGTCCCAAGCCGCCCAAACCATCCGCTATCAAGCCCTTTCCTCCATTTGGAAGTAAGTTCATGGGATTCCCTCTTAACCCTCAAACCCCTCAAACTCCCTTTCTATTCCTCCTTATCTCCTCCGGCTCTACATGCACGGCGACATGAGTCTCCGGCCCAAAACGGCTTCGCAGCAAATTCTCGACCTGCGAAGCCTTGTCGTGTGCATCGCGCAAGGGGAGGTCGCCATCCACAAGGAGATGGAGCTCGATGGCATAATGATTGCCGATGCGGCGGGTGCGCAGGTCGTGGGGCTCAGTCACGCCGGGCACCGAAGCAGCCAGTCGTAGGATCTCAGCTTCCACATCCTCGGGCAGCGACTGCTCCATCAGGTCGCCGATGCCATCGCGCAACAGGTTGAACGCCACCTTCACGATGAACAGGCCCACGATGATCGATGCCACAGGATCGAGCACCGTCCAACGCTGACCCAGGAAGATGGCACCACCGATACCCACAGCCGTGCCAATCGACGACAACGCATCGCTGCGATGATGCCAGGCATTCGCCTCCACAGCCTGCGATTCGAGCTCACGCGCCTTCTTGATCGAATAGCGATAAGTCGCCTCTTTGAGCACCACCGAAAGCAGGGCAGCCCAAAGTGCCAGTTTGCCGGGAGCCAGGAGTTCAGCGCCATTCATCCACGCGACAATCTTCATCACGCCGCCATAGAGGATGCCCAGAGCCACCGCCAGCAATGACGCGCCGATGATGGTCAAGGCTAGCGTCTCGTACTTGCCATGTCCGTAGTCGTGTCCCTTGTCCCTCGGCTTGCCGCTGATGTGCACAAACACGAGCACGATGACATCGGTCACAAAGTCGCTCAGCGAGTGCACAGCATCAGCTACCATCGCCGCACTATGGCCCACGATGCCAGCCACGAACTTGAACACGAGCAGCACCACGTTCACGGCACCTCCCACTAGCGTGACCTTATATATCTCCTTGTTTCTCTCCATGGTTCAAAACTCTGCGAGTTTTTTATCGGATTACTCGGAATACTCTGAGTACTCCGACCATTCCGACCCCTCCAATCATTCAAACACCGGATAAGGATTATAGTCGAATTCGACAACCTTGCCAGCCTTGAGCGACTTCTGCACATCGACAAGGCGTTGGTTGCTTGAGCCGCGGAACAGCAAGTCCAGGCTCTTCTTGGCTTCGATGAAAGGTCCATCCACGAGGACATCGAGGTAGGGGAGCATACGGCTCATGGCAGGATCGGCCACCACCTGTTCGAAGAGGAAGCCCGTATAACACCAGATGCCCTTGTGAAGTTCCTCACGGATACGACGTGCCAGCTCCGTAAAAGCCTCGGGCTGATACATCGGATCGCCGCCGCTGAAGGTGATGTCGCCCTCCGCATATTTCAGTTCCTCCATAATCTCGTCGATACTCACTGTATGACCAGCCGTGAATGACCACGTCTCGGGATTGTGGCAACCAGGGCAGGCATGACGACAGCCCGCGCAATATACACTCGTGCGCCAACCCGGTCCATCGACCGTAGTGTCGGCAACAATCTTCATCAGTTGGATGGTATTATTAGCCATAATATAAGTTGTTTCGTTATTGTGGGCGCAAATATACGCATAATTTTCGACATCGCGAAAATTAAAGCACAAAAAAACACCCTGTCGTCCGACAGAGTGTTTTTTACACACATATTACACACATATTACTAACATAAACTAACCAAATGAGAATCATTTTGTCACTGCAAAGATAGGGGTCATTTTCTATTCCTGCAAGTTTTTTCCGCTCTTTTTGATTGGGATATAACGACACGATAGCTAAATGGCGACAAATTTGCCGAACCCCTTTCTATTTTGTCGCTTCGAACGCAAAAAAAGATAAAGAAAGAGCCCTAACCATTGTGATTAGAGCTCTTTCGTCAATCAATGAGAATCATCGAGTGATATCGACCTTACCTTTGATATCGACCGAAGAGGAGCCGACAAAGATGGTAAAGTCGCCTGACTCAAACGCCCATTTGCCTTGATCTTCGTCATAGTAGCAAAGATCTTCGTTGCGGATGATGTAGCTTACCACCTTGCGCTCGCCAGGTTTGAGATTGACTTTCTCGAAGTGCTTCAACTCCTTTTTGGGACGCACCATTGAGCTCTTGAGGTCGCTTACGTAGAACTGCACAACCTCCTGGCCTTCAACTGGACCGACATTGGTGACTTCTACGCTCACAGTCCCCGCATAGATGGTGGGTTTGCTATATTCGAACGTGGTGTAGCTCAAACCGTAGCCGAAGGGGAACAATACACTGGAAGTGCCTACGCCGTTGAGTCTGTGGTAGTCGTACCAGCGATAACCTACGAGGATGTCCTCGGCATAAACCTCTACTTCGTCGCCAGCGCCCCGATGGGTGGCAGGAATAGGAGAATTGTTGAGTGTCTTTAACGATGGATCGAAGTTTCGGGCGGCATCGCGCAAAGAGTTAGGACTCTTGGAAGCGATGGCGAGCAAATCGGCCGAGCGTGGATTGCGGTTCGGGCGATAGCTCCAAGTTTCGGGCACTTCGTTGGGACGAACACCGGGATAGCTGACACGGCCTAAATGATGGGCGGGACAGTCGGCAAGCGATACAGGATAGGTGAAGATGGTCCTGCCCGAAGGACAAACGTCTCCCGAAAGGATGTCGGCCAAAGCTGCACCGGCCATTGAGCCCAAATACCAGCTTTGAATGAGCGCAGGTACACGATTCAGCCAAGGCATGCTGAATGCATTGCCAGAAATGATGACGCAAATGAGGCTCGGATTGGCGGTGGCAAGGGCATCGATGAGCTCGTTCTGGTGGTAATCGAGGTCATATGTGAGGCGGTCTCCTCCTTCGCAGTCAGAGTAGTGGTTCTTGTTCAAACCACCTATAAAGATTACGAGGTCGGCCTGCCGTGCCTTCTCGACGGCTTCGGCACGAAGCTGGTCATAGGTGCTGGTTGAAATTGTGTCGATGCGGCCGTAGTGGGCACCGCCTGAGCGATAGCCTTCAGCATAGTCGATGGTGACCTTGTCGCCAAAACGATCACGGATGCCTTGCAGAGGCGAAATCTCAATCTTGGTTTTGAGTTCCGACGAACCACCACCCATGCAAAGGCTGCGGGTGGCGTTCTCGCCAACCACGAGGATGCGATTGTAGCGCTCAGGGCGTATGGGCAAGAGTGTCTCGGAGTTTTGAGCTTTGGGTTTTGAGTTTGGGGTTTTGATGGGATTGTTCTTGAGGAGGACGATGCCCTCGTCGGCAATCTTACGGGCAGCAGCGAGTTGATCGTCGCTGGCGACGCGTCCATAAGGATAGGCGTTTATGGTGCTGGCTTCTGTGCGGAATATCATGCGCAGGATGCGAGCGGCCTTATCGTTGATAATCGAATCGGGTACCTCGCCACGCAATGCCTTCTCGTAATAGGCACGGCCCAGATAATAATCGTCGTAGCCGAAATCGCCAGCTTCTGTAGTGAGACCATTGGTATAGGTTCCCATTTCGACATCGAGGCCGTTGAAGATAGCTTCGTCGGTGTTGTGAGCTGCGCCCCAATCGGTAATAACCACTCCATCGAAGCCCAACTCACCTTTCAAAACTTCGTCGATGAGCACTTCGTTGTGGGAAACGTGCTGGTCGAGATATTGATTGTAGGAACCCATGACGCTCCAAACATTACCCTGCTCCACCGCAGCCTTGAAGGGAGGCAGGTAGATCTCATGGAAGGCACGGTCGGAAACCTTTACATCGACGTGGCCACGGAATTCCTCCTGATCGTTGAAGATATAATGCTTGACACAAGCAGCCACTCCGTTCTTCTGTACGCCGATGATATATGGCACTACCATCTTGGAGGCAAGACACGGATCTTCGCCCATGTATTCGAAGTTGCGGCCATTGAGCGGTGTTCGATAGATGTTCACGCCTGGTCCAAGCAGGACATTCTTGCGGCGATAGCGCGCCTCTTGACCCACATTGAAGCCATAGGAGAAAGCAAGGTCGCGGTTCCAGGTAGCAGCCAGACAGGTAAGTGCAGGATAAGCAGTGATGGAATCGTTGTTCCAGCCGGCATAGCCCCAATCGTTCCAATTGATTTCGGCACGCACACCGTGAGGGCCGTCGCTATAGCGCACCTCGGGAATGCCAAGACGTGGCACACCAGGGGTCGAAAACTTGGATTGGGCATAGCACAGGCGGCATTTCTCGGCCAGCGTCATCTGGCTGAGGGCATCCTTGATGCGTTGCTCGATGGGCTGGGTGCTGATGGCATAGGTTGGGACAAATAGGGTTGACTGTACCTCATATTCATCCACCACTACCTGTTGTGCCAAGGCATTGGTGGAAAGAGTAGCCATAAGGATGGCAGAGATGTGAGAGAGTCTCATGTAGGAATGAATAATAATAATGTATAAAGAAAAGATCTTACAGCTTCACCACCTGAGCCTTGCCATCGTACTGAACCACGATGCCCTTGGCTTCAGGATCATAGCCTTGGATATGGTCAGGACCGACGGGAACAACGATGAAGGTGCGCTTCTGAAGCATGCCTGGGAACTCGCCTTCGCGGTCAGCGATGGTGAGCTCCTTCTGTGCATCGTTGTAGCTGAAGTGAATATTGGCAAAGCGTCCTGCCTCATAGCCATAGTTGGTACCTTCGTCCTCATAGAGGGTGAAGTCGCCATCCTCTCCCTGATAAACATAGAGACGAATGGTGCCTGCAGGTTTCTCGTCACTATATTGTAAAGCTGGGCCGAATGGGATGATTGAGCCACTGGGCACGAAGACGGGAATCTGCTCGTAAGGTGCAGCGCAGATGCGAGTCTCACCTCCTTCCGAGGCAAGACGACCATCGTAGAAGTTGTACCACTTGCGACCTTCGGGGAAATAGACATCACGTTGACGTGCCTTGTACTGATAAACGGGGCATACCATGAATGCAGGACCGAACATGAACTGATAGCCCACGTTGAGTACCTTGGGGTCGAAGCCAAAGTCCATCACCAAAGGACGTAGCATGGTGTAGTCGTCGAAATAGACTTGGCCACCCAGCGAATAGATGTATGGCATCATGCGATAGCGGAACTCGATGCAGGAACGGATAGCCTTGTAGGCTGGATGCGACTCAGGAGCAATGTTCCAAGGCTCGCGGAACGGGAATTGTCCGTGAACACGATACATGGGAGTGAAGACACCCCACTCGTGCCAACGCACATTGAGTTCACGCCAATCACGCATATCCTCGTTCTCACGACCTGTGGCATCGTAGAAATTCTGTGCGGCTTCGTAACGCTTTTCAACCGAGAAACCACCGATGTCCTGGCTCCAGTAAGGAATGCCCGAAATGGAGAAGTTGAGACCTGCGGTGATCTGCGTCTTCATATCTTCCCAACGTGTGCCGATGTCGCCCGACCAAGTGGCTGTAGAGAATCGTTGCTCGGCAGCAAAGCCGTTGCGGGTGAGTAGGAAGACGCGGTTGTTGTTAGGCGAGAAGGCCTCGTCGTTGCCAAAGCCGTACTGGTTCCACTTGGCACTCTTCAGGAGGGCCTGCGAATCATCGGCCTTGATGCCTTGGCGCTCGATAGCAGTTTCGTATCCGCGCTGACCATCATAGATTGCCTCAGCATTGACGATGGAATATGCATTGAAGTATTCGTCGCTCGAACCCAGTGCTGTGGGACCACAAAGCAGTTTGCGATAAGGCAGATCGGTACAGTCGCGCACATTCGGTTCCGAAGCATCCATCCACCAGGCATCCATGCCGATGGTGCCCAGTTTCTCGTAAAGCTGACGCCAGAACACCTTGCGTGCATCGAGGTCGTAGGCATCATAGAAGGCATACTTGTAGCCCAGCCAGTCGTAGAGCGAATCCTTGATGCTCTGCTGGTAGATCTTGCCCATTTGGTCAAGCTCCTTCATGTTGTCGGTAGTGAGGTAATACTTGGGCCAGCAGGAAATCATTATCTTGGCGTGCTGGGTATGGATGGTGTCAATCATGCCCTTGGGATCGTTGAAACGAAGAGTATCGAAGGTGAAGGCACCCCACGAGTCAGGGCTCCAATAGTTCCAGTCCATGACGATGTTGTCGATGGGCAACTTGCGGTCGCGGAAGCCCTTGAGAGCATCGAGGATCTCGCGCTGACTCTTGTAACGCTCGCGGCTCTGCCAGAATCCGAAGAGCCACTTCGGCATGATCTGTGCCTTGCCAGTGAGGGTACGGTAGCCCTTGATGACCTCGTCGCTGTTGTCACCTGCGATGAAGTAGTAGTCGAGCTGTTGCACCATCTCGCTCCAGAAGCTGAGCTTGGCCTGCTCCTCGGGAAGGACGGGAGCCAAAGCACGCAGTCCGCAATATGCTTCGCCACCATCGGGAGCCCATTCAAGGCGGAACTTATAGCGCTTGCCGGCCTCCATGCGGACGGCGAACTTGCGGGCATTCGGATTCCACGCGGTGCGCCAGATTGTCTGGTCGCCCTCGACTCCGGTACCCTGCACGTCCTCGGTATAGACGTTCTTGTCGTTGATATATATCTTCTGATAGCCGCTATAGTAATGGCTGAAGTTGTATTCGCCAGTCACACGGGGCACAATCTCACCTTCGTAGGTCACCTGTGCCTTGAAGAGTGGGAATTTAGGCAGGTTCTTGGCCGAAGCGAGGTTCTCGAAATAGATGCTATCCTCTCGACGCACCAAAGTCTCCGCACCCGGGGCGGTATAGGTGCCTGTAAGAGCACCCTCGACGCCATCCTTGTCGTAGAGGTCGAAGAGAGCAGGCAGCTGACTATAGTCCTTGGGGTTACCGAAACGCATCAGAGAATAACTATCGACTAGCACGCCATAGTTGCGACTCGAAACGATGAACGGCACGGAAACCTTCGTGTTGTACTGGAAAAGTTCTTCGTTCTTGCCCTTGTAGTTCCAGTCGTCGGCCTGATGCTGGCCAAGGCCATAGAATGCCTCATCGGCAGGGCTCTCGAAGACGACGCGTGTTGACCAGCCTTTCCATGTGGTGGGATTGGGCACTTCGGCAGGGCCATCGCCATTGGCTGTCCAAACGGTTTGTGTAGCGCTATAGGGATTGAAGGTCTTGCTGCCTTCGGCCTGCTCGGTCAGAATGATGTCGCCCTTGAGGTTGGTGAACCAAACTTTGCCGGTGCTTCTGAGCACATTGGCCACGACGAAAGCGGTCTTGACCCGCACGGTGTCGCCATTCTCGACAAGCTCATAGTTCACCTTCTGGTCCTGTGGCACGATGATGAGCGAAGGACGGTCAGCAAACTTGTCTTCGACAGTAGCGGTAACGCGGATGATTTTCTCACCCATCACTTCGAGGCGAACGAGTCGGGGTCCGTCAGTTGTGGTCTGCTCCACACGGACGGTGACCTGCTGTCCCTGCTGACGCACAGCCTTGCCCCCACAAGCGCTGAGGACGAGGCATGCCAGCAAAGACATGAATGCGATTTGAATCTTCTTCATAATATTAGTAGTTTTTTATTTCTTCAAATCCTCCTTCACAAAGTCCATCACCTGCTGGGCAATGGCCTTCATGCCGGCTTGACTGGGGTGACCCAACTGCTTGTCGATGTCGTGCAGTTCGATGAGAGGCAAACCATAGTGTCGGCAGATGACGCGCATCGACTCGGCATGCTCAGGCTTGAGGTCGGTATTGAGGATGAAGTAA
>Ga0310786_10013244_pt1 | contig 10172 bp, 6 predicted proteins | sample AusTroGonzalo_MG_FD_203881 | JGI IMG/M metagenome (GOLD analysis project Ga0310786, IMG submission 203881) | Bovine rumen microbial communities from tropical cattle in Woodstock, Queensland, Australia - Gonzalo_03 (v2) (version 2) | ecosystem: Host-associated > Mammals > Digestive system >... | reverse complement strand
CAAATTCTGCGTCTGACTGCTTACTGCAAAGGCGAGCAAGTGCTTCAAGACGGCGTTCTTTACTTTTGACCAACTGCGCAGTCACATTTTCTGAAAGTTGTTTCATGCTTGTCATCTTCATAGTTCAATTCCTCTTTAATTAGTGATTCTTCCAGACAAGATTTTTCTTTTTCAAATCATCAAGATCAACTTCGTAAATTTCAACTTCTTTCTTAGCGGAGTTGTACTTGGCAACGGGATAGAAAGTGAAAGGTTTTGACCACTCACCGTTGACTTTAACAAACCAATACTTATTCATTAGTCGTCAATCCAATAGTCAGGGTTATCTTCAGGCTTGCGAGGTTCAACAGTGCCAAGTTTTACCAAAATCTCATGTACATCATTTTCAAGGGTTTCTGGTGCATTGAGTTTTTCCAGCAAGGCGACTCTTTCGCCGTTGTAGCCGTCGGTAGAACCGCCGAAATTCAAAAATGCTTTCAACGCTTCGTGAAGCAGTTCTCTTTCAAGTGCAGTAAATTCCATTTCAAATCCTTGTTAAATTGTTTCCTTGGCCATTGATTTGTTTACGTAGTAAAAATAACAACTTTCAAGGAATCCGTCAATAGAAAATCATAAAAAATATGCAAATGTGTAATATTTCTTTAGATTCTTACAGACGGTCAATTATACAGAAAAGCGAGATTCGTAAGAATCTCGCAGGTTTTTATGAAAATTGTGTAATAAAAGTGCCCAAATTGAGGCAAAAAACGTCTATATTACCAGCCGTAATGCGGATCAAGAGATTTATTTGGGTCAGATTTTTTGTATCTTGGGTCCATCATGCTGACATTCTCGGAATTTTCAATATCTTTAAATTCATCATTCAACATAAGCGGATCTTTCGTATTGAACTGAGCCTTCGGACTTTCAGGAGCGACATCATAGATAGGATCTTCCTTATTTGACAAAGTCGGATCTTCTGATCTTATTGAATACTTAGCATCTTTATAGACCCTAAGAGTCAAAGTATAGACTTGCGAAGAAAGGCCAAAAGCATTTGTGTAGTACTTGACATCAACGATTTCATAAAATGTTCTGTTTGGTTCAAGATACACAACATCACCAATTCTTGGCTCGATCTCTTCATTGATCTTTGGCGTATTTCTATCTTCGCCGCCGTAAGTAGACCAGTACTTGAAAGCAAGTCGTCCAACTTGCACAGTAAGAATATCTTCACCCCAGATGCCTTGAAGTTGGTAAGTCAAAACGTTCGGTGGAATCTGTTCAGTGTACCCATTGAAATAGAAAGCACGCAAAATTTGTTGAAGCGGATCTTCGCCATAAAGCGGATCTCTTTTCATATCAAGCGACACAACGTAGTAAGTGAACTTAAGTCCATACTTACCGAATGCTTCAGTTGTGTAGCCTTCAGCATGTTCGGTTTCTTCTTTTGAAACGGTGTTGTTTGCTGGACCTGGGTCACAAGCAAAAGCATCTTTCATTGTACTGCAAAGCCAAGGATAATCTTCTCTTGCCATTATTTCGCCTCAAGAAATCCGTTTTCGTTCCACTTAACTTTCAAAGCATTGTCATTTGAAAGGATAGGATTTTCAAACTGATAATACTCCATAGGTATCATATCTTCATATTTCATTTCATCTGTCTTGTATGAAAGTATGTACCCAATCGCACCACCTGCAAGAATATCTCGCTGTCTTCCATTTCCTTCGCCGTAAATCTTATCACGTTCTTTTCGTTTTTCGTCATCATCGTGAAAATTGACATCAGATGCAGTCTGAAGAATTCGTCCTTCTACAAGTTCATCTTGCGGTATGTTCAACTGAAGGTAGTTAGATTCATTATACGCATCAGTCACCAAGTTGTATTCAGCAACGAAAGCATTCTTTTGTCTTTCAGAAGTATTTGACTTGTCATAACCAAAAGCCTTCGTTACTGGACAAGCAGATGTATAATGTGGATCATCATACTTGAAAAGATAGTCAGAAGCAGGTATGTGGCAAATGTCTTGATAAGTACGGTCTGAATTTTCAAAAGTAAGTTCATTGATGCTTTCGCTATTTACTGAATTTAAGTAAGTACTTGCAAGCTGGACTGGACAACCCGAAGAAGACATGAATGATCCATAGCGAAGGTTAGGATCATTCATGTCTATTGTAGTGGGAATTTCGTGCAGCACCCAAGACAGAACGATGTTGTTCTTGCTGAAACCTTCTTTTATCTGTCCAGTGCCTAACGCTAGACGATAGGCATTGAAGATAAACTTCTTAGGCTCGTCTTTATATGATGCCATTACTTAACCTCCAAAAGCATACCAGCCTGAGTTGAACGTTCGTCGTTTAGTTGTACAGCAGGCATCTTGACATTGTAAGTAAGGTTGTCAAGATCCGCATTGTCTGTATTATCTATAAACATTACGTTTCTTCCAGAAGAATCAGTAACAAGAATGCCACCAAACTGATGATCATCGTCAGCAGCGACGTACTTACCAGCTGAAGGCATTACTGCTGAAACAGCGGAAGTCTGCCAAGTACCGTTTTCATTGATCTTTCTTCTGAGGTAAGAAGGAGCGATTGAGTTGCCAAGGTGAAGATAGTTATGTTCATAATCAAATCCATCACCAGGATAAGCAAGATCATCGGAGAACGTGTAGCCGTAGACGAGCTTATCGTTTACCGATCCTTCCTTATTAAGTTCAGCAGTCTTGATTGCAGAGTTGAACTGAACGTTATGCTTGAAAGTCCAGTCAGGAACGAAAGTGTCCTTTGCATTGTATGAGTAACTGAAGTAGATGTCAGTTGAAACATCTTTGTTCTGGAACACTTCCTTTTCAGCAATCATATCATGAGTAAAGTCAGCAGCAGAAGTAAAACCAAGATTAGAAGCAGAATAATCTTCCAAGTTACGGTAGAAAAGCTTAGACGGTTTTCTGTCATCAAGCATTTCTTGATGGCTGCCAAAGTCAGGAACATTGGATGCAGAAGTCATTTCAATCGCCTTGCTTGTCTTAGCAAGATTTACGCCAACTGAAGGCAAGTACGAAGTGTTAGAGCCATACACGCTTTGTACTGACTTGATTACAGAATACTTGTTGATGAAGATTTCATGCGAAAGTGGAGCAAACTCCGCAAACTTTTCAGAGTCGCTGTTTACATTCTGGAGACCAATGATATCATCAATAACACCAGTTGTGTAAGCCTTTACATCAGCTGCATCTGCCCACTTAATTCCACCGTTTGTCTTCAACGAATTTGCGTAAGATGCATAACCACCAACAGAATTTACTCCATAGAAAGAAGTAGATGCTTGGTTAGTCGGGGCAAATGTATCTTGTCTATTTGCGTGGTTCAAAATCTTATCATGCATTCTGTTACAAGTATCAAGTGTCCAAGTCTGGTGTCCAAGAGCATTAAGCCAAGGCCAGATCAATTTTTGCAAGTTGACGTTTTCATTGAACTCCTGTGAAATGAAACCAACTGGATTAAGTTTAGAAACATTACTTACTGCATTTACGCCTTGAAGATTCAAAAGTTTTCCATCATTAGAATTTTGTTGTCCAAGATGAGTAGTCTGCATCTCGACAAGGCCAGCAAGTGAGCCAAAGGCACAGTGCATATCCTTGTTTTCTGAGTCAGTCAAAATATCATACTTAGCATTTACATCTTTAATGCTAGTCTTTGCAGTATCTGGAATGATTCTACCAAACACGCCGCCTGCATTAAAGATTGGGCGAAGTCTAAATGTCAAAACGTCATCAGTTGGAAGACCGTCAGGAACAGTCTTGTTAGTGTACCATTCAGTCAAGAAGTCTAGAACAGGCTGTGTATTTTCAATGATCTGAATATCTGCTAAGTAGTCAGGATTATTTCTGAATGACGGATAAAGGCTAGAATGCGTAGTTGAAAACTCAACTTCACCCGGTTCAGAATCAGAAACTCGGTAAACATGAATGCCGTTCTGCTGAAGAGATTCAAGATATTCAGCAAATGCGTCAGTCTTAGCTTCATTGCTCCATTCATCGCCAACTGGGAATGCGTCATCATTCAAAGAATCAGCAACGCCTGCAGGATAAACTCTGTACTTATCTGCATTCAATGCCGGATCTTTAGACGCTTCAGTTAGAAGCTCAGTCTTTGCACCAGGAATGATAGGCGTCATCTTGTATCTTACATGATAGTTGTTAAGAAGCATTTCCTGATTGTATTTTTCAGTAAGCTCAACGATATTGCCTGCGTTGTTTCCAACTGTAATGTCAGGAACTTTCGGTTCTTCTCTAAACCATTCAAAATCATCAGTAATTTCGCAAGAGACATTTTCAATCTTGCCTCGTTCTTGCTTACCAGCAACACCGCCGATAAAACCAACAAAGTTACCAAGATTCTTTCTTGTTCCCTTTACTGAAACATTCTGAATAGTTCCAAAGTTAGCGCCAACCACTGGCGAGATGTTATAAGCAACTCGACCCATGTTAGGCATTCTTAAAGGCACGCCCATGATTTCACGAGGAAGCATCAATGGAGCCAACGCATATCTAGTTTCAGATTCGCCTTTAGTATCATACAATTCAGCATGATCGGTCATGTTCGGACTGATTTCGCATTCAGCCTTTATAGTTGCCTTTTCAATATTCCAGTTATAATGAATTTCATCAATAGTGTTATTCGGATCATATTTGCCATTACTTAAAGGTGTCTTGGCATCGATCATCTTCTGAAGCCAAAGTCTATATCTTATGCTTTGAGCAGTCCAGTTACCGTTCTTATCAAGACCGTAGTAACGAGGGTCATGAACATATCTTAATGCGATGCTATGCATGACTGCATTTACGGCGTCCTGAACTGAATCATACGTCTGTGAAAGTGAAGACCAGTTAGCAAGAACTGCTTTTTCAACATCACCAAGTTTAGTTCCGTATTCATCGCCGATAATTAGCGACTCCAATTCACTGCCGTTAGCATTTGCATGTAAGAAAGGTCTATAAAACATTGACTTTGTGTCAATAAGATTGAACGAAATAGTTCCTTTCGCCTCGGACATATCTAATGCGCTTGGCGTCCAACCAGTTAAAGAGCCGAATATAGATGTAACGATTCCTCGTGAAGCGCCATCTTTAGTCCAGTACTTTATCTCCTCATAATCAGTAACAGAAGTACCTGAACTTACTTTACCTAATTCAGTTCTTGCATTAAAATAACTTCCAAAAAGATTCTGAGACTTAAGATCTGTAACAACATAGCCATAGGCGGTGTTAATAATGTCAGTTCTATCAGTATGCATTAAGTCAGTTACATCATCAACCTTCGTGTCAATGACAGTTTCTGTACAAAGTGCAAGATTTTCAATAACTGCTCTCTTAAGAACCGCTGCTGGCAAAGCGGTTCCATCTACAACAGTGACATATTGGTCAATGTTATTAAGAACTGTGATGAACGGAACTGTTCCATTTGTTACTCTCTTATGATTTGGCATAAGAATGTACTTCTTCTTATCAGTCCAGTAATCAAAGTATGATGCATCAAGGCCGTGAAGCAAAGTCTTCAATGCACTTTCATTCCACTTTAATGCATGTTCAGCACCGTTATAGACTGCTGTGAACGTTGCGTAGATGTCAGCGCTCAATAGAAGGTCAAAACCTGTAAAGATCTTCGCTATACCATTTCTGTCTGAACCCTGTACCAAATCAAGTCTAAGTGATGAAACATCAAACTGCGCAGTCTTAATTGGCTGTCCATCCATAGTAAAGATCTTCACATCAGTTTCATCAGTTGAATAAGAAGTGTCTGATACGCTAAAGTACTGATAGTAAGAACTAGAGTAAAGTGAAGGATCAGCATCTGTATATTTCTGATACTCTCCATTGAAATGTACAAATCCAGTTGAAAGATAGATATGAACACCAGCGCCGTAGCCCAACGCATCATTTGCATTGAGGTCAATCACTGAACCGCTTTCCTTCACATAGCCATCATCAAATGAATTGACTAACTCTTTTGTCTCGATAGTAGTCATTTCATCTGAATCATTCGTTTCAATGCCAGCGGCAGCAAAATCGCAATACTTTACATCCTCAGTTCCTTTGTCAATAACGAACCAAGGAAGTTTTTCTGTTTCAATATGTCCAGCGTTGAAGTAAACATGCCCAATGTAGTCATTCACTTCGTAAGCAGTACCGTGAATTTCTGCTACATACTGTTTGCCATTTGAGTTCATGCCAAGCATGAACACTGCGTTTCTTGCAAGAGGGTCACGCGATACTTTAAGGTTAGTGATATTCTTATTAAGAACATCAACTAATTCTGCATCGCCTTCGCTGATCTTTTCATCAAGCAAATTTTCGCCGCTTGCTGCATACTTATTAAAGAATGCAAAACCAAACATGTTCTCTTGACTGAAAATGATTGAGTTCTGTTCTATGCCGGCTGCATAATCAGATTTTTGTTTTGGACTATACTCACGGCAGCAGATTTTTCCACGGTTTTCATAGCCGCTTCCCATTTCAGCATAGATGCCTTCAGCAAAATATCCAACGTACGGACAGATGTTGCCTGGTGAGTTCACGCACCAAGAATTAAGGAAGAAGAAGTTTTCTCCATTATCATACTTAGGACGGATAGTGCTGAAGTCAGTATAGTCATCTGACTTGTTCGTTACAGAATAAACCTGCGGAACGAAACCTGAGAAGGTGAACTTGTTAAGATCAGAAGCGTCAATGTTCTCGACAGTACCGTAGTTACGTCCAACGAGAACGCCTGCGTTAATGTCACGGCCGTCATTCTTAATATGATTAAGATTTATGGTCTTCTTACAAACAAGTGTAGGATCGTCGCTGCCTTTAATTCTGAAATTTCTAACAACACCTTTTTCGCCAAGAATGCCTACAAGACCGTTATCGTCATTATCACAAATGATAGTGCCGTTGATTGTGTAGCCGTTTCCATCAAGAACGCCTTGGAACGGCATGGCCTCGCTTGCGCCAACTTGATTCTGAATAACTCCTTCAATGCTATCACCAAGAACACCGTTCACACAGTTGTTTTCTGTATTGACGTGATTTGCGAACCAACGGAGTTCTTCTTTTGATCTTAAGTAGTAGAAACCACCATCTTCAAGATAATCTTGGATGTTATTGTTTGCTGAAACATCTTTGAAGTATTCAGTTGTCTTGAACTTGCTCCAGTTGTCAGTCTTAAGTACGTTTCCATTTTCATCATAAGCGCCTGAAGTGATGAACATAGGAACTTGTTCACCGCTTGTCTGCACAGGCTTAAACCAAGTGAGATCTCTGCGCATGCCTTGAAACAACGAATCGTCCCAAGCAGATGAGTTGACCATCTTGAAATCGTTGATGTCTCTCAACTGCTCAAGCTTATACTCGCTTGATTCTGCAAATTCCTTTTTAAATTTTCTGTTAACTGGAATAAAGTTCCAAGTATCTGCACTTGGAACCTCTCCGTTAATGAAACGTTGCTTAAATGGATTGAAAACAACAGATGCCATTTAATTATTCCCACCTTTCTACGAAGTCGCCTCCAAGAATAAGTCCAGTTTCAGTGTACTGTCTTGGAACCGTCAACGAAATGCTTAATTCTTCTTCAACTTTTATAGTATTTATCTCGTCAGCGTCATACAGTGTGGCATCGTCATCAGTAACAACTTCGCCTGCTTCTTCTTCTGTGGTTTTAAAGAATCGTTTCCAGTCATCTTTGATAGTCTTTTCAGATCCATCGCCGAAATAAGCAAGGCAAACAGCATTGATGAACGGTATGTTGTCATTTTGAATGATTTCATCAGTTGATGAAGCGCCTGGAACAGTAAGAATGTAAAGTACTTCCAATTCACCTGACGCCAAACGCATTATGTTCGGCATACCAACTGAATAAAGATATCTGTCTGATGAATAATCATCTTGATTTTTCTTATTGATTCTTATTGTCTGGAAACTCTTCTCATCATAGTGCGAAAAGTGAGTATCTTTAGTAAGCTTAAGTGATGAATAAGTATAGACTGATGAAGTTTCAACGATAGCACTTGAAATTTTGGTGCCTTTTGTGAATCTTGAAAGATCATAGAAATACTTCGTCTGTGCTTTTTCTTCATCGCTCATTATTTCACCGAATCTGTCCCAGCCGTTCGTGCCGTTCCAAACGAACAGTTCAGTAGTCACTGGTGAAGTCTTCTTAAATGTACACCAGTTAGCTAAAGTGTTAAGCCAGAACCAAGTTGGCCGTGCTTCAGTTTCTGAAGATTCATAAGCGTCAGCACGAATGTAAGCATTATCGCCAGTCGGCAAGCTTGATGTAGAATTTCCAAGGCTGTAATATTCAGTAGGAGTTCTCCAAACTCGTGTCAAGTCATTAAGTGCATTGTCTAATGCCTTGTCTGCATCAACAACTTCAGCAGGCTCAGCGTATTCTTCGCCAAAACCAAGAACAAACAAGTTCTCTGAAGATACTTTGCTGACCTGCACATTGTAATGATATGCAACAGGAACACCTCCTTGCATATCAATGAGCGTAATCTTATCATAGTCTACTTTTTCGTACTGAACTGCAACGATTGTGTAATGAATTGCGATTGGTTGGTCATCAGGAAGAACGGTAGTCGCTAATCTTGCAAGAGGCTGCATGTTGTATGTAGCAGTTTTCAATTCTCTCTGTGGAAGTAAACGAATAAAGCCAGTATCGCCGATGAATAAAACTGGGTTCGTAACTTCATACTGATTAGAACGATACATCTGAAGAGCATTGCCGTTAAATCCAAAATGTCCATCACTGTAAGTGAGGTGGTTTAACGAATGTCTGACAGTGCCAGTGGTCGTTCCAAAGAACGGAATGCTTTGTATGTCATGAACAAATGAAAGACCGGTTTCAGTATGAAACTTTTGGCTGAACCAGTCATCATCAGAAAGATAAAGGCAGCTCATTACATTAAGACCACGAGTAGCACAGTAGTCTTTATTCTCTAAAATGAATTTGAAGAACTTATAGACGTTCTGAATTTCAATGTCAGTAAGTCCATTTCCAAAAATTGGAAGGCCGTCATTCGTAAAAAGAAAATAGTCTTGTGAAGAATCTGGTGACTCGACAAATTCGCATACGCTGTCTTGATGAGTCGGCATGATCTTGACTGTTGTCAGACGATAATCATTCTGATTGTCAGCGAAAAGATTAGCAGTAGCGAAGAAATGTTTCTGATTATAGTCAGCACCAAGAAAACCAGACGAAACTTTAGCGTCATTGCTAAGATCTTCAATTACTTTTGCATCTTCATTGAAGTAGACACCGTCTGAAATTGTCTGGTCAGTAGCTACTTCTGGAAAACCTTCAACATCTACTCTATTGTAAGGGACAGCTTGGTCTGAGGTCTCGCCTTCATACTTATGCAAGAACCCAGACCAAATGAACCCGAAATTATCAATGTTCCAATCGTAATAAACCATAAATTATTTATCATAGTTTCACGCAGCGCTCGATAGTCGGGAACTTCTCTCCTTCGTAATATGCCTGTCTTTCTCTCCAGTGCTTGATGCAGTAGTTGTCAACTGTTCTGCCGTTGCGAGTAACGTAAGAAAGATCATCAATGATGTCCCAAAGAATGACTTTATTCTTTGTCTCATGCTTTCTCAATCCACGGCCGATCGTCTGAAGAACAGTAATCTTTGACTTGGAGTTAGCGTAAAGAATAACATCGTGAAGTTTCGGAATGTTGACACCAGTAGACATCGTCTGGTAAGTAGCGACGACAATCGTACCATCTTCATCATTCAGATTCTTTCTAATGTCATTACGGACTTTGCCTTTGACGGCGCCAGAAATGCTCTCGACTTTTCTGTCCGGGAATTTTTTCTGCAGCCATGCAATAACGTCCTTTAAATGCTTTACGTGGTTGACAAGAATAATGATATTGTTTGATATTGGTCTGTGCATAATGATGTTCTCAAGTACATTATTCCGGCCTGGATACTCTTCTACCACCTTTACCTCTTCTTGATAAGAACGAGACTTATTTGCTTGCACAAATTCAGGCGGATACTTTGCGAAAATGTTAGCAATTCTGATTGGCGTAAGAACGCCTTTGTCAATCAAGACCTTTGACTTGAGTTCAAAAATCACTTTGCCAAGATTTGCTTGAATTGTCATCTGGTCCAAAGGATCAGTAGGTAAAGTACCAGTACA
>Ga0310786_10013243_pt1 | contig 10173 bp, 8 predicted proteins | sample AusTroGonzalo_MG_FD_203881 | JGI IMG/M metagenome (GOLD analysis project Ga0310786, IMG submission 203881) | Bovine rumen microbial communities from tropical cattle in Woodstock, Queensland, Australia - Gonzalo_03 (v2) (version 2) | ecosystem: Host-associated > Mammals > Digestive system >... | reverse complement strand
GTCTTGGCTTTTCATGGTGCGTCGAAAGCTGTTATTAGATCATAAGATTTATTTCCCTCCACGTCTGATTGGTGAAGATTTCTATTGGCATTTTGAGCTATGGGAACATCTGCATACAGTTAAAATGCTCAATCTCAACCTGTATGCTTATTGTCATAGACAAGGCAGTATGACCACTCGGAAAAATGTTTTGGCACCCTATTTTGACTATGACAAAGTGTTCTACTACTGGAAGGAACGGTGCAAAGAGAATTGTGCTACTGCTGATGCTATCATGGGCTATTTGGCCAACGTCTGGGTGAACAGAGGATATAGTTTTTACAAACTGAGTAAAGACGAGGAGAACAAGGCACTTGAAATCCTTAGAAAACACACAGACTTGCTTGACCACGCCACGACTACCAGGGCGAAAATAGCAGCAATCTTATTGCGTATTTGCGGACTTAAGGCTACGGTATTCCTTCTTGGTATATACTGGCGATTAAGATGCCGGATAAAAGGTGTTCCATCTGGGGAAAAGATGCTTAATTCCTGTTGATTCCTCGGAAGATGCGATGTGTATGGAATTAAAATGAACCGATAATATATGAAGATCTTAATAGTAGCCAATCACAATAAAGGGAAATTTACAACTTTTATCACAGAGCAGGTTGAATCACTTAAGCGTCTTGGAGTAGAAATAGATTATTACGGTGTCCATGGAAAAGGTATCCGGGGTTATCTTTCTAATCGAAGCGCACTGATTGCAAAGATTCGTGAATACAAGCCAGACTTGATCCATGCTCATTATGGCCTTAGTGGCCTGTTGGCTAACCTACAGCGTCAAGTGCCGGTTGTAACCACCTATCATGGCAGTGACATTCATTCTGGTGGTAAGGTTCTGTTTTTCTCACGAATAGCAACATGGCTATCAACGGCTAATATTTTCGTGACGAAACAACTGCTTTCTCAATCACGCAGTAACGAACAAAAATCTTATGTGATAGCCTGCGGCATTGATGCTGAATTGTTCCACCCTATAGACCGTGAAGAAGCGCGCAAACAACTTGGTTGGGACTTAGAAGGTAAATATGTGCTTTTTGCGGGGGCTTTTGATAACAACGTTAAGAACAGTCCGCTGGCAAAGGCATCTGTCGCCTTACTTCCTGATGTTAAGCTAATGGAGATGCGTGGATACAACCGAGAACAGGTTTGCTTGGCAATGAATGCAGCCAACTGCCTGTTGCTAACATCTTTTAGGGAAGGGTCTCCCATGGTGATTAAAGAGGCCATGTCGTGCGCTACTCCCATTGTTTCAGTTGATGTGGGGAATGTTATCGAGACGACTGAAGGTGTAGAAGGAGTTTATATCTGTTCACGGGATCCGCAAATAATTGCTAACAATATTCAGAGAGCATTGGAGTACAAAGGAAAGACTAACGGACGTCAGACTGTTATAAATAAAGGATTCACCATTGAGCAAGTATCAGAAGAAATTCTTGGAGTTTATAAAAAAGTGTTAGCAAGAAAAACTCCTTGATATAATTGAAGGATAATGATCCGCAGAAAATATGTTTGTGACACTAAAAGCTTCTAAGCCCAATGATGCCAGATGATACGTAGTACCCCCAATCCCATAATCTTGTGGCAAATGCGAATGCATTAAAAAAGACATGTTGTCAAAGTTACATACATATATTTTCATTGTTGGCTTATTAGCAATAGGTTTCATGGCTGTGATGACTTATGAAAAAGCTATTGATTTAATGACCATGATTCCCGTAGGGGCTTTTATTACTCAAATATGCTTGATCCTTTTTTTTTCTCGCGATGACGTTTGGAAGAGTTATAAAAAGCCCTCTGAGATAACGCTCTTTTTTACCGTACTCGTATATACACTTATGCTTGGCACCGTGTTCATGTTGATTTCATATTATTACGACGGCGACACTTTTATGTTCAGCAAAACTGATGCCATGGCCTACTACACTGAGAGCATGAGAGTCACGGATGAAGGCTTCTTGGAAGTGATGACTGATTTAACACAAAGGAAGGCTTTTGATGATTGGGGGGCATATTTTTTCGATTGTCTAATGATGTCTATTATTCCATCCAAGTTTTTTCTAAATGCAATCTATATGGTTTTAGGAGCGACATCTTCAGTTTTACTATATAGAATTGCTCAGCATTACATGCCTGATATATATGCATTTATAGCTGGTTTAGGGTATGGAACTTCGTCATTCTTGATTTTCTACAGCTGTACATTCTTAAAAGAGTCTCTTTTTGTCTTTCTTGTTATTTCGACTGTATATCATTTCTATCAGTATTTAACCAGTCCATCGCGGTTTTCCCTGTTGGCGACGGCTCTCTGTTTGGTGTGCGTTTTATTCTTTAGACCTGCTGTAGCAGGCATGCTTGCCGTTTCAGCGTTAGCCTACTATGGAATCACGCAAAGAGGCATGGCTATTTCACTGTTTATCTATATGGGTGCGGCAGTAGCAATCGTTGTTTCCATGACGATGATGAAGGGAGCTGTTGATGCGTATACAGCAGGTGGTGACGTTGATGCTGTCATTGCCTACCGCAGCAATGAAAACTATTCTGGGTCTTTCAATTATTTTGTCAGTTTCTTCGGAGCATACCTCGGTCCGTTCCCCACTATCTTTTCTAAGGAACCTGGCGTTCCAAGTCATTTACAATTCTATGGTTCTGGACTGACATACAGGCTTTTTTTCATGTTCCCGTTCTGGTATGGTGTCTATACAGCATATAAGAAAAAAGCGTTGGAGTTATTGCCAATCATTTTGTTCATTGTTTTAGAAATGTGCGCCACAGCATATATTGTTGCCAGTATGGAATTAAGAAAAGTGTTACTTCACGTTCCATTTATGTATATATTGTCGTTTTATGGCATCTATCATGTGTTCAAGTCTGAACGTGCAATTATGGCCTTTAAATATTTTAACGTTGTATTTGTCTTAGGAGTATTGTTTTTGTGGAATGTCATAAAAGTGAAAACATAAAAAGAATGTGAGTATTGATTACTGTTTACAGAAATAGGATATTTTACTCTCGCGCAAACTGATTCGAAGAAAAGAAATGTAACAATGAGAATATTAGTCTATTTGGCACATCCTGCCCAATATCATTTCATCAAGAATCCCATGGCACAGTGGAAAGCCAACGGCCATGAGGTAAAGGTTCTTATTAAAACAAAGGACATTTTAGAAAATTTACTGAAAAGCGACGGAATCCCCTATACTAACATTGAAGAGCATGTAAGGAAACAGTCTAAACTATCAATCCTTAAAGCATCATTGCAAAGGACATTTCAGATTTGGAAAATAGCTCGTCCATTCCATCCCGATATTTTGATAAGTACCTCTGCTTCTATCGCGCAAACAGGCTGGCTTCTACGTAAGCCTGCTATAACAGTTCTTGAGGACGACATAGATGTGATTCCTAATTTGGCAAAACTGGCCTATCCTTTTACTCGGAGCATTGTTGTGCCAGATGTTTGTAAGGTGGGTAAATGGGAAACAAAGAAGATAGCTTATTTAGGATATATGAAATTGGCTTATTTACATCCTAAAAGATTCGTTCCATCACAGGATGTAGTTGCCAAATACGGTCTTAACAAAAAATATATCCTTATTAGACTTGCCCAGCTTGCTGCACACCACGACATCGGTATCAAGGGGTTAAGTTATACAATAGTGAATAAGATTATTCAAATAGCTGAGGAACGTGGCTACAGCGTTTACATTAGCTCTGAAAAGATGTTAGATGATGCACTTCAGAAATATCAGCTGAAGATTGATAACAGGGACATTCATCATCTGATGGCTTATGCCTCGCTGTTAGTGTCTGATAGTCAGAGTATGTCGGTAGAGGCTGCTATGCTTGGAACTCCCTCGCTTCGCTACAGCGATTTTTCTGGTCGAATCAGCGTATTAGAAGAATTAGAAAAAAAGTACAATCTGACATTTGGAATACCCACCGATTCTGGCGAAAAGCTTACTACTATGGCACAAGAAATCCTTTCTATGGAGAATCCAAAAAAAATCTTCCAAGCCAGAAGACAGGTTATGTTAGATGACAAAATAGACGTAACAGCTTTTTTCACATGGTTTATCGAAGAATATCCCAATAGTCGTGACATAATGAAACATACACCTGACTATCAAAATAGGTTTAAGTAATGGAAAAAAGAAGTCTTACTTTTAGGCTACTGAAACTGGTTGGATTAAGATATTCCGAAAACGAGTACGGTAACGTTTCATTTGGTTTCGCTATTAAGAAAGTGTATAAGAAGGTACGAAACACCTTCTTAATGAAATATTTTTTCAATATTGCCATTTTGGCTCCATTCAACACAAGGAAAGTACGCCCCGCTATTCTTCGGTGGATGGGATGCAAAGTAGGAAAAGGTGTGTTCATTGGTGACAATGTGTATATAGATAAAAACTTTCCCGAACTTATTACAATAGGTGACAACAGCTACATTACAGGAGGAACAACCCTCTTATGCCATAAAAGAGATATCAGTAACTATCATAAAGGTGCCAGACTTTTTGACCTGCCATATAAAGAAGCCCCAATTGTTATTGGAGAAGGATGTTCCACAGGGACAAACACACTGATACTTCCTGGGGTGACAATTGGGGACGGTGCCATCATAGGTGCTGGGTCGTTGGTGACAAAGGATATTCCAGCATGGACATTAGCAGTTGGTCGTCCTGCAAAAGTAGTAAGAGTATTTGATTGAAACCGCTATGAGAATTGCGTGTATGACTAATGACGTGGAGACCACCTCGATTGTCAATGGTGGACTCCGTGATGAAACAGGTTTAAAGGTATGGAAAGAAGGCCTGCCGATGCTCCTTGACCTTTATGACAAGTATGGGGTGAAGGCGACATTCTTCTACATCGCCAACTTTGCCAAACAGCATCCGGAAATCGTAAAGATGGTCCAGGCCAAGGGGCATGAGATTGCCTGTCATGGACTGACTCACCAGCATGATAAAGCTTTCGATGTGATGCCATACAACGAGCAGCTGGAGCATCTCACTACGGCCAAGAAAATATTAGAAGACATAGCAGGCGAAAAAATTGTCTCATTCCGTGCTCCTGCTCTTCGAGTGAACTTTGACACGCCAAAGGCATTGCTTGAAGCAGGTTTCAAGTTTGACAGTTCTGTGGCTCCACAGCGGATGGATATGTTTATGTCGTTAGGCAGCAAGAACAAGTTGCAGTGGTTTGGCGCACCAAGAACACCATATAAAACTGATGCATCGAACCTCGCGAGAAAAGGAGACTCTATCATTACCGAAGTTCCAGTATCGTCTTTCATCGTACCATATATAGGTACGTTTATGCGCATCTCTCCATTTGTCAACAGGCTGACAAGACGACTGCTCTATCTGGAAACCAGGAAGACGAACAAGCCAATCAATTTCCTTATCCATCCCAATGAAGTCATCACAGAAGAGAATCTTCACACGAAAACACAGCGACGGGCTTCCAACTATATCGCCTACTTGCTCTCTGATGTACTACGCCGAAAGTTGAAACAAAAGAACCTTGGTAAGGATGCTCTTCTTTTGTTTGAAAAAGAAGTGAGGTTCTGGAATGAGAAACAATACGATTTTAAACGAATCAAAGACATCGAAGCTGGTAGTTGCAGATGAAACGTGACATTGGTTTTGTTACGAAATACATGATGGAATACGACGTTGTCGTTCCTCTATACGTCGTTGGGGGATTAGCAGCAATTGTGCTTGTTATAATATTCATACTTTTCCACTTTAAAAAAAACAATTTGTCCTTTATCAAGAATACTGCATGGTGTCTGCTTGCCGCCTATGTGTTCTTAGCCCTATGCGCAACTGTAATGTTTAGGGAAGAAGCGTCTGAAATGAGATACTCTTTCCGCCTTTTCAGATGCTATTCGGTGGTTTATTATAAAATGATGGCAGAAAACATCCTAAATATCCTTTTCTTTGTGCCAATTGGTTTTCTAATGGGGTTTGCCAAAAAGGAAAAAAACTTGTTGCAAATTCTATGTATAGGTTGCTTCATATCTGTTTCTATCGAAGCTATTCAATTGGCAACCAAGCGAGGGGTATGCAATATTGATGATGTCTTTCACAACTCATTGGGATGTGTTATCGGATATGGGCTTTATCAATTAAGCTATAGAATAATTAGTAAATACTGTCTTCAAAAACAATCATGATAAAGATACTCACTGTAATTGGTGCCAGACCGCAAATCATCAAAGCGGCAGCCATTTCACGCGCCATAAAAAATAAATATGAAGGTATTATAGAGGAAAAGATTCTCCATACAGGACAGCATTATGACGAGAACATGTCTGCCGTTTTCTTTGAGGAACTGGGGATACCCCAGCCGGATTACAACCTTGGCGTCGGGTCAGGCCCTCACGGTGAACAGACAGCAAAGATGATTGCTGGTATTGAAAAGGTATTGGTGACTGAGCATTTCGACGGTGTGTTGCTCTATGGCGATACGAACTCTACACTGGCGGGAGCCGTGGCTGCATCAAAACTACACATACCTGTATTCCATATTGAGGCTGGCTTGCGGTCTTTTAACATGGCCATGCCAGAGGAGGTAAACCGCATTGTATGCGACCAATTGTCTAGCATCCTTTTCACCCCGACAAAGACAGGCTATGAAAACCTGCGGCGTGAAGGGTTCTTGGAATCAAAGGCCACGTTCAAGGACGGACATGGGCGAAAGGTTGTGAACAGTGGCGATGTGATGTATGACAACAGCATGTTTTTTGCTGAAACGGCTGAACAGCAGTCGGATATTTTGAATCGCATTGGGGTTAGAAAGAAGGAATACATCCTTACAACTATTCATCGCCCAAACAATACCGATGACCCGAAACGACTGACAGATATTATTACTGCGCTACTCGACATCACAGAAAGGAAAAGTATTGACTTGGTACTGCCTTTACATCCAAGAACCCGTCACATGCTTGCCACAAACTTAGCCCCTGGTGCCAATGAACGCCTAAATGCCTCAACACGCATCAAAGTGATCCCTCCTGCATCGTTCTTTGACATCATTGTTTTGGAAAAAAATGCGCATATCGTAATGACTGACAGTGGTGGTGTACAGAAAGAGGCATTTTTCTTTGAGCGGCCTTGTGTCATTCTGCGTCCGGAAACAGAATGGGTAGAGATTGTTGAACACGGTGCCGGTATTATCGCTGATGCCAACTATGACCGCATCCTTGCAGCATACGACAAACTTGACGGTAGGGATGTAAAGTTCCCACCACTCTTTGGCGATGCCCATGCCGCCGAGAAAGTTCTTTCAGAAATCAACGACATGTTTGGATGACATTTTACGTAATGCCCCCAAGAAAAAACGACTAACATTATCTTACCTATATCTTACATTCACGACAACACGATGCCAGATAGTGAGTTAGTCAGATAACAATCTTATTATGCATATTCCCATGCAGACAGAAAGATCGAGACGAGGCTATGCCGTTGGCATACAAGAGTTTGACACCATCCGCAAGAAGGGGTCGGTGTATGTGGACAAGACCGAATATGTCTGGAAGATGGTAAGTGCCGACGCACAAACCTATTTCTTGAGTCGCCCACGGCGGTTCGGCAAGACACTGCTCGTGAGCACGCTTCAGGCCTACTTTGAGGGACGCAAGGATCTGTTTGATGGGTTGGCTATTAGCCAGCATGAGAAGGAGTGGAAACATTACCCAGTGGTGCGCATCAACCTATCGGCAGGCAAGTATTATGAGTTGGAACGTGTCCACGGCACCATAGATAATATTTTGCGCGAGCATGAGGAGCGATGGGGAGTAAACTCTATCAAAGACGAATATAGCTATGATACCCGTTTGACCAATATCATCAAATCGGCATACGAAAAGATAAAATTGGGGGTCGTAGTACTCATTGACGAGTATGATGCTCCGATGCTTGACAGCGTGAAGAATCCAGAGTTGCAGGATCAGATTCGTGACCGCATCCGAAATCTCTTTTCACCGCTGAAAGCACAGGAGAAATATTTGCGGTTTGTATTCCTGACTGGCATCTCGAAGTTCTCACAGCTCAGCGTGTTCAGCGAGCTTAACAACCTGAACATCCTGACTTACGATTCCACGTTTGAAGGCATTTGTGGTATCACACAGCAAGAACTGGAAACGCAGTTAAGGCCAGATGTTGAGCAAATAGCAGAGAGGATGACGAAGAGTTATTCCAAATATGGCCGAAAATATGACTACGACTCCATGATGGCCTTGCTGAAACAGAAGTATGACGGCTATCACTTCTCCAACGAATTTACCGATATTTATAATCCCTGGAGTCTCATTTATGCTTTTGAGAAAGGCGATGTGGGCAACTACTGGTTCGGTACTGGCACACCGTCATCGCTCATCGACTTGTTGCGCACCAAGTACCTGTATATGCCCGACTTGGAGAACTATCGATGCAATTTGGAAGAGTTCGACGTTCCGACGGAGAGAATAGAAGACCCTATACCAGTGCTTTTCCAGAGCGGTTACCTGACATTGAAAGAGTATGATGGCTTCACAGACGAATATGTCCTCGGTTTCCCTAATGAAGAGGTATACCGTGGTTTCGCCGGCTCGCTCTATAAATACTACTGTGAGGGTTATCCACGGGGTAAGAATACGATTATGGGAGCGTTCACACGGTTCCGACTGAAGCAGTTCTCACTTGATGAATTCTTGCGCGCCATTCAGCGGTTCTTTGCGGCTATTCCTTACAGTATCACTGATAAGAACCAAAACGAACAGTTCTACCAAGCCAACCTCTACAACCTGCTTGTTTCGGCTGGAGCATACGTTCACGCTGAGCAGCAGACGGCTACAGGGCGCATGGACATTTCCATGAAGATGCAGGATGCCATCTACATCCTTGAACTGAAATACAACCAGAGTGCCGAAAAGGCTCTTTCGCAAATCAAGGAGAAGGATTATGCCGTGGCCTTTGCCTCTGACCCACGTCCAGTCTGTGCCGTTGGCATGAACTTCATTTCCAACAACCACACGCTTGATTCGTGGACGGTTGAGAGACTGAAATAAATAGAAATGTTTGTATTTGCATACATTGCATACATTTTTATATAATAGATTGAATGACTGGAAGATAAGTGGTGTAGGCAGGGGTGTAGGCAAGGTGTAGGCAACTTCGTGGATGTCCTACCCTGAAAACCAGAGAGTCCCATGCCGTGGAACAAAACGTCCCACCCTATGGGACATTGAGTAAGAGCGTATCTGATGAAGGGAAAAGCCTTTGGTTACACCACCTACACCGCTGCCTACACCAACGAAACGCCTTTAAATACAGGTGATTTGAGAAAGGTGTAAGCAATGTAGGCAGAAAAAATAATTAGTAAGAATTTACAAAGAAAGACAAATACCGGCCAATGCAACTATATACTGACAGTCTGCATAAAATAGCTTACGCTACCGATGCCTCGGTGTACCGGGAGATACCATACGGCGTGGCCTATCCGGAGACGGAGGAGGATGTGCAGGAGCTGATGCGGATAGCAAAGGAAAAGGGTGTGGACCTGATTCCGAGAGCTGGCGGTACCTCGCTTGCCGGACAGGTCGTAGGCTCAGGTATTGTGGTGGACATCAGTAAGCATTGGAACAAGATACTGGAGATTAATGCTGAGGAGCGTTGGGCCAGGGTACAGCCGGGAGTGGTGCGTGATGAGCTGAATATCGCCCTGAAACCATACGGTTTGTTCTTCAGTCCTGAAACATCCACCAGCAACCGCTGCTGTATGGGTGGTATGCTTGGCAATAATTCTTGTGGTACGCACTCCTTGGTTTATGGCAGCACACGTCATCACGTGATAGCAGCTAAAGGTGTTCTTACTGATGGTACACTTGAAATATTCAGGGACTATAGTCTTGATGAGTTAGAGGAACGTTTTGGGAGGAAGTTCTGGAAAAAAGACACACACGAAATACTGATTGAAAGGATTTATTCGCAACTCATTAACTTTTCCTATGATGAGCAAACTGCGCAGTTGATCAGTGCCAATTATCCAGACAAGGAACTTAAAAGACGTAGTTGTGGCTATGCGATTGATGAGGTGATAGAAAACCTCACCCCAAAGCCTTCTCCAAAGGGCGAGGGGGAA
>Ga0310786_10013242_pt1 | contig 10174 bp, 8 predicted proteins | sample AusTroGonzalo_MG_FD_203881 | JGI IMG/M metagenome (GOLD analysis project Ga0310786, IMG submission 203881) | Bovine rumen microbial communities from tropical cattle in Woodstock, Queensland, Australia - Gonzalo_03 (v2) (version 2) | ecosystem: Host-associated > Mammals > Digestive system >... | reverse complement strand
TACCCACTGTCTGTAATGTATTTGTTGAATTTGATATCTCTGAATTCACCACTCTCGCGGAACTTGTAATTATCATCATCATATCTGGACTTGACCTCAGTCTCACCCCATGCAAAATAGTCACCGTAATCCTCAGGTTTCTCTGCGCCGACATTGAAAGAGGCCCACTTGACACTAAGGCCCAAATCAACAGCGTCTGATTCATCGGGATGTGATTCATAGCCCAGACGTTCCTTCATAGATTTGGGTACAGGAATCAGAAGGACATCGAAAATGGATTCATCAAGTCTTGCTATGACTTCATCGTGTGTAATAGTGGCTGAACCGGCGGGTTTCACAATATCACCTGCTCTAAAATGAATCCGCCTCTCTTTATGGATCCCTTCAAGCAATGAGATCATCTTATCGGCCGTAAGGTCACTCTCTTTCAGCCTTATCTCAAATTGGCATGAGCCAGTCTCTTTAACAAGCGGGGCCGAAACGCTTTCATCAACTATGAATGTGGCCAGATTGGAATCATCGGCAAAATCTGACTGAACGTAAACCCAATAACCCACTTCACGGAGCAGGCTCTCATATTTATTATAATACTGTCTGTCTTGATCTCTGAACTCTTCATTATCGAATTTGAATTGCACCTGTAATCCTCCTAAATCAAAATATTGCTGATAAGTCATTATCTTATAAACATCCGAACCTAAATCAGCAGAAAGAGAAAGTGTATAAACCTTTTCGGGCCACGTAATTGTAAGACCATAGTGCGTCTGCAACATATTCTCATAGTAATTTGCCTTGAAGGCGTGATACAGGTAATCAGCTATATCAGTAAAACTTTCCAACCTCTCCTTGTCACCTGCCATTACAGTTGTGCCGATATGCTCAAACAGGTTTACAGCTATTTCAGGCAATCCTTCGGGAGACCAGCTGGTAACACCGTTGTCATTGAGAAAAAGATAATAATTAGCACCGTCCAACCCTCCGCGATCCATTGTAAATGAGGCTGTATTTACGGCATGCTTTGTCAGGAGTATCAATGAAGCATAGAGTTCCGGACTGCATTCCATGCTGAATTCCCTCTTTTTTGTACGAACCGTGATTATTCCGGCACACTTGTCAGTACTCATCCTTATGTTCAACGCCTCAAACGGTTGACTTATCAATGAGTATGACATCATGAAGTTCACAAACACGAAAGCATAATCGTCAAAGTATTTGTCAAAAAACTCCTGATTACGTGCGTACGATGATCTGGATATGGGAGTAAACGCATTCTGCGCGATGACTATATGGGGCGCCATCAAAGACGCGCAAAGCAAAACAAGCAAAAGGACCCTTCTCATAATCGGCAAATAAAACAGGTTTCTGATGCAAATATACATTTTTTTCAATTGGCAGGATCAAATGACAGTTTGCTGCAACCCAGAAAAGCATCCTCTCCTATGGTTTTTACACTCTCAGGTATTCTGATTGAAGACAGGCTGACGCAAAATGAGAAGGCATTGGCGCCTATGCTCTCCACGCCATCCGGAATCCTGAAAGACTTAAGGGCGCAACAGGTGTAAAACAAGTATTCAGGGATGCTTGACAGATTTGCCTTAATAACCACCTTCTTTAAGTTGCAGCATTCTCCAAAGGCTTCTTCCCCTATGTTCTGTACATTCTTAGGTATAACAATACGCTTAAGGCTGCTGCATTTCAGGAAGGCACTGACACCTATTGTCTCGACACTTTTTGGGATAGTAATTGAAGTCAGGCTTTGGCAACCTTGAAATGCCCCATCATATATGCATTTTACCCCTTCCGGAATAGTAACCGACGAAAGAGCAATACAATCCGTGAAAGCTCCACTGCTTATGCTCACCACACTCTCCGGAATCCTGATCGAAGTAAGACAACGGCAATTCCTAAACGTAGAAGGATATATCTTGGTCAGATTCTTAGGAATGTTCACAGAATTAAGACATAAACAACTTAGGAAAGCGGCGTCTTTAATCAGTACAACACTTTCAGGAATGGAAACAGATGTCAGATTACAACATAAAAACGCTCTTTCCCCTATGATGGTAACACCCTCCGGGATAGTCACTTCTTTCAAACCATAACATCTTGAGAAAGTATCATTCTCTATTGTGGTAACACCTTCCGGAATGATTATTGATTCAAGGCTCTCACAATCAACGAATGCTCCCACGCCTATCGCCGTGATACTTTCCGGGAGAATAACGGAAGTTATTTCTTTCTGTTTGTCAAAGGCATAGTCCCCGATTCGCGTTACACGGTAGGCCACATCGTCATAGTAAATCTCAGAAGGTATGACCACACTGCCATGTAACGCATCCTTCTTACTGTCTGTAACAAAAGCGGTTTTTTTGTCCGTATCAATACGATAGTATATTCCATCAGCTTCAACTGTTACGGCAGACACCGGAGTTGCCGTAACTGCAAGGATAGGTACCGGAAACATCAGTAACACTGAAAAAATGAACTTTCTCATAGAAAAATGTTTTGACTGTCACAAAAGTAGCGGGGCTTTCAGCCAGCGCCAAGAAACTGCCGTTGCAAAACCGTTGCAAATTCTTGGAAATGAGATGGCGATAACGTAATTTTGGTGTCATTATGAATGAGAAGCTGATAGAACTGTTCAGGCAGTATGCCGGATGTGAGGCTGAAAGCGTTACCAGACTCACTGCGGCCGGGTCCAACCGTATTTACTACCGCTTTGCTTTCAATGGCAGGACCGTTGTCGGTGTAGAAGGGACCAATGCCGACGAGAACGCGGCATTCCTTAGCATCGGACAGGATCTTGCAGCAAAAGGACTGCCGGTTCCGCGGATTCTGGCCGTGGCCGATGACCGTATGTGTTATCTGTTACAGGATCTGGGCGACGTATCGCTGTTTGACATGCTCAAAAGCGCACGTGAAAGCGGCGAATACACCATAGAGCAGACTCAGCTTCTTGAGAAGGTAATCAAGTGGCTGCCACAGTTACAGTTCAAGGGCGGACAGGGAATGGACTTCAAGGTCTGTTTCCCGTGTGAGTCTTTTGACCGCCGCAGCATATTCTGGGACCTGAACTATTTCAAATACAATTTCCTCAAGGCTGTCGGCATAGAGTTTCACGAGGCACGTCTGGAGGATGACTTTGAGCGTTTTGCCTCACTGCTGCTTAAGGATGCGCCTTACGATACATTCATGTACCGCGATTTCCAGGCACGCAACGTTATGGTCAAGGACGGTGAGCCCTGGTTCATAGATTTCCAGGGAGGCCGCCGCGGTCCGATAGAATATGATCTGGCTTCATTCCTTTGGCAGGCACGCGCCGCCTATCCGGACTCACTCAAGCAGCACCTTACAGATGTATATCTGGAGGCTCTTGCTCCATACCGTAAGGTTAGCGCAAAGGAGTTCCGTGCAAGCCTTCACAACATAGTGCTCTTCCGCACGCTTCAGGTGCTTGGCGCTTACGGATTCCGTGGGTACTTTGAGCGCAAGCCCCACTTTATTCAGAGCATTCCGGCCGCCATTGACAACCTTAAGGATTTGCTTAAGCAGGATATTGACGGATGTCCCTACCTTACACGGTTGTTGCGTAGCATAACAGAGCTACCTCAGTTCAACCCGCAGCCCGCACCGGAGAACGTAAAACTCACAGTGCGCGTAATGAGTTTCTCATACCGCAAGGGACTGCCCCAGGATGACAGCGGCAACGGCGGCGGATTCATATTTGACTGCCGCGGCATGCACAATCCCGGCAAGTATGACTGCTACAAGAAGATAACCGGGGCCGATGCACCCGTCATAGAGTTCCTTGAGGAGCGCGGTGAGGTGCAGAAATTCCTTGAACATGCATACGGTCTGGTTGATCCTTCGGTAGAACGTTACATAGAACGCGGCTTTGCCAACCTGATGGTATCATTTGGATGCACCGGGGGCCAGCACCGCTCTCTCTACTGCGCCAACCATATGGCAGAGCATCTTAAGCAGAAATACGGTGACCGCATCAACATCCTGCTTGAACACCGCGAACAAGGCACCAGCAGACAGTTATGAACGCACTGATTCTTGCAGCAGGACTGGGCACACGTCTGGGCCCGTTTACAGCAGACCGCCCCAAAGCACTTGTTGAGGTTAAGGGCCGCACCATGCTTGAGCATCAGTTGCATCACCTCTCCCAAGCCGGATTTGACCGTTTTGTCATCAACATCCACCACTTTGCAGACAAGGTAGAACAATACCTTAAAGAAAACCGCAACTTCGGCCTTGACATAACCCTGTCCGATGAGAGCAACCTGCTGCTTGACACTGGCGGAGGAATACGCCAGGCCATGCACCTATTGCAGGATGACGCACCCCTGCTGGTCCACAATGTTGACATATTCTCAAATACAGACCTTAAAAAGCTATACGATACCCACATTAAAAGCGGTGCCGATGCCACCCTGCTCACCGCCCGCCGCAACACATCACGTTACCTCTATTTCAACAATAGCGGGGCGTTGTGCGGATGGAGCAATGAAAAGACCGGTCAGGTACGTTCGCCCTTATCGGACTTTGACAAGAGAAATTACACCCCGTATGCATTCCAAGGCATACACGTAATATCCAAAAGCATACTGCCGCTGCTGGATGCCATACCGGAGCAGAGATTCGGCATAACTGATTTCTATGTAAGCAATGCGGGTAACCTGAATCTGCAGATGGTGGAGTGCGATCCGTCACAGTGGGTCGATGCCGGCAAGCCCGAAACACTTTCCAAAGCCGCACAGATTGTAAAGAGCATTTATGAACATACTGCTTGACAAGATAACAAGCCATGCCGACCCGTCCCAGGTGGAGGGTCTGATGCGCTTTTTCAAGACCGCTCCCGGCCAGTACGGCTACGGTGACAGGTTCCTGGGTATAAAGGTCCCTGTAACGCGAAGCGTGGTAAAGGAGTGCTGGTCAAAGGTAAGTTTTGACAATCTTGAAGAGTGCGTGACAAGCCAGTACCACGAGGTCCGTCTTGCAGCATTACTAACCCTGATAGAGATATTCAACCACAACAAGAAGAATCCTGCACTCCAGAAACAGTGCGTAGATTTTTATCTCTCACATACCGATCGCATAAACAACTGGGATCTGGTTGACCTGTCATGCTATCCCCTGCTGGGTACCTGGCTGCTGGATAAAGACCGCACCCTGCTCTATGAACTGGCACGCAACGGCAAGACCATGTGGGAGCAGCGCATCGGCATGGTAAGTACCATGCAGTTCATCCGCCACGGACAGACGGCCGATACATACGCCATAGCTGACATACTTATCGGTCATAAGCATGATCTTATACATAAAGCTGTAGGATGGCTTCTGCGCGAGGCCGGTAAGCGGGACTCCGCCGAACTCATGGCCTGGCTGGAGCCAAGATGCGCGGCAATGCCACGCACCATGCTCCGTTACGCCATAGAGAAACTACCGGAATCCGACCGTCACCGTTTCATGGAAAAGTAGTTTCCGCAAACAAGTGGAGAAAGGTTGTCAGTCCGCCACATTACGGATGTAAACGTTGCCCGAATTGTCTTTTGCACGTATTTCCCTATATCTTACCAGATCCAGGAAGATATCCGGATCATCCGTATCTATGCACTTGTCAATCAGATCCTGATACAAGCTGTCCGGGACATAAGAGTCAACCCTGAAACTGACGAACGTAATGTTTCCGTTGGCTTTGTTTATGGCTTTAATGCTCTCCAGTCTTTCTCTGATTTCATCATAAGTCACCTCAACATTACCGTGGTATTCAAAAGTCGGAACAATCCTGCCGTCACTGAATTTATGGTAACCTAATGACATGCCTTGTCTTGTGCTGTTGATTTCGGCCACCTCCCAGACGTCGGTTCCGAACGCTTTCTTTGCAGCCTCATTCCTGAATATCTTAATGCTGTAGTTCTTTTTGCTGCCTTCCATAAAGAGGCTACGGAACTCCTGGTAATCAACAAACTCACCGTCTATTACGAATTTGGCGTCAGGGGTGGCAACGTTGTATTTGTCAGTCTGATAGACAAAGACATCCGGAAAGAACCCCATTCCAAAGGGACTCACGATGTTACGGACCTCAAGATCCGGCCTGTCAACGGCAACCGTGTAGTTGTATTCATGTTCCTGGAAACGCTCTGTGGTTGCAAATACAAACCCGAACTTCTCGCGGCTGCTCCGGCTTTGGGGCTTGTAGAAGAATATCTTTTCATAATCGCCCTCTTTGAGTGCACGGAATTCGGCAAGTGTCGACTTTTTGCCGCCTATGAATATGGGGGTGGACTCCTTTACCCACTTAAGACATGCGTCTGTAGGGGTGTTGGCCAGAAGTATTCCGTTAACTGCTATCGTTACCGGACACTTTGGATTATCATAGTTCTCATATATCTCTATGCCGGATGACACTTTGTTGAACATATCGTATTTTTCAACGATTTTATGATTCCTGGTTTTAACGCCTTCAGTATCGTCAAAGAAACGGTCTACCGAAACTATGATACGGTCCGGTGGTGCAGTATTTGAGCTGCCGGTAGGCTTGATACCCGATGCAGTGCAGCCAAAGCCCAAGAAAAGCACTGCGGCAAGGAGCATGGTGGATACGGTCTGTATTATGGCTCCACCTTTGATTTCTGGTTGTTTCATCTGTAAAAATCTTAATTTGGTTAATGAACTATTGAGCCCCGAGGTCATTTCCGGATTACAACCAAAGAGCTGTCTGATTATTGATAATCTGTATTCCGATATGTTATATCCATCTGCCAGGGCATCGTGATCGGCCTGCCATTCCTGCACCTCCTCAAGACGCTTTTCGGCAATCCACATGAATGGATTGAACCAGAACACCGAGCGCAGTGTTGAAATGGCAAGTTTCTCCAGTGAATGCCTATGGCGTACGTGGCTGGACTCGTGGCTCAGGATATGTTTCCGTGACAGGTCATCGTAATCACGACCGATGAATACGGTACGCATGAATGAAAACGGAGTCTCTATCCTGTCGCTTACAGCAAGGTCATATGCCGGCGTAACCGTTATCTCCGATTTACGCTTGAGTCTTATTACAACGCCTATGCCGCGGACTATAAGAATCAGTGACATGAGCAGCCCGATGCCGTATACAACCAGGAAAAAGAGTTTCCATTTCTGTTCGGGGGTAAGCCGCGGAGTGGCAGCCTGTGCCTGAGCAGCGGCTTTGGGGGCAACGCCTGTAACTGAAGATTCCACATTAGACGGATTCCCGGCTGCAATCTCCTCTTCTGTCGGCTCCGCGTCGTTACTGGTCATAACAGGAATATTCAGATATATGGTCTGAGGCGGATAAAGGGGTACGTTCAGCATCGGTATGGTGGCCGACAGCAACATTGCTATTATAAGATACCGGCGGCAGAAACCGTAACTGACCTTACGTACTACGAGTGAGCGGTAGAGCAGAAGGAACAAACCGCTGCAAAGGAAAAATTCAATTATATAGATAAGGAGCGGACGCATTGAGTTTTACTTTTTATCGTCATTGAGAATCTGCAGGATCTCATCGGTCTCGCGGGCCGATATGGATTTGCGTGATGAGAAATAGTTCACGAGGCGGCTTACCGAACCGTCAAAAAATGAGTTGAGCACACCGTGCATGTATGACTCTGTGTAATCATCCTTACTTACCTGGGCCATATACACATTGCTGTGACCGTAGGTTTTATGAGACAGAAAACCCTTGGTGTCCAGAATGCGGACTATGGTTGACACGGTACTATATGCAGGCTTGGGCTCCGGAAGCATATCGTGTACGTCACGGACCACAAACTCATGGCCCATATCCCAAACCACCTGCATTATCTCCAGTTCTGCCTTGGTCAGTTCCTGAATGCGTTTATTTGACTCTGCCATATTGTTTTTTGTTTAACGACGAGGCAAATATATAGCTAAAGTTTTAATTTGCAAACTAAATCTTTAATTTTTATCATTAAAAGTGTGGAAAAACCGCTGGAAACTCTCATTTTTTTATATATATTCGCAGTTTGGACAACAACTAAAAAACATTTATACGATTATGAGAAAAAGTCTTTTAATGGTGCTTGCAGTCATGTTCATGACCGTTTGCGCAGCTAAGGAACCCAAAGTACTGATTACCTATTTTTCGGCATCCGGAACAACCAAGTCCCTGTCACAGGATCTGGCCAAGGCCACAGGCGCTGACCTCTTTGAGATAGAGGGAGCACAGCCCTACACCGCCGAGGACGTCAATCTTGGCAACCGCGAGGCACGCGCATTCAAGGAGATGGCCGACAAGGCAATGCGTCCCGAACTCAAGGAGAACCCCAAGAACCTCAAACAGTACGATGTGGTTTTCATAGGATTCCCTATCTGGGGTAACTATGCACCCAATATCATCTACACTTTCATAGAGAAGAATGACCTTAAGGGAAAGACCGTGATTATTTTCTCCACATCGGGCAGCAGTGACCTTACCAACTCGTTCAACTACCTGAAGCAGCAGTATCCCGACCTGAACTTGGTTGAGGGAACCACACTTAAGCGCAACCCCACACCCGAGGCCCGTCAGCAGGTAATTGACAAACTCAAAGCGGCTATCCCCGCCCAAAAGTAAATGGCATCACCAAGAGCATCGTGGGCCTGGGTACCCACTCTGTATTTTGCCGAAGGACTACCATACGTGCTGGTGGTGACCGTATCGGCCATTATGTTCAAGCAACTGGGCATAAGCAATGCCGACGTGGCCCTGTACACCAGCTGGCTCTACCTTCCATGGGTAATCAAGCCGTTCTGGAGCCCCTTTGTTGATCTGGTCAAGACCAAACGCTGGTGGTTGCTGCTTACCCAGCTCATACTGGGTGCAGGACTAGCCGGTGTGGCACTGACGCTCAACACCACAAATTTCTTCAGATGGTCACTTGCCATCATGTGGCTGCTGGCATTCAGTTCCGCAACGCATGACATATCAATTGACGGATTCTACCTGCTTGGTCTTGACGAAGGCGAGCAGTCCCTGTTTGTAGGTATCCGTAATACCGCCTACCGCATAGCCATGATTGCCGGACAGGGAGGCCTGCTTATACTGGTAGGACTGTTTGAGAAACAGTTCGGGTCAACCGTACGCGCATGGAGTCTGGGGTTCCTGGTTGCCGGCGCCCTGATGATACTCCTATGGCTGTACCATTCATACATACTGCCCCATCCGGTAGCAGACTGCACCATAGGCGTTTCGGGAAGCAACATAATCAAGGAGTTTGGAATGACCTTTGTGAGTTATTTCCAAAAGCCATATATCATACCTGCCCTGCTGTTCATACTGTTGTTCAGGTTCCCCGAAGCACAGCTTGGCAAGATATCACCGCTGTTCCTGGTCGATGACGCCGCGAACGGAGGACTGGCGCTTACCACCGGACAGGTTGGACTGGCTCAGGGAACGTTAGGCGTCATAGGTCTGCTGACAGGCGGCATACTGGGCGGAATCACCCTCTCCAAATACGGACTCAAAAAGTGCATCTGGTATATGGTGGCAGCCATATCGGTCCCTGACCTTGTTTATGTGTACCTTAGCTGGATGCCTACAGGCAATATGGCTCTGGTAAGCACATGCATATTCATAGAGCAGCTTGGATACGGATTCGGATTCACCGCCTACACCCTGTTCCTTATGTATTTTGCCCGCGGAGAGCATCAGACGTCACATTACGCAATCAGCACCGGCATAATGGCGCTGGGTATGATGCTGCCGGGAATGATATCGGGCTGGCTGCAGGAAAAGATGGGTTACCAGTGGTTCTTTATCTGGATAATAGCCTGCTGTGCCGTAACATGCATCGTATCGGCATTGATCAAATATGAACCTGATTTTGGAAAGAAACAATGAAACTTATAGTAGACAGCGGCTCCACCAAGACTGACTGGGGATTCTTCAACACCTCAAGTGACCTCAAGGTCTTTAAGACCCAGGGAATAAACCCGTGTCACCAAAGTGCCGATGAAATCAGACAGATCATAAAGGATGAACTCCTTACGCAGACCGCCGCAATCGAATGCGGATCAGTAAAGGAGCTTTTCTATTATGGTGCCGGATGCGCCACTGAATCCATATGCGCCCAGATGGCCTCATTGCTCGGAGAGTTTTTCCAGAATGCCGCAATCATAGCAGACAGTGACATGCTTG
>Ga0310786_10013238_pt1 | contig 10176 bp, 10 predicted proteins | sample AusTroGonzalo_MG_FD_203881 | JGI IMG/M metagenome (GOLD analysis project Ga0310786, IMG submission 203881) | Bovine rumen microbial communities from tropical cattle in Woodstock, Queensland, Australia - Gonzalo_03 (v2) (version 2) | ecosystem: Host-associated > Mammals > Digestive system >... | reverse complement strand
TCAAAGAGGAGATTCTCAAGCAGGTGGAGTCCGGAAAGACCATAAAAGAGGTCATGGAGGCGGAATATGATCGTTTGAACGAGCAGGCGGCCTACCGGGAAAAGCTTGCGCAGACGCTCTACCTTCTCAAGAAGGAGGGCACGCAGGAGGAGGTTGACGAGTACCTGAAGACGGTGAATCCGATGCTTCGGGAACAGGGCATGCTGCCATTGAGCGGAAGCAAGGCGCCGCCGAAGGGACGCAAGGCGGAATATTTCAGGAAGAAGGCAGAGGCGGCGCAAGCCGAAGCGGCAAAGGAGTAGTCCATGCTCAATGGGCGGAAGGCGCTTGCCGCGCTTACGATATTCACCGGGTCGTTTCTGGTATTCGGCGTTCAGCCGATGGTCGGGAACACGCTGTTGCCGTTGTTCGGCGGGACGGCGGCGGTGTGGACGGTCTGCCTGGCCGCTTTCCAGTTGATGCTTGTGGCGGGATACGGGTATGCTCACAGGGTCGTGGGGCCGGGCGGCGCACTGCCTGCAGGACGCGGAAAGCTCAGGTGGCATGTGGTGCTGCTGGTTCTGGCGGCGGGATGGGTCGCAGTGGCGGCGGTGAACCGCGGCGTGGTGGTTGGTTGGCTGGCGGATGGCGGGATGCCTGCGTTGCGTGCGCTTCTGGCGGTGCTGCTGTTGGCGGGGGTGCCTTATGTGCTTCTGAGCGCGAATGCGAGCATGGTGCAGGTGCTTGCCGGGGGAGAGTACAGACTGTATGCGGTGAGCAACGCGGGGAGCTTCGCGGGGCTGCTGGCGTATCCGCTGGTCGTGGAGCCGACGATGTCGGTCACGGGGCAGTGGCTGGCGTTCGCGGCAGGGATCGTGGTTTATGCGGGGATGCTGTGGGTGTTGGGACAATGTGGAATTGGGGAGGAGATTGGCCGTGTAACCGCCGTCGCTAAAGCTCTGGCGGCCGAAGAACGTGTAGATCGTGTAGAGGGGAAGGATGGTTTTTCGCCCGAAGAGGGATTTTACGGACAGTGGCTGTTCTTGAGCGCGGTGAGTTGTTTCATGCTGAATGGGGTGTCGGTTCACTTGACGAACGACGTGACGCCCCTTCCGCTGATGTGGGTAGCGCTGCTCGCGCTGTATCTTGCGAGCTACATCGTGGCATTCACGGAACGCGGGGCGAGGTGGGCGCGTGGGCTGTTCGTGCCGGTGGCGGTGCTTTGCGTTACCGGGGCGTACTTTGCGGGACTTGAGACCGGCAAGAGCTTTCTGGCGCAGATGTCCATCGGCTGTGCGCTCATCTTCTTCGGCGGATGGATGGTGCATGGCCGGCTGTACCGGACGAGGCCAGACGCGGCGGGGCTTACGCGATACTATCTCGCGATAGCGGTTGGCGGGGCGATCGGTGGGATGTTGGCTTCGCTGGTGATGCCGATGGCGTTCTCCTTCGTGGCGGAGTATCCGGCGGCGCTTGGGCTGTTGGCGTATGTGGCGGTGGCGGAAGGAATTGGGATTGCCGGGTTGTGGCGAGGCGGGAATGGCGCTTCGCACGCAACGCTAAACCTTAAGCTCCTCCTCGTCTGCATGGGGTTGGCCGTGTATGGAGGCATGCGATCGATATCGGCGGAGGGGGTTGTGCTGGAGCGGCGGCGGAACTTCTATGGCACTTCGCGGGTCGTACACGATTTCTTCAAGGTGAACGACGGCGGCAGGTTCCAGGCAAACATCTTCCAGAACAATTCGACCGTACATGGCTACCAGCTTGCCGAGGGCGCATGGAAGAGCCGCATCCCCACCACGTACTACACCGACCACACGGGCGGGCGGGCGATACAGGCGCATCCCCATTACGCGGCGAAGAGGCCGATGCGCGTTGCGTTGGCCGGGATGGGGATCGGCGTGCTGGCCGCGTACTGCCGCGCGGGCGACACGTACCGCTTCTACGAGATCAATCCGCAGGTCGCGGAGCTGGCGGCAGACACCAACCTCTTCACCTTCCTGTCCGGGGCGGCCGGGAAGGTCGAGATCGTGATAGACGATGCGCGGCGGGCGTTGGCGCGCGAACGCGCGGCGGGGGAGGAGAAGTACGACGTGCTGGTGGTGGACGTGTTCAGCGGCGATTCGATACCGGCGCACATGGCCACGCGCGAGGCGGTGTCGCTGTATCTCGACCGCCTCAAGCCGGATGGGGTGCTGGCGTTCCATATATCGAACTGGCACCTGAACCTGTCGCCGTTCGTCAAGGCGGTTGCGAAGGAGTTCGGCCTCCATCTCGAGGATCTCCAGTGCATCGACGACCGGTACACGTTCATGGCGCACTGGGCGTTCCTGTCGCGGGAGAGGATCGGTTTCGCGATACCCGGCAAGCACGGGATCGTGCGGCCTGAGGATGTGGACGACGTGCCGCTCATGACGGACGAGCGCCATTCGCTACTGCCGTATCTCGGTCAGCAGAAGGAGGTGCCACTGATACCGGCGCCGAAAGAGGAGAGGAAGTCGCTGTTCTGATGGGCGGGGCGAGACACACCGCGCTGTTTGCGCTGGCCGCGTTCGCGGCGACGGTGGCGACGTTCGCGCCTTCCGCCTGGTATGAGTTCGTGCGGATCGACGACCACGAGTACGTGACGGAGAACCGGCATATCGCGCGCGGGCTGACGTGGGATGCGGCGAAGTGGGCGTTTTCGGATGTCGGATATGCGAGCAACTGGCATCCGCTCACGTGGATGTGCCATGCGTTGGACGTGTCGGTGGCGAGGGCGCTGGGGGTGATCGGTGATGCGCCTCAGGACCGCGGGGCGGCATGGGTGGCGAACGGGAGCGGTCTGGCGAAGGTTTCCCACGTGCACAATGTGCTGCTGCACGGGCTGAATGCGGCGTTGCTGTTTCTGGTGATGGCCGGGATGGCGGGAGGCGTATCCGTCAACCGTCATCAATCCTCAATCATCTTGATTGCGACAATGCTGTGGGCGTTGCATCCGCTGCGGTGCGAAGCCGTGTGCTGGGTGAGCGAGCGGAAGGAATTGCTGAGCGTTTTCTGGATGCTGGCGGCGTTGGCGCTGTGGGTTCGCGGGTCAAGCGCGGAAAAGCCATCTATCGTCTGTCTCCTGACATCCATTATCTTCGCCGCGTTGGCGTTGATGGCGAAGCCGGTTGCGGTGTCGTTGCCGATGGTGATTTTCGCCTACGAATGGATGATGAGGGGGCAGAGCTTCCAGCGGGCGGCGCTCAGGGCGTTGCCGTTCGCGGCATTGTCGGCGGTGGTGTGCGTGCTGACGTTGTGCGCGCAGACGGAAGGTCTGGAGAGCGGACAGCAGTACGGCTGGCTAATGCGGCTTGAATGTGCGCTTGAGGCGCCGGCGGTGTATCTGCGGCAGACGCTGATGCCGACGGGACTCTCGCCCGTCTATCTGCGCAGCCGGGCGACTGACTGGGCGCGGCTCATCGCAGGGTGCGCGGTGATGGCGGCAATGGTGTGGATTGGCGCACGATGGCTCAGGCGTCGCGAGAGATGGTGCGGGGCGGTGGCGTTCGGCGTGGTGTGGGCGTACGCGGCGCTTGTGCCGATGCTGGGCATCGTAAAGGTCGGCGGGATGGCGCATTCAGACAGGTACACCTACTGGCCCGGATGCGGGATGGCGTTCGCCGTGGCGGCCGGGCTGGCGATTTTGTCCGATCGGTTCCGGTTTGAGATGGTGCGGTGTGTCCGTTGGATAGGGGGCGCGGCGGTGGCGCTGGTGGCGGCGCTTGGGATGGCGCGGAGCGCGTGCTGGCGGGACACTGTCACGCTGTACCGCGACACCGTGGCGAAGAGCCACGATGCGGAGATCGCCTTCGAGTTGGCGGATGAACTGATGCGGGCCGGAGGTGACGTCCGCACTTCCCGGGAACGGAAAAGGGAAGCCGAAGCAATGCTGAGGGAGACGGTGTCGGCGAATCCCGACCCGAGGGCATATGCTGCGCTGGCGCATTTTCTGGCGTTCCATTCATCGGGGGAGCAGATGATGACCGATCCGGGGGCGGGGGCGTTCTCCGAGGCGCGGGCGCTGGCCGGGCGGGCGTTGGCGGTGGAGCCGAGGTGTTGGATCGCCCATGCGGCGCTCACGGCATGCGATGCGCGAGACGGGCGGTGGCGCGATGCGGTGGCGCATGGCGAGGCCGCGATCAGGAGCGGGGCGTGCGGTGCGGGTTTCGCTGAGCTGGTGGAGGAGTGCAGGGGGAAGGCGCGCGGGGCGGCACATTCGTCCTCCGGGAACATGGGGGCGAAGTAATGTACAAGGGGCGCAAAGTGGTGGTGGTGATGCCGGCGTACAATGCCGAGCAGACGTTGCGTCGCAGTTTCGCGGAGGTGTGTGCGCAGGAGATTGCGGATGCCGTCGTGATTGTCGACGACTGCTCGCGGGACGGAACCGAGTCCGTGGCGAGGTCGCTTGCGGCGGAAGGCGTGGAACTCGTCTATCTGCGGCACGATAGGAACCGCGGGTATGGCGGGAACCAGAAGACATGCTATCGGACGGCGTTGGCGCGCGGGGCGGACATAGTGGTCATGGTGCATCCCGACTGCCAGTACACGCCCAGGCTTCTCGTACCGATGGTTGCGATGATTGCGGAGGGACTGCATCCGTGCGTCCTGGCGAGCCGCATACTCGGCGGATACGCGCTCAGGGGCGGGATGCCGTTGTGGAAGTACGTGAACAACCGTTGGCTCACGGCGGTGATGAATCTGCTCATGGGGGCGAAGCTTTCGGAGTACCATACGGGGTACAGGGCGTTCTCGGCGGAGCTGTTGCGGCAGCTCCCGCTCGAAAGGAATACAGATGATTTTGCATTTGATGCGCAGATGCTGGCGGAAATACTCGCGACAGGCGCGACAATCGGAGAGGTGAGCTGCCCCACGGTGTACGCGCCGGAGGCGAGCAGCATCGGTTTCGTGCGGAGCATGAAGTACGGGTTCGGATGCCTTGCCGCTGCGGTGCGGTTCAGGCTGGCGAGGATGGGGCTGCCGGCGGGCGGCCAAGCCGGAGGGAAACGGGCATGAAATTCACCTACACATACCGCTCGTCGGATGGGCAACGGCATTCGGCGGAGATCGAGGCCGAGAACCGCGACGACGTTTACGTGCGCGTGCGGCGCGAGCTGGGCATCAAACCAATCAACGTGGTGGCGGCGGAGGTGCCTCACGCAGAGGGGGGTGGGGAGAAGGATAGCCGTGCAGATCATGTAGAGGGGAAGGCGTGGAATCGCTACGCAGTGGTGGTGGCGGCGACTTTGATTTTGGCGGCGATTGTCGGCGGTGGATCTTGGTGGGGGATGACGCGGCACGAGGGGAGGCACGCGCCCTCCCCTACGACGCACAAGGGAGTGCGTCGGATGATCGAGAGCAAAGTCATCGAGATAAAGCAAGGGCGCCGGATCGCCAAACCGAGGCCGAGGCGGCAGGTGCCTGGCCTTGCCGGGGCCGGGGTACGGCTGGAGGATGTGTTCAAGTACGAGAGTGAGCGCGTTCTCGCGCTCTTCGCACAGCCGGGAAGAATGCCGGCTGCAGTGCCTGTGGCGACGCCGGAACTCATCGAAGATTTCTACGACGCGATGGATGAGGCCATCTGGATTGAGCCCGACGATCCTAAAGCAGTCGTTGACATCAAGCGCATTGTTGCGGGGCTCAAGGAAGAAGCGGAGATATACCTCTCATCCGGTTCGGGCACCAAGGAACTGCTTGACTATCTGATGTCGCGGCAGAAGATGGAGTCGGAGTACAGGGCTTCGCTCGTCGGGGACTATGACGACACCGCAGACGACGCCGCCGAGAAGCGTGCCGGCATCAATGCCCAGCTCAAGGCGATGGGGCTTGAGACAATCGGCGGCATGTGAGGTGGGCTCCGCCTTCGCCGGAATGAGAACCCTGTTACGCGGTTGTCGCCGCAAAGGAGGGATGAGCGCCGAGGCAATCGGAATCGCCCCCATCCCGAACGATTAGCCCGCGGCGAAGCGCGATACCCATCATGTCGTGTGCGTCACGAGATTTACGTGACGGAGGCTATTATGGTCTTGCAAACCAGTTCTCGATGGCAAGCCCTTCAATGCGGCTATAGTGCCTGACATTGCCAGTGATCAGCGTAAATCCCTCTTCAATGGCGATTGAAGCTATGATGACATCCGCATCGGCAAGACGCGCACCTTTTAATTCAAGATTCGACTTGATCTCACCGAACCTTCGCATGGAACGTTTTGAAGGCTGGATTTCCGGAAAGATGTCCACAAACATGGCAACCCGATTCAGCTCTTCTTCGCGGACGCTTGACTTGAACGCACCATAATAGAGCTCCCCGACGGTCATTGACGGTAGGGCGCATTGATCTTCGCAGGAACGCCAGGCCGCAACTACGGCAGCGTCACCTTTCAGCAAGCCTATGCAAGTGTCGGTGTCGAGCAGCTTCATAGAGCCACCTCGCGCCCGAGGGTCCTTGCTGCATAGATTTCACTGGATATTTCCCCGGCCGTTCTTTTGTCTCCCCAGGTTCCGATAAGCGATTCCATTTCGCTTTTTTGACGAGCGACAACAGGATCCGTCATTCCTGCAACAGGCGGAGGCGTTTTCATCCCATGATCAGCCACCCATTCAAAAATGAAGAGAATCTCACCATTGAGACTGCGGTGATTTGACTTCGCCCGCGTCTTCAAAGAAGACAGCGTGTCCGCTGGTAAATCTCTAACTGTTAAACAGGCCATCTGACAGGATCCTTTTCTTTTTAGAACTACTTTAAAACTGGTTTGGTATTATACTAGAATCATTTCGAAACTTCAAGAGCGCAAATCAAAACAATGGAAAGTGAGACACCCGCCAGAGGAATCTGGTTGGAGCGCTGAGGCAAGCGGAGTAATCCCTGCTACTCGTCGATGTCCATGCCCATCTGGTAGGAGCGGAGGGCGTCTGGGATGGCGAGCGGATAGATGCCCATCGCCTGTAGCTGCGCGTTCGCCTTGAGCCAGTAGGCGTAGGCGGCCTTGAGGGTTTCAGGTTTCGGGCCGTGAGCTGTGGATTGCGGGTCGCGGGATGTGGTGTCGGCACCGCCGAGCATCTCGTTGAGCTTCTGCTCCGCGCGCTCGCGGTAGGAGATCTCCAGCCGCTGGCGCTTCTCCAGTTCGGCGAGATAGCCCTCCACCGAGCCGCCGCCGGCGAGATATGCGCGCATCTCGCGCTTCATGCCGGTGACGATGCGCTTGAGATCCACCACCTCCGTGAAGTCTGTGCTGGCGATTCTGATTGGCACCTTCAGGCATGTCTCGAAATCCTCGCGGGATAAAGCATCATTTGCATTTCCCACCGGCCGCCCCGGCTCGGCGTAGCGCGAAAATAGCTTTTCCGCCGGCGACCGGAAGGCCGTCGCGCGGGCGGCCTCTATCCGCTGCCGGTCGCCCGGTATCGCCTGTCTCGGGAGCGACGTCGCCACCGTGTAGATGACCGGTCCCTGCGGAGTCATGATCTGGTAGGGCGCACCGCCGCTCCGCCGGTCCGCCCTCCACCACAACAGCCCGCCGAGGATGGCGCACAGCGCAAGGCCCGCCGCCAGCAGAAGGGTTGTCCGGCGTGCAGCGGACGGTAACTCCGCCCCCGGATCCCTGCGAGGGGCGGAATCCTCCATCACCGCCACGACCTTGATCGGCTTCACGCCCAGTTCGCGCCGGATGGCGGCGAAGGCCTCGTCACGGCTCGGTGCCTCGATCTCCGCCGAGTGCCGCTGCCCGTCCGATGACCGGTATGTGTAGGTGAAGCGCATTCTAAGTTGGTAGCTGATAGTTGGTTGTTTCTTTAGCCGTGCAGAACGTGTAGATCGTGTAGGGCAGAATTGACACAGTGATGGACACTAACCGCTAACGACGAGCCACCAATCACTTCTTCTTCGGCGGCTCGATGGTGATCGGGTTCGTCGGCCCACGTTCCTTGTTGGCCTTGACTCGCTCCCAGATCGCCCTCTGCACGTCGTTCGTGGGCACGGGCGCCCAGCCCTGTTCACAGGCCTCGCGATAGGTTGCCGACACGAACCGCTCAAAGCCAAATCTCTTCAGGCACTTCAAGCATCCCCCTATTGTATCCGCCGGCAGACGGCTGTTGGGCGCGATGTCAAGATCCGCCGCCGTGCGCATTCCGGTCATCAGGAGGTTGTTGAACGTCGATGCATAGCCGCCGCACAAGAGCGCAAACCCGCGCGACAGCTCCTTCCGTACCCGCGACTTGAACACTTCCTCATCCGCATCCTGTAGCGGCGCGACGTTAACCATCCCCCATCCCGCCTCGACCGCGACAAGCGACATCGGCAGCGCGCCGTCGTCCACGACGTACAGCGCAAGGTTCTCCGCCCGCTCCGGCGCCGGTGGCGGTAGTGCAAAACGTCCCTCCGCCACCCTCACGGCAATCCCGCACATGGCCTCGAAGTACGCCGCCGCGCCCTCAAGCCACTCCCGCCGCGCCCGGCCCTGCGCATTGATGAGCACGATCTCCCCGTGCCCCACGCCAGGCATCTTGATAACCTCTCCCTCCTCGTCGGCTGCCACTGCGGCCGCATCCGCGCAAAGCGCCGACAGGCCAAACGCCGTCGCCGCAAGCATCTTCATGACCTTTTCCATATTCATTTCGCATTCTCCTTTTCAGTCTGATCTTCCGTTCCCGCTTGGGCTTCCACAAACTCCCCCTCGCCGAGAATCGTCCGCGCGGTCCGCCCGAGCGAGATCGGCTCCAGCCCCTTCTCCTCCAGCATGATGTTGGCGGCCTTCACGAAGTCGTCCATGTCCGTGTCCGAGACGCCGTCCGTCTGCTCCAGCTTGGCGAGCTCCCTGTCCAGGACGAACCTGTACACGCCAAGCTTCTGCAGTTCCTTGAACGTGTCCGTAAGCGTCGCCGCCACATCCTCGCCCCTGTCCATGGCCGCCTTGAGGTCCCCCTTGATCTTCTCCACCACCTTCTTCAGATGCGCCGTCTCCCCGCTGTCGTCCTCCGCAACCTTGAGGGGCGTCTCAAACGAACGCCTGAGATCCTCAATGAAGGCTTCGTCGAACTGCGGGCTCCCGACGATCATCCTTCCCGCCGGTAGCGCGGCCAGCATGGCGATCATGTTCTCCGCATGGTTCTCAGACACCGCGAAACGGCTTCTCGCCACTGGCGCGGCGTTCGTGTGCATGATTCCGGGAAACTGTGCGCCGGCCGCGGCGGACAGCTCCGTTTCACGCGCCGAGACGCCGTCCGCGCGTGCCTCCCCGCCGCCACCAGCCGCCAGGTGCCTCTCCACCGGTGCGGGCTTCGGCGCGGCGGCGGGCTTCACCTCCTTGGCCAGCGCCTTGGATTTCGGCGTCTCCGGCTCTGGGGAGGGCTGCGCTTTGTCGCGGCCAAGCCAGAGCCACACGACTGCCATTGCGGCTACCACCGCAATGGCAAATGTAAAGTGTAAAATGTAAAATGTAAAATTGCGCGAGAACAATCCCTTTCCGCCCATCTTGCCTCTCCGCGCCTCCGCGCCTCTGCGGGAGACGGGATTTCCCTCCTTCACGCTCAACGGCGCAATCCCCCGCGCGCGGCACTGCGCGAAGCACTCCCCGCGCGAAGCCGCCTCCACGCGCTCCTCGCGCAGCGCGCCGTCCGCACCCCTGTATGTCACCGTGAATGTCATTGCCGCACCTCTCTTCAAGGCTGCGGCGGAGAGAATGTCAGATTTCGTCGTGTTCTATGCCAGCATCGCGCATGATGCGTCTTTGAGTGCCAGTGCTTAATGGTCCAGGGTGGTTTGGCACTATGACAAGCTTGCCTCCCTCAATCCGCCTGAACATCATGTGGCTTCCCTTCTGCCGCACAAACGACCACCCGCGCACGTTCAGCAGCGATATCATCTGCCTTGCCGTGAGTGGTTTCATACCGCGACTTCCAGAACTCTGGATCCAACTGGCAAGTTCATGTCGGCCACTTCGCTTTCGGAGACTTCAAGATATAACTGAATCGCTTCCTGCAGATTCCGCTTCACTTCTTCAATCGTATCGCCATCGGTGTAGCACCCAGGCAATGCAGGGACCTCGGCGGAGTAACCGCCCTCAGGCTCCTCATGGATTATCGAATAGAATTTGCACATCTTGTCTTCTCCCTCTCTCACGAAACACCATGGATTATCCCACAACTCTCCGCCAAAGTCAAGTTCTCCTCTTGTCCCTTTTC
>Ga0310786_10013237_pt1 | contig 10176 bp, 13 predicted proteins | sample AusTroGonzalo_MG_FD_203881 | JGI IMG/M metagenome (GOLD analysis project Ga0310786, IMG submission 203881) | Bovine rumen microbial communities from tropical cattle in Woodstock, Queensland, Australia - Gonzalo_03 (v2) (version 2) | ecosystem: Host-associated > Mammals > Digestive system >... | reverse complement strand
GCTCGCGACAACCGGGGCGACCGATACAAGCGTACTTGAAAAACTGGACGCGAGGCCCGTCGCCAGCTTTGCCCCGATGCTCGCCCCGGCGGATACAGCACCGGATCCGATACTGCCGCCAGCCAGCCCTTTCAGGCCGTTAATCAGCTGCATAATCTTCAGCACACCGCCGGTGAGCTTCAGTCCTGCCCATCCTGCCGCGATCGCGCCGAGCGCTGTTATAACACTTTCCTTATTGTTGACAATCCATTCAGCGCCTTCTTTGATTTTGGTAACGATGTTCTCCACCGTTGCCTTGCCTTCATCGCTTTTCAGCCAGTCACCGATCTTCCCGAGAAGATCATTTACAGCTGTCAGGGCTTCCTTCATCGGCTCAGCAAGGTTGGACAGCGCCTCGCGCTTCAGGTCCTGCACGGCAATCTGCAGTTTCTGGTATTCGTCGTCCATTTCGTTCAGCTGTTTCAGCTGTTCCTCTGACATCACTGTCCAGGAAGCGTTCATTTTCTCGTATTCTTCCCGGCCTGCATCGAACAGCGGAATCAGTTCGTGCCAGCTCTTTCCGAAAATCGCGTTTGCTTTGGCTTCCTGTTCTGTTTCGTCTTCCAGGCTCATCAGCGCCTGGCCGGCTTTCCAGAAAATATCTTCCGGATCCCCGTCTGTATTGATGCCGAGCGCTTCCAATGCGCTCATGGCGTTCTTATCGCCTTTGCCCAGGTTCTTATTCAGTTTCTGGCGGGCCTTGATGATTGTTTCCGCGTCTGTGTCAATCAGGTGCGCCGTCTTTTCCATCCGCTGAAGGTCTTCCGGGCTTACACCGAGCACTTTTGACCGGGTATTCACATCGTCCGCCCATGTACCGACACCAAGCACTTCCTTGACAATCTTTTGACCGAGTTCCTTGGCTTTTTTCGCGGCTTTCTCCAGACCGGATGTAATCCTGTCGATACCCTGCGTTACTGTTTCATAGGAAACCTGGCTGCCGATATTCTTCAGCTGTTCGTTCATGTCATCGACACTGTCCGCCGCTGTTTCACCGGCATCCGCAACGCCGCTGAGAGCACTTTCCGTGTCCAGGATTTCACCCTTTGCCTGAACCACCTGGCGGTACATGTCCTGGTATGCCTTGCTTGCTCGGTCAACGCCCCTGTCAGTCATTTCCTTCAGGGCCTGTTCTGCCGTGGCAAGAACCTGCTTCTGGTTTTCCAGTTTTGCCTGCAGCAGCGCGGCCTTTTCAGTCATGTAGCTTTCCGCGTCGCCTGTGGCTTTAAACTCCTTTTCTGTCAGGGCAAGCTGCGCGTCAAGCGTCTTTACGGCCTGTTTCGCCTGGTTTATGTTCTGCTTGAACTGGGCGACGCCGCTGACACCCATCTTCACATTTACGCCGTTACCTGCCATGTGCTCACCCTCTCGTCACGCCGTGCTGTATGTCGTCGTAATTTCTCCTGTATATATACAGGTCCATGACCGCCCCGGGCTTCATCCGGTGGATTTCCGGAAGGCTCAGACCGGCAATCAGACCCCAGCTGACCACCATCAGGTATGTCAGCTTTCCTTCTCTTTTTTTTTGTTTATTTCCTCAAGCGCCACATCCACCGGCCCATCTTTGTCCGGTTCCGGAATCTCGCTTTCCATGCCTTCGCCCATCGCGTCCAGGCACGCGTTAACCGCGTCCATAATGTTCACAGGTTTGAGCGCGCGCAGGATCTTTTTCTCTGTCAGGTCTGCCGGTTCGCCCGCTTCTTCCAGCGCGGCGTTCCCGAGGATCCTGATCGTCTTTGCCAGCGCGTCCAGGTGCTCTGCGCCTCCGTACGGGCTCGCGTCCTTTTCGTCATCAGGATTCCGCCCGAGCATCATAGCGATCGCCCTGCTGATCGGCGCGATTTCCTGCTGTATCATTTTCATCTCATACGTTGTGTAAAGCAGCGGAACTTCCCGCCCTTTCAAAGTGATTGATACCATGCTTCCTTGCTTCCTTTCAATGTAAAATGCCGGGGCGGAGGATATTCCCCCGCCCCATAAAGTGATCAGGTGATGCTCGCCTTGGCGTTCAGCCAGCTCTTGGCGTCGGTCAGGCTGTCGTAGGTGACGTGCGTCGCAAAAGTCAGCGTAGCCTCGCTGTCCAGCTGTACACCGGAGCCGCGGCCGCTCAGAGTGGGCGCGCGCCATTCGATGTTGCGCTCTTTGGTGCGCGTCTCTTCATTGCTGACAGAGAACTGCACCCTGTAATACCACCAGGCTTCATAGTTCGTGACAACGGTGCCGCTCGAATTGTCCCGCATCACACGGATATAGCCAAAGCCTACATAAGGCGCGGCAGCGTCCGTGATGCTGTATTCGATCGTATTGCCGACGGTTTCGCCCAGCAGCGTATTCCGGATCGCGTCTTTCAGGCCCGCCGGCTCGAAGTCAATCGTGTATCCGAGCACGCCGTTGTCGCTGTCCAGCAGGATATCGTCTCCGTAGAACTCACCGTCAGCGCGGTCCCAGTTGATGGTAGCACCGCGGGCCTCTGAAACGACGGAGCCGGCGCTGTAAGTGATGCCGGTGCCAGGCGTGTAGGTGTTCACCGGAGCACATACCGGATAAACCATACCAACATTCGGTTTCATATCGTTTTCCCTCCAAGTTATTTGGTTATCTTCCCGAAGGCGTCTTCGATGTACGCTTTCATCGCGCTCATTGCCTTCGCTCCGCCGCTTTTCGCGGCTTTTCTGACAAACGGCTGCTTGTGCATAAAAGAAGTCCCGCTGTTAATTGAGTTCACAATCAGCGGGATTGGTTTTGTCTTTCCTTCTATGTCAATGTAGCCTGAATTGCGGTAACCCACAGAGGTATCAACCTCTGTTCCGTTTTTGCTAAACTTTGCGATGCCGGCCCCAACGGACAGCACCGCTTTTTTCTCTGCTTCCGTTGCATACCTCGCGCTTTCCCTGGTCGGACCCGGTCCGGTTTTGATCTCAGCAGCAGCGCTTTGGATCTCGCTCGACATAATGCCGGCGCCTTCGTATAACGCCTGAGCGGCTACAGCCGGCGCGGCATTTTCCAGATTGCTCAGCATTTCGCTGATTTCCGTCATACCGTCAACCTTCAGCTCATACGCCATCAGATCACCTCGAACGTCCATTCCCAGTGAAACAGCCCGGTTTCACGTTCGTACACATGACTGTTCAGGCTCCAGCATCCGTCGCAGCAGGTTTCCAGCGCGCCGGTGATCATCTGCACCCATCCGGCCCCGTCCTTCGAGTGGCTGAACAGGTCCACACTGCCCTCATACGCTGTATCCAGTTTCGCGTTATCTCCGCGGATCGCTCCGGCCTCAAAGTCCAGGGAAACAATCCCGTAGCTTTCGCATCCAGGTCTTGAATACCATTCATTTTCGGCTATCGGCAGCGTCGTCGCTTTCAGCGCGGACACAAGGGCTTCGTACTGCTTGCACATTATCCGATCACCTCGATATATGGCGTACTGTTTCCTTCCTTCCGCCGGATCGAGAGGATCACGCCGTTGTATTCCTTGTAAGGATCATTGCGGATTACCCGCCAGCGCTCCCCCCTGTAAATCAGTTCACGCTCGCCTTTATAGTCACGGTCATACGGAATCAGCAGCTTTGCCTCCGGGCTCAGCCCTTCGCCTCCTGCCTGGTAGACATCGGCCTGTGTTAGGCCCATCTCCTGGCATTTCACGCGCCTTTTCGATTCCTCTGCAGGCGCTCCCGCCTCGTACGCCCTCGGGTCGAACGTGATCAGCTCGCAGCTGGTCATCATCCTCATTCGGCATCCGCCTCCCCATACTGCGTATAGGTTTTGCTCAGCCGCAACTGGCCCTTCAGGCTCTCGTATGCCTTCAGCAGATTTTCATAGTTCGGCGGGTTCCCGATCCGCATGTTCACCCAGGTCGCGATTGCCGTTATGATCAGCTCATCCGTCAGGGTGCTCGTGTCGGTGATCACCCAGGCGCCGCTCTGCTGCTGTGTCCGGGTGATATTAATCGTGCCGGGCAGCGTGATCTCCGCCGAGGTGGTCAGATCCAGCGCACAGGCTTTGATCTGCATGATGATTTCCGCGTCATAGGCATCCCCGCTGATCGGCAGCGTGGCTTTCACTTCCTGAAACATGTCTTCTCATCTCCCGCCATATAGCGCTTGTAATGGGCTTCCGTGTAAAGATGTACCGGCAGGCAGTGGCTGTCCGCCCAGATCTCGAAACCGTGGCATACCGCACGGATGCAGAAATGCCTGTCTTCCCCGAAGATCACTTTCCGAAGGTTCGGAATCGGCGTATAGTCCACGCCGGCTTCCAGCACCTTCCGTTTGATCAGGAACAGAGCGCCGGTCCCGCCCACCTGGTACAGGCCGGGCCTTTTCCATTCAGGCCGGTTGTTTTCTTCCACCTGGTCGTACATCCAGGCGTTGCTCCACCCGTTCGTCCAGAACAGGCCGGCAACACAGTCCTTGTCCGCTTCCAGGAGAACCTGCAGCGTATGTGGTTCCAGAACCAGGTCCGTGTCCACGCTCAGCAGGTAGTCGTACCCGCCTTCCAGCGTTCTTTGGATTGTCATGTTCCGGTAAACCGACATGTCGCTGACCAGTTCCTTTGTCCAGAAGTGGTCCTTGTACATCAGAATGTCATCGTGATTGACTTCCACATAGTCGGCGTCCCGGATCTCCGGGATCACCTCCCAGCAGTCATTCACAACAAAAAACCGGTCGACTGTTACGCCGTCCGGTATAATGAGGCCGTCCAGCCCCTTCTGGTATTCGCGAAAAATCTTAGGATTCTGGCGGAGCGGTGCCGCGATCAGTACTTTCTTCACTGGAACAACCCCCCGAACAGGTCTTCACCCGCGTATACGGGGATATGAGCGATGTGTCCCGGCCTCACGGTGGGATCACACCATATCTCCCGCCCGATTTTATTTACCCGCCAGCAGAACGCAACGTCCTCGGCCAGGTGGTCCATCGGTTTGAAGGTTGTGCCGAACCGGTCATAAACCGCTTTCAGCAGTTCCGTTTTTGTCAGTACCGCCGCCATTCCGCAGCCGGCAACGCGGAACGGCTCAATGCCGAACTCGCGCACCTTTTCCAGGCTCCCGTCTTCATTGATGGAAGTATAAACGCATGGGCCCCATTGCGGCCGCCGCATGACAAACGCTCCGCACACCATGTCCTTCCCGCAGAACTGCAGGTCCTCCACGATGTTCGGGGAAAATGTCATGTCTGAATCCAGCCAGAGTATATTGGTGAAGCCTTCGTTGATCGCGTAATGCGCCAGCCTCGCGCGGGCAATGTATACCAGCGTTCCGCCGATGATCTTGATCTCGAAATCCACCTTGTCTTTTGACAGCTTATTGCTCAGATCCACCAAACACTTCATAAACTCAACGTGTACGAAGTCGGTGGTCGGTACGGCCACTAACAGTTTCATGCTTCCTTGCTTCCTTTCAATTCCGCACTATTCACTTTTTCGCGGAGGTTTTCGTGGTTTTCTTCGCCGCGGGTTTCGCCGCGGGCTTTTCCGCCTTCACCGGTTCTTCCGCCCGCTCCCTGGCTTCCGTCACCGGTTCGGCAGCTTCCGCCTGGAACAGAAATTCGGCGCGGTCCGGAGAAACCTCAACGATTTCCCCGGCCTCGCCGTCAATCCTGTTCCTTACAAGCAGTTTTACCTTCATCAGGCGCCGGGCTTGGTCAGCTTGATCAGGCAGCCGGGAGCGGTGATCTTGTGGCCCGCGTACTGACGGCCCACAACCTTGACCAGGTCATCTTCGGCCAGGCTCAGGTCATCCCACTTGATGATGACGCCTTCGCCGTCCGGATAGTTCACCTGCAGGGCCTTCAGGTCGCCCACGATGGCGTAGCAGTCATTCTCGTTGGCGCTGTCATAGGCAGGCAGGGCAGAAGTGTAAACCTTGGTGAATCCCGCGAAGGGATCGATCGCGAAGTTGCCCTGGGAATAGGCGGTGTTGAACTTCGCCTCGGTCAGGCGGTTCAGCACGACGCACAGATCAGTCGCTTCCTCGCTCAGGTTGGTGGCAGCGTTCGGCAGCACCATGACGCCAGGGGCAACCTTGGTCACCGGGACGCCGATCGCGCTGGAGCTGTTGGAAGCGGAAGCTCCGGTCACATCGGCGACCAGCTGGGCAACCAGTTCTTTCAGGATGCGGTAGGTAATTTCATCGTAGATGTAGCGCAGGAAGTCTTCGCCGCCCAGGTCAATGACTTCGTCAGAGATCCGGATCCACTTCTTGATGTTTTCGGGCTTCAGCTCCACGATACCGATGGTGATCGCTTCCTCGGTGAGACCCGTGGTGCCTTCAGCGTGCACCCAGGCGCCGGTCGCGCTCAGCTCGAACGGGACGCGGAGGTTACCGCGGAAGTAGGTTTTGCGGACGCGGGACAGGAAGTCGTTCTTCTCCCAGGCAGTCTTGATGATACCTTCCAGCATGTCCGGAACAGGAACCTGACCGGAAGCGGCGGCGTTCTTGCTCAGCAGCACATCGCGGCACTCCTGATCACGGCCGGTCTTGATGTAGTTGGCATACGCGTTGATGTATTCGGGCGTATTGCGGATTTCGGAAATTTCCATACGTTTTTCCTCCTGTTTATGTTCTTCTCTGGTCTCGCCGGCGCCATCAGCGACGGCCTGTTCAGCAGCGGCCTTTTCGGCAGCTGCGGTTTTGCGGGCTTCAAGCTCCGCTTTGATCGCCTCGAGCTCACTGGCCCGGGCTTCGATTTCTTCCGTGTCCACGCCGTCGGTCTCCATGCCGGCGATCTCCGCCTGCCTGGCTTCCAGCTCTTCCACGGACTTCTCGATCAGGTTCTCCATGATCATTTCCCTCCGATCAGATTGTTCAGCCGTTCGAGAGCCGCCGTCCGGCGTTCTGCTTCGGCCTGCGCGGCTTTTTCTGCCGCTTCCGCGGCTTCCTGAGCCGCACGTTCTTCAGCTATCTTCTGTTTTGCGCTCTCCAGCGAGGCACGCGCACTATCCAGTGCTGAGCCTTCAGAAGCAACTTGAATGCTCGTCTGTTCATATGCCGGGAAAGCGACTGCACTGACCTCGAGCACACGCGTAATGCTCATGATTCGGCGCTTAGGATAGTCGCTCTCGACATCCGTCCAGACGTCTTTATCTCTATCCACAATCATCATGAAAGACATCCCAGAGATGTCTCCCCGTCCGGTTGCGGAATAAAGAGCACGCGATTCCACGTTGTTCTCCGTATCGAGATCCACGCGGATGTCCATGCCTTCATCCCCAGGGATCAGCTGCATGGTGCTGTTTTCGTTGTTGTTCCGGCTCCGGGCCAGCGGGATCATACTCGTGTTGTGTCCGACAAGGAACCGGACATCGCGAAGATCACACCCGACAAGCGCATTCCTGTCAATTACTTCCTCATACCACCCCATGTCCGTCTTTTGTTCGTAAACAATCGGACGGCCGGTAATATAAGCTCCGTGTTTTTCGTCCTGCTCTGCTCGAACCTCGCAGATAAAGGACCTTGTTTCTTTACCCATTGCTCTCGCCTCCGTTGTCTTCCTGACCGCCCGCCTTGTCATCCGGCGGATCGGTAATGTCGTAATACTCACCGCGGGCCGGGATCTGGCTGCCATACGGCTCCGGCAGCGGCGCCAGGTTCAGGATCTCCCGCAGCTCGTTCCGGGTGGCAAGGCCGCGGTCCGCCAGCTGGGAGACCGCCGTCATCTTGTCGGCGTTCGACATGTACTGCAGCCGGTTGCTCGTAAAGAAGATCCTGTTGCCGAATTCCCGCTCACGCTCGGAGTAGAACATCCGGGTCATCACGTCCGACAGCTGGATTGCCAGCCATTCGACCGCGCCCTCGTAGAAGGCCAGCCACTCATCACCGAACGCGCTGTTCTGGATGATCTTCTCGTTGACGGCGAAGTAGTCGAAGACATTGTCCTTGATCAGCTTCTGCTGGTCCGGGTCTACTTTGTAGGCTTCCTGCTTCACCTGCTGCACATTCGTGTAGGTGTTCGGGAACAGGACCAGGCCGCCGGAGGTCTTCTTGTTCTGGAAGGTAAACTTGTTGAACCGGTCCATCTCGCTGGCCAGGTCTTCATCCGTCGCCCAGTTGTCGCTCTGCGCGCTCCACCGGTACGTGGCACTGTTTTTAATGCCCTCAATGATGCCCTGACGCTGCATCTCGATCAGGTCCAGCGTGGCCTTCATGGCATCGTTACTATCGCCGAACAGGTCATTCTTGTACTGGTACCGGGTCAAGATCCCAACCTCGAACAGGCTGCAGGCCAGCCGCTTGTTGTTCGGCAGCCAGAACCGGACATACGGTGTTCCGTTATACTCAACCAGCTCCCACCGGTCCGGCAGGATCACGCTCACGCCGTTCGCCTCGCCGTACTCGCCGCGCGTCGGCACAAAAAAAGCCGTGTTCCTCGCATAGAGAATCACGGCTGTCCTGTACTGAAACTGAGGCCAGGTTTGGTATGGGTTTGGCTGGATCCTCAGCCGGTTCTGCAGGTTCGGTTTCGCGCTGCCCTGAATATTGATCTGCAGCTTTGCCGCGTGCCTGCCGTGCGCATCCAGCGCGGCCCGGATCAGATCTGACTCAAAAATGGATCCGTTCCAGGTGTGGAACGCCGGGGTGTACCCGTCCAGCAGCTGGAAGGTGTGCTGAGCCTTCACCGCTGCCGGCTGTTCCTTCTTACCGAATAGTTTTTCCATCAGTCCCAACAATATCACCCCGCGTTCATTAACCGCCGGCCCATCTCGGCCCAGTGGTTCGCCCTCATGCACATCGCGTCCAGGATGGCGGCCACCCCGTCAACGTGTGCATTCTTGCTAAGTTTGACCAGCTTTTTCCGCGGATGCGCGGAGGTGCCGGTCTCGATCTGCTGTGCCGCATCCATCATGTGGATCTTCAGCAGGTCGTTATCGTCCATGTCCCGGATCCTGCCTTCCCGCAGCATCCCCTCGAAGGTATCCTCAATCCCGGTCAGGTTCCAGCCCTGGAAGACGCTTTCCATGTGGAAGGACGCCTTCTCCATTGCCTGGCAAAGTTCCAGGGAGCTGTACCGGTCATAACCCACCTGCAGCGGGAAGATCTTGCACTCCTTGACCAGGTGCTGGAACCAGGCAAACACATCTTTGTAATCGATGAATTCGTCCCCTGACGGAGACAGAAACCCTCGGTCCATCATGATCTGGTAGGGAACGCCGTCCCTCCGCGTCGCTTCCTCAATCCGGTTCTTCGGAAGCCAGAAATGCGAATGCGTCCAGATGATCCCGTCCTTCTCGATCAGGATGCAGGCTGATGTCAGGTCCGTTGTCTGTGACAGGTCAATACCGCCCAGACAGTAATGATTCCGGAATTCTTCCAGCGTCCGCTTGTACCCGAATACTTTCCGGACAAGGTCCGCCGGCAACCAGCTGCTGGCGCTCGACTGCTTCACGCAGCAGTACTTGCAGAGGAACTCATACTTTTTGCTAAGCGAACCTTCAGCAATAGCAATTTCCTCAAGCATGTAATCCACGCTGACAGAAACGCCCAGGTTCGGGTTCGCTTTCCGGATCTCGTTGATGTCGTTCCACTTCTCCGGATCATCGATCATATACAAAAACGGGGCCAGCCTTGTTTCCTTGCTGTTCCCGTTCAGTAAAGCGGTTGCCCGCTTGATCAGCTCATCATAGATACCTTCGTTTTCATATCCGGCGGTCGTAATGCCGAACATCAGCGGCTGCGATCGGGCGCCCAAGGCGCTCTTGAAAACCTCATACTGTTTGAGGCCAGCATCTCCCCGCCAGCTCGCCAGCTCATCCAGGGAAACAAACGACGGGTTCAGGCCGTCCGTTTTCCGCTCGCTGAATGCCACCGGCATTGCACTGCTGTTGCTCTCAGCGAAGTATACGTCCGTCCGGCGCTTTTTCGCCTTCGCTGCCAGGCGCGGCTCTTTTGAGATCATCTGGAAGAACGCCTCAAACGCCAGCCTTGCCTGGTCCAGCCGACCGGAAACAAAGTAAGCGCGGGCGCCATACTCGCCGTCCGCGATCATCATGTAGCAGGCAATCGCCGCGTCAAGCAGCGTCTTGCCGTTCTTCCGGCCCATGACAACCAGGCATTCCCGGAACTGCCGGAGACCGTCAGCGTCCATGATTCCGAAGATCACACTGATCAGCGCTTTCTGCCACACTTCCAGGGTGATCA
>Ga0310786_10013236_pt1 | contig 10176 bp, 5 predicted proteins | sample AusTroGonzalo_MG_FD_203881 | JGI IMG/M metagenome (GOLD analysis project Ga0310786, IMG submission 203881) | Bovine rumen microbial communities from tropical cattle in Woodstock, Queensland, Australia - Gonzalo_03 (v2) (version 2) | ecosystem: Host-associated > Mammals > Digestive system >... | reverse complement strand
TCAGGGTAGGCAGGGCACCACGGATACGGGTGTCGTCTGTGATCTTACCATTCTCATCGAGGGGTACGTTGAAGTCTACACGTACGATTGCCTTCTTACCGGCAAAGTTGAATTCGTTAATTGTCATAATTGTTAGAATTAAATGATATAAATGATAATTGTTATTGTTCTTTCTTCTTGGCGAGATTATAGTTGTAATAATCCTCGTTGCCAGTCACTTCCTTCACCACTTTGAGGAAGGGTGGGAACTTCACGGGCTCGCCTTCGGCAATGCCTTTGGTCTCGAGGATGACGAGGCCCTGCAACTGGTCCTGATAGGTGTCGACCTCGAAGTACTGGCCTTTCCAGATGAAGCTGTTGCGAATCTTGTGCACCGTGTGGCGTGTGGGGTCGGCCAGACCCAGCATCATCTCATAGAGACTGTTGTTGATCTGGCGCTCGGTGACGAGTTCCTCGTTCTCAGATGTTTTCTTCTTGGTGGTATGAACAAAGACCTGCTTCTGTCCCCAGCAGCGCTTGCGCAGTCGAATCTCAGCTTCAGGCTCGCCCTGGAGATAGGTCTGCGTGATTTCGCTCTGTATGCTGTCTTCAGGCAGTTCGCCTGTCTTCTCAACGATATATTTGCGCTCCTCAACGATGGGCTGGGGGAGTCCCAACACATTTGAAATCTCCTTGATGACACGGTTCATCTTGCAATCGAAGTCATCGTGGTTGTTGATGACGCGCAGATGGGGATGACCCGTCCAGGCATGAATCACCTTCTTGTCCAGTCCGCGGGCAATGCGCAGTCCCTCTTCGCTCATCTGCTCGTAGCGCTGGGCGTTGTTGGCAGTGGTATAGTATTGCTCTGCGCCATCGGCAGCCGACACCAGATGGAGCACGGCATCATAGCGCTCGCGCAACTCGGGTGTTGAGGTGCCCACGGCACGTGTGATGCTGTCCCAAGTCTCAGGCGCCATATATGCCGAGATGTCCATAGCACCACGGTCACAGACGATGATGCATGGCTTCTTGCATTCCTGGGCCATGCGTAGGAACTTGTCCTCAAGAGCTAACTGTATTTCGAGGGTAGCCTTCTCGCCTTCATAGAAGAATCCCTGGTTCTTGGTCAGGTAGTTCATGCCAGCCTGAGTGAAAAGGGTTGGAACCTCGGGAATCGTGAATACTTTGAAGCCGAGACTGGAGAAATGCTCGATAATGCGCACTAAGGCAGTTGTCTTGCCAGCGCAAGGTCCACCAGTGAGAACTATGCGTTTGATATCGTCCATTACGTAATTCATATTTCTTTTGCGTTGCAAAGGTACGCATTATTCTTCAAACGTGCAAACATTTGTACCGATAAAAAGCGTTTAATAATCCATCCAGACTTATCTTATCCGAATAATGCTCTCAGAGCCTCTTCCACTTTGCGTACAGGGTGTATCTCGATTTGGAATTTCTTGCGGTCTATTCCCTGCAGGTTATAGCGTGGGATGATGATGTGCTGGAAGCCCAGTTTCTCGGCTTCCGCGATGCGCTGTTCGATGCGGTTGATGGGTCGAACCTCGCCGCTGAGGCCCACCTCGCCAGCCATGCACCAACCAGACTCGATAGGTGTATCGACATTGGATGACAGCACAGCCGCGATGACGCTGAGATCCATGGCCAGGTCGGTGACGCGCAGACCGCCTGCAATATTCACGAAGACGTCCTTCTGCATCAGTTTGAAGCCAACGCGCTTTTCCAGTACGGCCAGCAGCATGTTGAGGCGGCGCTGGTCGAACCCAGTGGCCGAACGCTGTGGGGTGCCATAGGCTGCCGACGACACCAATGCCTGGGTCTCTACAAGGAAGGGACGGATGCCCTCGATGGCACTCGAGATGGCGATGCCCGAGAGTCCTTCGTGGTCCTGAGTGAGCAGGAGTTCTGAGGGGTTGGATACCTGTCTGAGGCCGTTTGTCTCCATCTCATAAATGCCTAATTCACTGGTACTTCCAAATCGATTCTTAATGCTTCGCAAGATGCGGTACATATAGTGTTGGTCGCCCTCAAACTGGATGACTGTATCGACAATATGCTCCAGGATTTTGGGACCTGCCAGCGTGCCCTCTTTGGTGATATGACCAATGAGGATGACAGGCACACCACTCGTCTTGGCAAAGCGTAGAAGTGAGGATGCACACTCGCGCACCTGGGCCAGTGAGCCTGCCGACGATTCCACATCCTCGGTAGCGATGGTTTGGATAGAGTCGATGATGACGAGTTCTGGTTTCTCCTCCTTGATATGGTCGAAGATTCTCTCCAGCGAGTTCTCGCAGAGAATCAGGAAATCGTCGTGCGATTCATGGGGCGATATGCGCTCGGCTCGCATCTTGAGCTGGTGGGCACTCTCCTCACCGCTGACATAAAGAATCTTCTTCTCGTTCAGGGCCAGCATGGTTTGCAACAGGAGGGTTGATTTGCCGATGCCAGGTTCGCCACCCAAGAGGACGATACTGCCAGGTACCAGTCCGCCGCCGAGCACGCGGTTCAACTCGCCGTCGTGCATATCTATGCGTACTTCGTCCTTGCTGTTGATGTCGCGCAGGCGCATCGCCTTGTTGGTCATCAGCGAATGAGCCGTCTTTGCCGCAGCCGAAGATGCTGTCTGCCGTGCTGTGTCGGCAGAAATCTTGATTTCCTTAAACGTGTTCCATTGTCCGCAAGCAGGACATTTTCCAATCCATTTGGGTGATTCCTGTCCGCAATTCTCGCAGACATATGCTGTCTTGTCTTTTGCCATAGGTTTCTGTTTTATGGCACAAAATTACTAATAATTTTCGTGGTTACAAAACTTTTTATTACTTTTGCACACGGAATGCGACGATTATTGCATATTTATTACGAAATGAGAAAAATCTGTATATCGCTGACTGCGATAATAGTAGTATGGCTTTTTGGTGCATGTGCAAACGAAGTCAAGGACATCTCCTTGTCTGATGCGGCCTATGAGGCGTGGCTCAACGATTCTTCCCTGATTAAGATGGCTGTGATGCCCACCCTTGACTGTCTGCCCCTTTATGTGGCTGCCGAGCATGGCATGTTTGAGCGTCATGGCGCCAGTGTGAGCCTCTATCCCTTTGATGCCCAGATGGATTGTGACACAGCGCTGAAAGACGGCTGGGTCAATGCGATGGCAACAGACCTGGTGAGAGCAGAGAGGCTGAAGAGTCAGGGCATGAAGCTGACCTATCTGACAGCCACCGACCTGCATTGGCAACTGGTGGCCTCGAAGATGGCCCGCATCAAGCGATTGAACCAGATAGAACACAAGATGGTGGCTATGACCCGCTATTCGGCAACGGCGATGCTCGTCGATAACCTGGTGGATACGGTTAAGGTTGATAACGACCATGTGTTTCGTGTTCAGGTCAACGACCTCGGCGTGAGACTCAGTATGCTTGAGAACCAGGTGATGGACCTCTTGCTGCTGCCCGAACCTCAGGCCACCGCAGCCCGCGAACTGGATGCCAACGTGCTCTATGATACGCGTCAGAACGACATTGCGATGGGTGTGGTGGTTCTCAACGATACCACGATTGCCGACACAACGCTTTGTAAGCGTCAGTTAGAAGCCTTCATGAAAGCCTACGACGAGGCATGCGATTCCATTAATAACAGAGGTATCCTTTTCTATCGCGATGTGATTATGAATCGCTGCAAGGTCAAGCCTGCTATTGTTGATTCCATCCCATCGGATTATCAGTTCTCACCCTCGCATCTGCCTTTGCAGAAAGATGTGGACAGAGCTGAGAAATGGTTAAAACGCGAAAAGAAATAACTATGTATATCAACAGTCAATTAGGGTCGATCGTTCAGAGTATCTGTACTGGTTTTATCGGACAGTCGCTCGACGAACTGGAGAATTATCTCCTTTCTCATCCGAGTCGGGTGGGGATGGATAAGTTTGTCGAGATAAAGAACGACTATCAGCTGATGTCTGATTATTGGCGTCGTGGATTTGCCGATCCTCAGCGCAGTCATCTTTATCGCCAGTTGTTGCATCGCCTCTATGAGTTGACTGTCAACATCATGCTTCACGAGTGGTTGTCGTCTGGCAATATGCAGTCCCTTTACAAGCGTCCCCGAATCCTCAGGACGGAATGGAGCGTTGCCTCTATCAAGAAGGATTTGGAGAGCTATGTGGCCGATTCCGTGATGTTGGAGTTGGAGCCCCAGCATATTCAGCAAACCAAGCGAGATGAATTGAATTTTCGTCATCAGGAGCTGATGCGCAATATTTTCGATTATATTGTTACCTCGCATATCTGGAAGGATTCTCTCTGTGAGGCGTTTGTCGACTTGCTGTTGTCAACCACCGTCGATGTCAATGATCAGTTGCTCATTGTGAGTGCCATCTCGTTGTCTCAGATGAATGCCTTTGATATCAATAAGTTCAAGGTGCTCACTACGCTCTATGTGCAGTCAACAGATGTTCAGGTGCGCCAGCGTGCGTTGGTCGGGTGGGCACTCTCCCTTGACGAAAAGGTGGCAAGTCTCTATCCAGAGATGGGTGATATCGTCAAGACCATCTGTCAGGACGAGAACTACTGCAAGGAGTTGACGGAGTTACAGATGCAGATGTATTACTGCAAGGACACCGAGAACGACCAGCGTATGATTCGCGACGAGATTATGCCCGACCTGATTAATGGCAGCAAGCTGAAGATCTCGAAGAAAGGCATCGAAGAGTTGGACGAGGATACCCTTGAGGACATCCTGCATCCAGAGGAGTCGGAGCGTAATATGGAGAAGATGGAGAGCAGTTTGCGACGCATGGCTGATATGCAGAAGCAGGGCACGGACATCTATTATGAGGGTTTCAAGCAGATGAAACGCTTCACCTTCTTCCTGGATATCTGCAACTGGTTCACCCCCTTTACGCCCAATCATCCGTCTATCAGTCATATTTGGAACAATGCTAAGGGCAGTAAGATGTTGCATCGTATCACCACGATGGGCAGCTTCTGTGATAGCGACAAGTATTCCTTCGTACTGGCCTTCGAACAGGTGCGTAATCAGTTGCCGCCCCATATGGTCGAGATGATAGAAAAGGGTGAGGCCGCCCCCATGCCAGTGGGAGGTGAGGTGCCTGCCGAGGAACGCCAGACGCCGGCCTTTGTCCGTCGCATGTATCTGCAGAACCTCTATCGCTTCTGTCATCTGTATAATATGCGAGGCGAGTTCCCCAATCCGTTTGAACGAATGCAGAGCTATAGGTTCTTTGACAACGCCTTGTTCAAAGGCACGCTGTTGTCAGACCATCTCCAGGAAGTGGCTTCGTTTCTGATTAAGCGAAACCACCTTGTTGATGCCCTGTCGATATTGAATACCATGCCAGAAGAGAAAAAGAGCTATCAGTATCATTTGATGTTGGGAAGTCTTACCCACCGTCTTGGCTCGATGGCAACTGTTACTATCCAACTTTTCCGCAAGGCATTGGAGATGAAACCCGACGACGAGAAAGCCATGGCTGGTCTTGCGCGTGCCCTTTTCTCTTCGGAAAACTATGATGAGGCGATTGAATACTACGAACGACTGCTTCTGTTGAAGCCAGACAGCAAGAACTATACGCTGTCTCTGGCCTATAGCCTGATTAATGTGAATCGCCATGATGAGGCCAAGAAGCATCTGTATAAACTGCAATATCTGTATCCAGAAGATCAGTATGTGAACAGAGGATTGGCTCTGGTGTTGACCTCTCTCGACCAGTTTGAGCAGGCCGAGAAGCTGTATGAACAATTGACGACTGTTGACAATCCTCAGTCTGATGACCTGTTGGATTACGGCTTCTGTCTTTGGTACGACCACAAGATAGATGCCGCCGTGAATATCTTTAAGCAGTATGTGAAAAACATGCGCGACATAGATGCCGACTTAGAGAAGGTGTTCTTGACCTTGAGAGCCGACCAACTGAGCCAGCATCAGATTAGTACCATAGAGATTTATATGATGCTCGATGCCGTGTTGCGGTTCTAGAAATGCCGTATTGCGGTTCGAGAAATGCCGTATCGCGGTTTAGAGGAATGGTCTCAGTAAATGGGCAAACCAACCTCTGAAGCGCTGCCAGGGTGTGCGAAACTCCTTCCATGTCTCTGGCGTCAAGTAAACGCTCTCCTGCTTGTCGCGCTCAAACATATCGTCCAATTCCTTCGTGGTGCACTTGTCGATGATGACCGCATTCTCCTCATAGTCAAAGCGCATGCTTCGTGCATCCAGGTTTGTGCTGCCAACGGTACAGAACTTGCCATCCACCATCATGATCTTTGAGTGATGGAATCCTGGCTGATAGAGCCACACGTTGGCGCCCTTCTTCATCAACTTATGAGCATTATAGAAAGCGCAGTCAGGCGTCAGGGGGATGTCGCTCTTGGCCGATAGCATGATATCCACCTTGATGCCACGTTTGATGGCCCGCTTGATGGCCTTGTTGACAGAGGGAATCAGCGTGAAATAAGGGTTGATGATGTGGATAGAGTCCTGAGCATCGTCAATGGCGTTGACATAGAAATAGCGCATCACATCATTCGTGGTATGCGGCTCACGGTTGATGATACCCACCGTTTTCTGTCCCATCGTCGCTGTCGTGTCGGGCTTCAGTCCCTCGGTCTCCACGGGTTCGTAGGCCATGAAATACTGGGACTGCGAACAGAGGTCTTCGCCTGTGGCCTTCTTCCAGATGCGGGCAAAGATCAGTTGCAGGTCGTTGACCACACCACCTTCCAGTCGGCAGTGCATGTCGCGCCAGGCACCCACCTGCTCCGTACCTTTTATATAATAGTCGGCCACATTCATGCCACCCGTATAGGCTATCCTGCCATCGATGACCACAATCTTGCGGTGGTCGCGAGGCCAGATGTGGTTCACCCAAGGAAAGCGAATGGGGTCAAACTCCACGATGTCGATGCTGTCGGCGCGTAACTTCTCCAGATGGCGCTTCTTCAGAGGCTGGTTGTTGGAGTCGTTGCCAAATCCGTCGAACATCGCACGAATCTCCACGCCCTCGCGCCTTTTCTCTCTGAGGATGTCAAACAGCAACATGGCGATAGAGTCGTTTCTGAAGTTGAAGTACTCCAGATGGACGCTGTGCTTTGCCTGACGGATAGCCTCAAACATATCGTCAAACTTCTCCTGACCAGACATCAGGAGCGTCACGCTGTTGTTCTTTGTAAAGTTGATGCCATAGTCCTCCAGCTGCTGCTGTATCAGTGCATCCGATGATGGGGTAGTGTGGTCCCCCTGTGCGTTGATGCCCACGCAAAACGATACGAGGGCAATGGCTGTTGTCCTGAATCTCTTGTTGATTGATGTTTTCATCTACGGTATTTCAATCTGTACTCTGAAGGCGACATTCCAAATCTCTCCTTGAAGATATTGATGAAATGCTCGCCAGTGGCAAAGCCAATGTGGTTGGCCAGCTCACTCATATTGATATTTGTGCGCTGCAGCAGGATGCAAGCATGCTTCAGGCGAAGGTCGCGCACCACCTCGGCAGGTGTCTTGCCCGTGATCTCGCGCACCTTCTGGAACAGCGGCTTCATGCTCATGCCCATGGCAGCAGCCATATCCTCGAGGTTGATGGTGCCGCGGTTCATGTTCTGCTGTACATATTGCTCAATGCTGTTCAGCAGCTGCTGGTCCATGGTGTCCGACATGCTGTACTTCTCGTACATCTCTTCGTTGTCGTTGCCAAACGTATAGTTGTTCTCGATGGCGTCGTTGCTGTGGTTTCTCACCACACGCAAGGTGACGGCCCTCAGCTGTTCGTCTTCCTCCAGCGCACCCGATGCGTCGATAGTGGCCAGATCCATGCTCTCTGTTGCTGTGGTCATGCTCGAGTTTCTGTCCTCCAGTTCGCGTGTCTCAGCACCCTCAATCAGGTCGCTGTTCACCTCGATCGGGCCAATGCCCAGCAGTCTGTTGAAGCGCATCACGGCTTCCTGAATATTAAATGGCTTGGCCAGGTAGTCGTCGGCACCCATGGTGATGTTCTGGTTCACCATCTCCTTGCCCGATAGTTTGCTGTCGGTTACCAACACAAACTTGATCTTGTTGAGCGTTGGGTGCATCTTGATGTTGTTACACAATTCGCTACCCGTGAAGTCGTCCATATCCTGCTTACATACCACCAGATCGGGCATCGTTGCCTCAATCTCGGCAGCAGCCTTGCGGATATTGTCGAAGGGATGGAAGTCATAGACATACTTCAAGCGCGAGTAGATGAACTGCGTGAACTCCTGGTTGTTGTCGATGAACACCACGCGGAACTTTGCCGAAGGCAGCTCGTTCTGATAAGGTCTGATCTCTGAGGTCAGCTCGTCGTTGAGCACCTCGGGCAGACTCATCTCGCCGTTGCTGTTCAGTTCATAGAACCTGTGTACATTCTTCTTGGCCTTCTCCTCAGGGTTCTCCAGTGCCATCTGCATATCGCTCACGCGGGTGATGATCTGCAGCATCTGAGAGTGAAGCGTGTTCAGCTGTTCGCGCTCCTCGAGGGTGCTTTCCTTTTCCGACAGGTTCATGATTATCGTGGTCATGCGCGACATGGGCTGGCGCAACTCATCACTCGCCGCCTTGATCTCTTCCTTCTGTCGTGCCAGTTCGCCCAGCACAGCGTTCTTCTTCTTCCACAGTGCGCGCAGTTCGTTGATACCCTGTTTCCATAGATATATTGATACAATGAGGATGATGGCATAGACCACCAGCATCCACCACTGCAGGAACCAGGGTTTTCTGATGACAATCTCGATGACGCGCTCCTGGTTGCTCACGGCACCCTCGGCGCTGATGGCCTTGACGTGCAACTTATAGGTGCCCGATGGGATATCCGTAAAGGTGACACCGTGCTTCATGGCATCGCCGTCGTGCCAGTCTTTGTCCAGTCCCTCCATCATATACATGAACTGCAGGCGTTCGCTCTGGTTATAGTTGCCAGCAGCAAACTTGATGGTAAACGTGTTTTGATCGCTGTTCAGTTCGATGCGGCTACTTTCGTTCAGCGCCTGTTGCAGGGGCACATTGCCATCATAGGCATGACCCGTCAGGATCTCTTCCTCGCCGATAAACAACTGTGTCAGCATCACGCGAGGCAGGCTCTCTGTTTCGTCCACCGACTTCCTTCTCACCCAGTTGACACCATTGAGTCCGCCGAAGAACACCTCACCGTCGCTCTTCACCATCATCGCGCCGAGGTTAAACTCGTCGCTCTGCAGTCCGTCGTCGTGGGTGTAGTTATACAGTCCATAGATATATGTTCCGTCTTCGTGGTTTCTCTGTGTCACGATGCGGCAGAGGCCGTTACTCGTGGCTATCCACACGTTTTTGTTCTTGTCCTCGGTAATACCGCAGATGTTGTTGTTGCAGAGACCTTTCTTCTCGGTCAGATAGTCCAGCATGTCGTTCTCGGGGTTATAGATGTTCACACCTTCGCGTGTGCCCACCCATATCAGTCCTCTCGAGTCTTCGAAGACCTGCGTCACATAGTTGTTGGTGTATTTCTGAAGGTTGGTCGAGTTGCCCGTATAGAACTTCATCTCGGTGCTCGAGATGTTGAGGATGATGAGACCCTCAGACGTGCCAATCAGCATCTTATTGCCCTTGGCATAGAAGAGCGACGTGATATAGTTGACCCTGATCTTGCCGTTCTCGCGTGTGTAACTGGAGAACTGGTCGGTGCGAGGGTTGTACACCTGCAGTCCGCCGTCGGTGGCAATCCACAGGTTATTCATCTTGTCTGATGCCAGCGCGTTGACGTGGTCGTCAATCAGCGTGCGTCTCAGACTGTCCTTCGCCACGGAGTAGATGGTGGTCTCACCATTCTTAATACGTGTCAGACCGTTTTGTGTCGAGCCCACCCACAGGCTTCCGTCGTTGGTGTAGGCCAGGGCCGATACCTTCAGACTGGCCAATGGACCTTCATAGTCCAACAGTCCGTTGTCGCTGGTGCCATACCATATCTTACCTTCGCTGTCCTGAGCCAGTGCTGTGATGTCGCCCAGCAGGTTGCCTTCAAACTTATAGATGTTCTGTCCAGTATAGGCCACGCCCGATTTTGCCGTACCCACCCACAGCAGGTCCGTGTCGTCCACATAGATGCTGCGGATGCCGATGTTGGTCTTGGGTGTCCTGAACGGACTCATGCTCTTGATGGTGACAAAC
>Ga0310786_10013231_pt1 | contig 10177 bp, 6 predicted proteins | sample AusTroGonzalo_MG_FD_203881 | JGI IMG/M metagenome (GOLD analysis project Ga0310786, IMG submission 203881) | Bovine rumen microbial communities from tropical cattle in Woodstock, Queensland, Australia - Gonzalo_03 (v2) (version 2) | ecosystem: Host-associated > Mammals > Digestive system >... | reverse complement strand
GGACGGAACACTTCAAGACTTGGCATATAACGAAGTTGGGAATTGAATATTACGAACGGACAAAGATAGAAGAATAGGATATGAAGAAAGAAGGAGTGGTGGCCCTTGAATCGCTTGAGGGTTTCAACGAACTCGAAAGAGAGTACGACAAGTTGTCGAAGGAAATAAGAAAACTCGAAGAGGACGAGGTTGCGATAAAGGAGAAGCTAAAGGAGCTGGTTGACAAACGGTTCAAAATCCAACAGGAAGATATGTACGATGCGGCTATCAAAGCCGTTGACGGGCATATGTATTGGGCTGTTAATACCAATTTCCATCAGGTTGCGAAGATAGACAAGAGGAGTCCGAGATATTATGTGAGATTTCTCGTGACGGGAAAGAAAGGCGTTGACATACCGCATTCAAGCTCCCCCGTCGGTGTTATTTATAACTATCCGATTCCGATAACCGAGGAAAAGTACAATGAAGTGAGGAACTATTGGGTTGAAAAATTAGGAAAGAAAGGTTGATATGGAAGATTTCATCATCATAGGCATTCTGCTTGTCGCACCGTTAAGCCTTCTCGTGGCATCGTTCTTCGAGTGGTTGGAGTGCAAGAGGATACAGAAGGAGATTGACAAGATTAAAGAAGGAGACATACGGCTTAAAAAGGAAGACTGATATGGTAAAATATTATAGTACGAGCGTTGTATTCGAGGAGATACCCGATGAGGTAACCCTTGCGATTGAGATTACGAATTGCCCTGGGCAGTGCGAAGGGTGTCACAGCCCTTGGCTCAGGGAGGATATCGGAGAGGAACTTACCCCAGAAGTTCTCAATAGACTGATTGACGAGAATGACGGAATCACCTGCGTCTGTTTTATGGGCGAAGGAAACGACATTGAGGGATTGTTGGACTTGGCGTTGATTGTTGCACAGAGAGGATTGGCGGCTGCATTGTACTCAGGTAGAGAGAGTGTTGAAGCCGAATTGGGGGCAGTGTTTACATATCTGAAGGAGGGGCCTTACATTGAGGAGTATGGCCCGTTGAACAAGGAGACAACAAATCAACGGCTTTATAAGGTTCACCACAAGGTTGTTGATGGCGATTTGGAGTTGGAGTTTGAAGACATAACATACAAGTTTTGGCATCGGAAGTGAGCAATCGCTTCCGATTTTTTTATTACCCCTTGGAACTATTTATAGTGGATAAAACTACTATGATATGGCATTAGAAGTCTGGTTACCTTTGAACGGAAATCTGAGGAACAGGGGGATGAAATATGATATGGGAATCACCAACCACGACGCAACTGTCAGCGACGGTGGCGTTATCGGTGACTGCTACACCATCGGAAACGGGAAGTATATCTCGTGTACCAACCTGCCGATGAGCGGTGGCGAGTGGAGTATTTCAGTTTGGTACAACGCAGACGGAGAGGGTTATGAGGGAACACAATACCTCGTAAGTCTTCACACAAAGGATGTGGCCAGCGATTTCTACGCAGGAATACAGACGAACTATCAAAACCGATTCATAACAAGGCTCGGAAACACGATATATCAATTCGGAACTTTCACCGTCAATGAGTGGCATCATTTTGTCGTTACATACAAGGATGGGCGTGCTTATGGGTATGTTGATGGCGAGTTAATGAGTTCTCTCCCAATAACAGCGGCCGCGACAAGTTCTTCGACGAGACTTGAGATTGGAAGAAGGTACAAGTCATCAACTTACTACTGTTCTGGTAAAATAAACGACTTGAGGATATACAGCCACTGCATAACTGCGGAAGATGTGAAAGACTTGTATCAGAGGAAGGTGTTCGAATTCACCCCACAGTGGGTTGACAACGAGAGGATGTTCGATGCAAACGGGCTTAGGTATCCGCTTACGGTGGAAAATGTAGAAACCGAAGGGAATGTAGCCAATTTCAACGGCAGTTCGTCGTGTGTGAAATTCGATGGGTTTAAACTAAGCGGCGGAACGGTATCTGTTTGGTTATCGTGTCCAAAGCCAAGTTCAAGCGGAATTTTCTATCAAGACCCGACATCAAAAATGATAATGGTTATCAATTCAAGCCCATACATTTTTAATTGCACGGCCAAGACTTCTGGGTGGAAAACAGATAATATTACTTGGGGTTCTCCGACTAACATCATTTCCGTATGGGACGAAACAGCGACACCCACGGCTGTATATGTAAACGGGGTCAAGCCCGCAAGGGTCGGTTCCAACAATTATTCAGTAAATGGAGAAGTCGCAAGTATAGGTAAAAGGGTTGCCTCTCAAGGCAGTACACTTAGTGCATACCCCTTCAGTGGTTCAATTAACGAAGTCAAGGTGTTCGCAAAGCAGTTCACCCAGGAAGAAGCACTTGCGTTGTACAATGCTGGCCCTTGTCAGAACAACTGGGACGGAACGCCTGAAGGCTATGAGAGGTTGGAATACATACAGTCCGACGGAAATCAGTACATTGACACTGGACTCAAGGGACATATGAACTACACCTACGAGATTGATTTCCAACAGACTGTCACAGGAACATTCAGGACTTGGGGCGTATTTAACCAAGAGACATACAATAACGGACAGAACATGAGTGTCACCTACACAAGCGGCAAGTGGGTTGTAAGGTGGGAAACCGACCCGACAACAGCAAGGTCTGTCACAACCAATGTAACGATTAACACCAGCAGGCACACAGTCAGGATTGAAAACGGTAAGGTTTATTTCGACGGTACATACAAGGGAATCTCAGGAGGGCACGACGAATCGTTTGTCAGTGATTACAACGTGTTCCTTTGTAATATTAACCCAGGCGGAAATGCGGTGACGAACGGTAATAAGGCGAAGTTCTATTCGTACAAGGTATATGACGATAGCGGAAGGCTAATCCAACATTTCACCCCAGCAATGAGACAGAGCGACGGAGAGAAGGGAATGTTGGATGAGGTTACGAGAATGTTTTATCCAAATAACGGAACGGGAAGTTTCACAGGAGAATAATGGAGGAATAATATATGCTTAGATTTTGGTTGCCGTGCGTAGAAGACGGCAGGGGTGTGGGATTAAGCCCCACATCAGCGACATCTTTTTCGTCATTGGGGTTGGTTGAGGACGAAACGGCTCCTAACGGTGTTTGCTGCACAGGTGGGTGTGTCTATCATACAACACAGGAAGAATTTAACAACGAATTCACGATTGCGACTTGGTTTAACAACACCGCAGAAGCGTGGAACAGTACTGGTAACACTATTATATCTGCAAAAAACAGGGGCACTAACACGAAAAATATGAGTTGGTATTTTTCTATCTATGCTGGGACAGACCTTGCGTTGGGTATAAACGGTGGTATGGCCGCATACAAAAAGCCGTATGAATTTTCGTTAAACACTTGGTATCATCTTTCCGCAACACTAAAGGACGGTGTGTATAAAATGTTCATAAACGGCGAACTTCTTGGAAGTGGAACGACTACGAATGCCACACAGACAGGGTGTGACAATATTGCTCTTGGGTGTAGGTCGAATAACACGAACGGAACCGCAATCACTGGCGGAACCACCACAAGGCTATCAGATTTCAGAATATACGACAACGCACTATCTGAAGGCGATATAAAGAGGCTTTATTGGGGGGAGGTGTTCAGGTTCGCCCCAGGATGGTTGGACAGCAGTGCCGTGTTTGACGCAAAGGGACTTGTCTTTCCGCTGACACCGAAGAATATAACTACGGAAGGGAATGTGGCAAAGTTCAACGGCTCGAATTCGGGTATTGAGTTTGAAGGTATGAATTTGAGTGGTGGAACGGTGTCTGTTTGGTTCTCCGTAGAGTCTTTCCCTGGCGACAGCAGAATTATATACTATGACCCGATATCAAGAATGGTTCTCGGTTTTAATAACGCAAACAATTATTTTTTGACGGCTGCTAACGGAGATGAAAAGAGGTTTAAAACCGAAGGTTTTGTTCTTGGGCAGTTGAATCATGTCGTTGTCATTTGGGGTTCTGACAGAAAATCCGTGTCGTTGTACACAAATGGTGTTTCTAGGGCAAGGGTTGGTAGCGAAACCAGTTGGGGTGTCGAAGGAACAACCGCATCAATAGGAAAGAGAACTAAATTAACCGAATCAAACGCTTTTCTGAATGGTGACATTAACGAAGTGAGAGTCTTCAGGAAACAACTCACCCAGGCGGAGGTTAAAGAACTCTATGACAAAGGCCCAAGCAAGGCTACTTGGTAATTACAAATTTTAAGAAAATGTGGCTCTAAACAGCCACATTTTTGGTATCCGCCCCTATTTATGGTAGATAATAAACGCCTTCTATAAGGTTTGATTATACATATTCTATAATATGGCACAAAAAGTACGATTGAAAAAGAGTGCGGTAGTTGATAGGACTCCGCAAGCCAACTCATTGGATTTTGGCGAATTAACGATAAACTACGCAAGCGGCAGTGGAAAGTCTTTTCTCGCCCACAAGAAGTACGATGGCTCAATAGCCAAGTACCACGAGGATTCGTACAACGAATCGAAGTTCGCAACCAAGTCAGAACTTGGCGGGATACAGTCATCCCTTGACAATTTCGCAACGAAGGAAATGCTCAACACCGCAAGCGGAAATGCGGTTACCTCGGCATATACAATGGCCAAGGATTACATTGACAGTGCCATATCAGGAATATCAATCGGCGACTATCTCACAGTCGCTTCAGCAAACAGCGTCTTTACAGGATACACCGAGAGGATTACCAACATCGAAAGCCAACTCGGAAACTACGCCCTATCAGCGACGGTGAAGACGGAACTAAGTGCCATAACAAAGACAATCGAAGAAGACGAATATGTAATCGCCCAAGCCTTCAACGAACATAACGACAGGATAAGCGACCTTGAGGATGTGGTTTATGACCTCGGAGGGGAGTTCCTAACGATTGAATCGGCAACAAGCATTGTAAGCGACCTCGGTAATCAGGTTGGTACGGCAATCAGCAAGGCTGAGAGTGCGTTCAACTACACCGAGGCGGTAAGTGCTACCGTAAAGGCGACATATTGGGACAGTGCCACAACGAAGTCAAAGATTGAGGCGGCAAGCGCAAACGCATATAACCTCGCAACGGCTTTCACCGACAACAACTTCGTTGATTTCGATACATACAACACATATACGGGGAATGTATCGAACGACATCAGCAAGATAGCGACTTCCGCACAGAGTGCCTACACCTATGCAAAGGCGATTGACACCAACCTTACCAACAACTATTGGAACACGGGGGACACGCAAAGCAAGATTAACGCCGCTTCAGCGAACGCATACAATCAGGCTACGGCATACACCCACGACAACTACATCAGTGCGGGTACATACAACGAATATACGGGAAATGTATCGAACAGCCTTTCAAAGTTGAGCGAGAGCATAAACTATGTATCAGGCGTAACCTCAGGTATGTCAGCCAATGTGGTTACCTACATTAACAATAAACTGAGTTCGGTTTATATCTATAAGGGTACTGTACAAAACTACGCAAGCCTCCCTAATTCAGGAAAGGTAACGGGTTATGTCTATAATGTGGTTGATGCAAACGGAAATATCCCAGCGGGAACCAATTACGCTTGGAATGGAGACGCATGGGACGCTCTCGGAGGCTCAGTTGACCTTTCAGGTTATGCAACGACAGGAAGGGTTTCTGATGTTGAAAGCGAACTCACCAAGTACGCATCGCTTTCTTCTTGGACGGTAACCAACGCAGCGACGCACACGGAGGTTGGTTCTGCTTCAAGCAACTCATACACACAGGCCGTCGCAAGTGCGAAGTCATACACAGACTCAAGGCTCAACGCAACGAGCGGTTCGTTCGTAACCAACGCAGCGTTCGGCTCATACTCTTCAGCGACGGAGAACAAGATTAACAATGTGAACAACGCCCTCACTGCATTCAGTGCAACGGTGATTTCCGATTATGCAACAGACGCTGATGCATCTTCTTATGCAGCCGCAGCCCTCGGAAACGCAAAGGCTTACACCGACAGCAAGATAAGCGATATCGGGATTGGCGATTACCTAACGGTTACTTCAGCGACATCAATCGTCAATGCACTCAACCTCGCAGACGATAACACGATGAAGGCGGTTAACGCATTGAGCGGAACCGTCAGCGGGACATATGCAACCAAGGTGTTCGTAGGAAACGCTTCGGGTTATTCTTACAATAAGGCTAAGACAGACTTGATTGGCGCAAGTACGGACGCTTCCACGGCAGATACCATTTGGGGGGCAAAGAACTATGCGAAGGCAATCAGCGGAAGCATAGAGACGAAGATAGGCGGCGTTGAGAGCAGCATTTCGAATGTGAACACAGCCCTCACAGCCTTCAGTTCGACGGTTGTCACCAACTATGCGACGAAGACAGACGCTTCCAACTATGCGGTAAGTGCCTACACAAGTGCAAAGACATATACCGACAGCAAGATAAGCGAACTCTCCATCGGCAACTACCTGACAGTCGCTTCGGCTTCGCAGATAGTCACCGACCTAAGTCTCGTTGACGATAACCTTGATAAGAAAATCAACGCCGTAAGCGGCACGGTTAGCGGTACATACGCAACAAAGGCGTTCGTCGGAGCCGCTTCTGGCTATTCTCTTAGCAAGGCTAAGACAGATTTGATAGGTGCTTCAACCGATGCCGCCACTGCCGACACCATTTGGGGAGCGAAGAACTATGCAAAGCAGATAAGCGGAAACATAACTACCGCAATAGGTGGGATTGAGAGTAAGTTCAGCGACTACTACACGACGGCACAGACGAACACGCAGATTGGCAACGCATCGGCGAGGTCCGTTAATTCCGCCGTTTCATACACCAACACACAGATTTCAAACGCTTCTGCAAGGACATTCGCCTCGGCTAAGACATATGTTGACAACACATTCCTCACGATAGATTCGGCGACCTCCAAGTTCACGAGCATTGACAACAACATCAACAACGTGAATACGGCTCTAACGGCATTCAGTGCGACGGTAATCTCGGATTATGCTACGGACGCAGAGGCTTCGGAATATGCGGCCGCCGCTCTCGGAAATGCTATGGCATACACCGACAGCAAGATAATGGACATCGCTATCGGAGACTACCTTACGGTTTCTTCTGCAAACAGTATCGTGACAACCCTTAACCTTGCAGATGATAACTTGAGCAAGGCAATCAACGCCGTAAGTGCAACGGTGAGCGGAACCTACGCTACCAAGGCATATGCTGACGCTGAATCGGCTGCTGCTGTGACGGCTGTTGTCGGAAACAGTTCAAGCACATCTGCTTCAAGCACAATCACGGGTAGTAAGAAATATACCGACGAGAAGGTAAGGCAACTAAGTGGAAATGTCCTCACGAAGATTGGTGAGGTGGAGAGTACGGTAAGTACGCTTCAATTGTCCGCACAGACGCTGAACAACAAATTCACGGCATACACCACGACTACGGACTTGCAGAATACCTATGCGACGAAGACATTCGTAGGCTCTGCGAGTGGATACGCATATGACCAGGCGACGGCTTACACAAAGACGGTTAGCGGAAACATCGAAACCGAAATCAACGCAGTCAAGTCCGATGTAAGCACGAATTCGGATAACATTGAGGCGTTGAGCGCAAGCGTCATCAACAACTACGCAACGAACGCAAGGGCGAGTTCATATGCCGCAGCTGCGTTGAGCAATTCAATGGATTACACCGACTCAAAGATTGCGGGACTTTCCATTGGTGATTACCTTACCGTGACTTCTGCCGATAGCATAGTGACGAGTCTTGGAAATAGTATAAACGCAGAACACAACCTCATAACGGGTGTTTCGGGAACCGTCATTGCCCTCAGCGGAAGCGTCGTTGACAAGTTGAGCAATGTTTACAAGTATATGGGAAGCGTTGACAACTATGCGTCGCTCCCTAACTCAGGAAAGACTAATGGTTATGTTTATAATGTCATAGCGGCGAATGGAAATCCTGGTGAAGCAGGATACACACCAGCTGGAACGAACTATGCTTGGAACGGAACCGCTTGGGACCCTCTCGGAGGTACGGTTGATTTGACGGGTTATATCACCTCAGCATCTGTTGTAGGAATTGAGACGAGCCTTAAGAGTTCGATAAACAATGCGGCAACTTCAGCACAGAGTGCCTACACCTACGCACAGACGGTTGATACCAACCTAAAGAACGGATATTGGAACAGTGCCACGACGCAGACAAAGATTCACGCTTCAACGACAAGCGCAGCCACAAGTGCAGTAACCTATGCGAACGACACATTTTTCACCAAGGCATCCGCTGGTACGATGTACGATGACATAACCAACATGATTGAAGGATTGACTGACTTCGCACTCTCAGCCACGGTCAAGAGCGAGATTGAGGAAATCAACTCTACGATGGAGGAGGCTCAGGAGGTTACAGCAGCGGCATTGACAGACCTTAACACGAGGGTAAATCAGTTCTCCAACTCAATAGGCAACTACCTAAGCGTTGCTTCGGCTGAGACTATCGTAACTACACTCAACAGCAATGTCAACGATGCTGTCAACATCGCCAACAGTGCCTACAACTACACGGACGCTGTTAGTGGAACCGTTGTCGAAGGATATTGGGACAGTTCAACAACATTGTCAAAGATTAATGTGGCTTCTGGTGTTGCGTATAACTCAGCGGTTTCATATACCAACTTGGTGAGCGGAAACATTGCGACGGCAATCACTTCAATCAACAGCAACTTGACGAACTATGTTGCGAAGACAGGTGATACGATGACAGGAAACCTCAACTTCGGAACGCAGGCAAATGCGAGCAACGCTGATGGAATAAGATGGGGAACGGATAAGGCAGGTATTGGTGGTAGTAATAACGGTGCGTTGGGTATTTATGCGAATGGTGGAATCTACATAAGACCAAGTGCTTATTTCGATAATGTCGGCTCTTATGGACTTGTTATCACGAGTGCCGATGTAAAGTATAACACGAATGTTGTCTATCACGCAGGAAACGCAAGTGGTTCTCTCGTTACGCTTGGCGGGGAACAGACTATTACGGGCGTGAAAACATTTAGCAACGGTTTTAAGGTTAATTATCCAACCACTTCATTTGGTTCAGGTTGGAGGTCGATACCGTTCTCACAAACGGGCGATTCAAATACAAGTATCATTAGATATTATAACACGAACGCAAGTACTGGCTTATCATTCGACGCTAAGTACGGATGGTTGAGGGCAGGAGGATTTTTCATTAATGGAAAATCAACTACCGACCTGCTCAACGCAAGTGGCGGCGTGACAACTGTTGCTTCCATAACAGGAAATTGTGTCCCTACGACGAGAAAGGTTAACGGACACGCACTATCAGCCGATGTTACCGTTACCGCAGGTGATGTCGGGCTTGGAGATGTTGAGAATACCAAACTGTCAACTTGGACGGGTAATACCTCAATCAAGTCCGTCGGTACGGTTACGGCAGGTACTTGGAACGCTACGCCTATTGCAGCGACATATCTCGCAAGTTCGGCGATTACGATTAACGGAACCCCAGTTGGGCTTGGAGGAAGTGCAACCATTGATGCAACGGACAAGAATGTCGGACAGGCAAGCAGCACGGCAGATGAAAGGAGGGCATTGGTTCTCGGAACGACGACCGCAGCGACGGGAACGGCACTCAGCACCACATCTGTTACGGGTGAGACGGCCTTCAACAAGGACATCTACGCAGTTCCTTCAACGGGACAGTTGAACGCAAAGCAGGTGCGTGTTGACGAACATGTGACGCTCCAATACAACTCAGGCACTCAAGCCCTTGATTTCATCTTCTCTTAATAATAGATTAAGTTAATAGGAGGAGAAGGTATGGCTTTAAGGATTTGGCTACCACTGAATGACGATTTTTTGAATCAAGGGCTCGAAAGTGCAGCAACACAGGTAAAGGGTTCTGCCGCCATCACCAATGGTTCATTGTATTTCGGTGATACTGACGGAAGTATAAATTTTTCAAAAAATTTATTTACTGGATATACAGAAATGTCGGTTACGTTTTTTGCCAAGTTTTTGTCGTTCAGCAGTACATATGACCATCTTATAGGATTTTTTAATAATACAAGTGAGGCCAATGTTAAGGATATATACAAACTATTTGCGTTTTATAAGCCAACACA
>Ga0310786_10013229_pt1 | contig 10178 bp, 5 predicted proteins | sample AusTroGonzalo_MG_FD_203881 | JGI IMG/M metagenome (GOLD analysis project Ga0310786, IMG submission 203881) | Bovine rumen microbial communities from tropical cattle in Woodstock, Queensland, Australia - Gonzalo_03 (v2) (version 2) | ecosystem: Host-associated > Mammals > Digestive system >... | reverse complement strand
GTGCCAAGCTTGCACGAGTACGTAGAAAATGACGAACTTGAGGGGCTGGTGACGGCACTCACTTCCACCCATTCTCCGGCACCGATGCGGTAAGAGACCTCTATCTGTTTTTTGCTGCCTCCGCTCCGATGCTTGAACTCCACCGAGGCTATACTATCCAGCACCGGAGTGATGATATAGGCATCGTTTTGGTTGAACTTGAGGGAGATGATATTATTCGACTTGTTGTACTGCACTCCACCGCCGAATGTCCACGTGCCGGAAGGCAACTCAACGGTGGTCTCCGAAGTCCACGAACCGGAAGTGAGGGAATTGAAATCCTCTTTGAGATCAGCGTTTACGGCACAAGCCCATAAAATGGCTGCGATGACAGAACAAATTCTTCTCATGATATATATCGTAAATTAAGAATCGGGCACAAAGATACAAAAAAAATCCCGTATACGCAAATTTTGTATGCAATTTGTATGCAATTTTTACGAAAAAACGCGCGCGCACTTGCATATGTCAAAAAAAAGCAGTACCTTTGCGCGCTAAATTGCCTAATTGTGCACCTACGCGCATATATACATATGATTTTGGGTGTTCTCCTACTCTGCCCGATGGCTGTAGGAGCCTACGCACAAACCCTACCTGCAAGCCAGGAAAGGGAAGCCACCACCAAACCCATCCCTGAAGGGAAGGGTGATAGTATTGCGGGAGATAGTATTCCGCAGATGGCGGACAGCGTGGCGGTGACGGATAGCGTAGCAAGACAGATGCCGGAAGGGTATCCGAGCGGAATGAAGAGCAGTCAGAAGATAAGCGGACCCATACACTACCAGTCGAGCGACTCGCTCATCATGCTTAAGAACGGTACCGCCTACCTGCACGGAAGCGGTGACCTCAAATACCAGACCATGACGCTGACCAGCGATTATATCCGCGTGAACCTCGACAGCAGCCAGATATACGCACACGGCGTGTGGGACTCATTAGAGTACGATTGGAAAGGCAAACCGGTATTCAAGGACGGCAAGGACGAATACGAGACCAACGAGATCACCTATAACATCAAGACGCAGAAAGGTTACATCCGCCGCGTGGTGACCCAACAGGGCGAAGGATACATCATCGCCGACAGGACGAAGAAAGTGGATGACGAGGTGATGATGATGGGCGGCGGACAGTACACGACATGCGACGACCACGACCATCCGCACTTCTACCTGAAACTGACCAAGGCGAAGGTGAAACCCGGCCATTACATAGCCGCGGGTCCCGCATACATGGTAGTCGGAGACGTGCCTTTGCCGTTGGCTATCCCCTTCGGCTTCTTCCCGTTCACGAACACCTATTCGTCGGGACTGATCATGCCGAACTTCGGCGACGACTACACACGAGGCCTGTACCTGACAGGACTGGGCTACTATTTCGCCATCAACGACTACATGGACCTGCAGATCACCGGCGACATCTACTCGCGCGGTACGTGGGCCATCCGAGGACAGACGAAATACGTGTGGCGCTACCATTTCTCGGGAAACATCGACATCAGCTACCGTAACGACGTCACGAGCGAGAAAGGCATGCCAGACCATGCCGTGAGCAAGAACTTCAGCATCGCCTGGCGGCACAGCCAGGACTCGAAGGCGAACCCGTACTGTACCTTCTCGGCGAGCGTCAACTTCTCGACGAGCGGCTACAACAAGAGTAACATCAACAACTACTACAACGCCAACCTCCTGGCGGAGAATACGAAAAGCAGTAGTATCAGCTACACCCAGCGTTTTCCCGACAGCCCGTGGAGCATGAGCATGAGTGCGAACCTGAGCCAGCGAACGAAAGACTCGACCCTGTCTCTCACCGCACCCGAGCTGGCGATAAGCATGAGCAGCGTGTACCCGTTCAAGCTGATGCGGCAGTCGATCATGAAACGCAAAGGCATGCCGACCGGCAAGGAACAGTGGTACGAGAAGATAAAAGTGAGCTACACGCTCAACGGCCGTATCGCCGTGAACAACATCAAAGAGAAGGACTTCCCGAAATCGGACTTCCTTCGCGACTGGCAGACCGGTATCAAGCACGCGGTGCCGATAAGCGCAAGTTTCATGCTGTTCAAATACCTGAGCGTGACGCCCAGCATAAACATGACCGACCGCATGTATTTCCAGCGCGTGGACAAGACGTGGAACGAAGACCAGCAGCAGTTGCAGATGGACACCACCAACGGATTCTACAACGTATTCGACTTCAACGTGGGACTGAGCCTCAGCACCAAACTGTACGGATTCTACACGCCGCTGAAAAAACTGTTCCCCAACGGCAAAGTGGAGAAATTCCGGCATGTGCTCACACCCCGACTCAGCGTGACTTACCACCCCGACTTCGAGAAAAGCGGATGGGGCTACTACGGCAGTTACGAGCAGCCCGTATATAGCGGCACGGACAGCGAGACAGGCCGTAAGATACAGAAAGTGGACGACCAGGGCAATCCGATATACCAGCATCAGGTCTATTCGCACTTTGAGCGAGGCATCTACGGCAACGCGCCGCGAGGTCTGGCTGCGACCCTGAGTTTCGGCGTGGACAACAACCTCGAGATGAAAATCGTGAACAAAGAGGACACGACCGGCAAAGCGCCGTACAAAGTGGTGAGCCTGATAGACAACTTGGGCATCAGCGGCGGATACAACTTCGCGGCGGACTCGATGAACTGGAGCCTGTTCCAGGTGAACCTGCGTCTGAAATTCCCGAAGCTGAACAACTACAGCCTGAACCTGAGCACGGCGCTTGACCCGTACATGTACGAACTGGACGCCATGGGCACGCCGCGACGGACGAACAAGCAGTACTGGCACAACGGACGCTTCCCGCACTGGAGCGGCTTGCGGTGGAGTTTCAGCTACACCTTCAACAACCAGACCATCAAGAAATGGAAAGACGCCATCGCCAAACGTAGAGGCGAGAACGTGAACAATACGAACAACTCCAACTCGGCGAACGAAGAGAAAGACACCGGGCCGAACCTCGAGAACATGCAACGCAACTCCGACGGCACGATGAGCAACGCCAAGTTGAACAGCAGCAAAAGCAGCAAGAAAGAGCAGGTGGACGACGGATACGTGAAGACCGAGTTCCCGTGGAGCCTCAGCATCAACTATTCGCTCGCCTATGCCGCCGGCAGCGAGTTCGACTACGAGCGGATGTACTACAAGATGAAGTTCACCAACAACCTGAGCCTGAGCGGAAACATCGGTCTGGGCAAAGGCTGGAAAGTGAGTGCATCCATGAGCTACGACTTCACCTACAAGCGCGTGTCGAGTTGTACGTTCAACGTGAGCCGCGACCTGCACTGCTGGAACATGAGCGCGAGCATCAACCCCATCGGGCCGTACAAGAGCTATACGTTCCACATAGGCGTGAACGCGTCCATCCTGAGCGACCTCAAGTACGACAAGAACAGCAACGAATCTACCAACTCACGCGTGAACTGGTGGTAAAATCATTTGCCATTGGGGCATTTATTGGAACATTTAAACATTTGGAAATATGAAAATCGAGAATCAAAAAGTAGTGAAAGCCACGTACGAGCTATGGATAGCCGACGAGAATGGCAAAGAAGAGATGTACGAAAAAGCCACGGAAGAGGCTCCGCTGGTATGGTGTCAGGGCGAAGGCATGATGCTGCCGAAATTCGAGGCGGAGATGGCCGGCAAAGAAGCGGGCGACAACTTCGACTTCGTACTCAAAGCCGCTGACGCCTACGGCGAGTGGGACGAACGCGGCATGATGGAGCTGCCGAAGAAGATGTTCTTCAACGGTGACGGCGAGTTTGACGAAGAGCGCGTGTTCGTGGGAAACATCATCCCGATGAACACAACGGACGGCCAGGTGGTGAAAGCCCAGGTGGCGGAAGTGAAAGACGACACCGTGACCATTGACCTCAACCACCCCTACGCCGGCGAAGACCTGCATTTCAAGGGTGTGATACTGGATATTCGCGACGTCACTCCGGGCGAACTCGAAGCCATCCGTCATCCGCATCATTGCGGGCATTGCAAAGGCAAATGCGACGACTGCGAAAGCGAGTGCGGCAACCACTGCGGACAGGACGCCTGCGAAAAAGACTGAGGCGGGCAGCACGGATGTGGCAAATGCGAGAAATAAGTAACGAAATACCGGATACCGGCATAACGGTATACCGACAAAACCCTATAAACTATGGCAAATATCGTAGCGATAGTAGGTCGTCCCAATGTCGGGAAATCGACCTTGTTTAACCGCCTGACCGGTACACGTCGGGCGATAGTGATGAATACGGCAGGCACGACGCGTGACCGTCAGTACGGCAAAGCCGAATGGTGTGGCCGTGAGTTCAGCGTGATAGACACCGGCGGATGGGTGGTGAACTCGGACGACACGTTCGAGAGCGAGATCAACCGCCAGGTGGACCTGGCCATCCGCGAGGCGGACGTGGTGATGCTGGTGGTGGACGTGAACGAAGGCGTGACACAGTTCGACATGGAAGTGGCACACCTGCTGCGCCAGGCCAAGAAACCCACCATCCTGTGCGTGAACAAAGTGGACACATTCGAGAACCAGTACGGTGCTGCGGAGTTCTACAAACTCGGTCTGGGCGAGCCGTTTATCCTGTCCGCCGAGAACGGACTGGGTACAGGCGACTTGCTGGATGAGGTAGTGAGCCGCTTCCGCAAAGAGGACGACAGCGACGAAGAGCTGGAAGACCTGCCGCGCTTTGCGATAGTAGGCCGACCGAACGCAGGCAAGTCGAGTATCCTGAATGCGTTTATCGGGGAGGAACGGACAATAGTGACCGACATCCCCGGCACGACGCGTGATTCCATCTATACGCGCTACAACAAGTTCGGCAAGGACTTCTATCTCGTGGACACGGCCGGTATCCGCAAGAAAGCGAAAGTGACGGAAGACCAGGAGTACTATTCCGTGGTGCGCAGTATACGCGCCATAGAGAACAGCGACGTGTGTATCCTGATGATTGACGCGACACGCGGCATTGAGGCGCAGGACCTGAACATCTATTCGCTCATCCAAAAGAACAAGAAGGGTCTGGTGGTGTGTATCAACAAATGGGATCTGGTGGAAAGCAAGACCAACCAGGACATCAAGGCCTATGAGTCCGCCATCCGCGAGCGCATTGCGCCGTTTACGGACTTCCCCATCATCTTCACCAGCGCCGTCACCAAACAGCGTATCTTCAAAGTGGTGGAGACGGCGTTGCACGTATATGAGAACAAGAACAAGAAAGTGCCTACCGCACAGTTGAACGAGAAGTTCCTGCCGCTCATCGAGAACTATCCGCCACCCGCCACCAAAGGCAAGTACATCAAAATCAAATACTGCACCCAGCTGCCGAACACGCAGATTCCTACGTTCGTGTTCTTCGCCAACCTGCCGCAGTACGTCAAGGAGCCGTACCGCCGCTTCCTGGAGAACAAACTGCGCGAATGGTGGGATTTCACGGGCACACCGGTACAGCTGTTTATCCGGGCGAAGTAGGGCTTGGTAGGTAGCCGTCTGCGACGGTTAGACATCTGCGATGTTCAGACGCAAGCGTTCGGTTATTGTCGTCAGAAAGTTGAGAAATTTAAGAAAAAGTTTACTTTTTCCTAAAAGACTTGCATATGTGAAAAAAAAGTTGTAACTTTGCACGCATTTTCCGGGTCAATCCGGCGCAACAACTCGAATCAGTACGATGAAAATAATCGGATTTGTATATTACAACGGCGAAAGCACGATGCTGCTGAAAGGCGATTCGTGCATGCTGAACGGTCGCAAACCGATGTTCGTACCCGACTGGACAAGCGAATTATGCGTGACGCCGTGTATAGTGCTACGCGTGAGCCGCTTGGGCAAGGAGATAGAGGCGCGCTTTGCGGACAGGTATTTTGACGCAGTGGCTCCGGGAGCCGACTTTGCGGCGCTGGACCTGCTTCGCGCAGCCCGGGAGAAAGGCGGCAGTTGGACACAAGCCATAGGCTTTGACTTCTCGCTCGCCATCGGAGAATTTGCGCCTGTCCCCACCCCATCCCTCAAGGGAAAGGAGTTTAACGGCACGGAAATGCTGATGACGCCCGAAGAGGCCATCGCCGAAGCCAGCAGATGGATGACCATCCGGCAAGGAGACCTCATCTACATCCAGGCCAGACAGGAACCCCGACGCGTGGAGAAGGAAGAGATAATCCGCGTAGAGACAGACGGACAAGAAAAACTATATTGCAAAATCAAATAAGATGAAACGTATCGCACACATACTATTGCTCATCGCAATGAGTCTGCCCGCGATGGCCGGTATTCATACCTACACCGACGAGTCGGTGCTGAACACGGGCCACTGGGTGAAAATCCGCGTGAAAGAGAGCGGCGTCTGCCGCATGACTTTCGACGAACTGCGTGCCGCAGGCCTGAACCCGCAACAGTTACGTGTGTACGGCTACGGCGGTGTGATGCTGACGCAGGATTTTCTGAAGAAGAAGATTGACGACCTGCCGCAAGTGCCGGTATATGTAGGCGAAGACTACGTGCTCTTCTACGTGCGCGGCAACATCGGATGGAGCTACAACGGCGCCCGTTATGTGCATACACGCAACACCTATTCCGAATACGGCTACTATCTGCTGAGCGACGATGCGGGTGAACTGCTGGCTCCCACGGAAGGCGAACCGGTGAGCGGTACGCCTACAGAGGTAAACTACTACATGTATTATCAGGTGCACGAAAAAGACTCGCTGAACCTGGTGGACCGCAGCGGTGTGTCCGGCGGCGGACGTGAGTTCTACGGCGAGCAGTTCAACGGCAACCAGACCCGCAGTTTCTCCTTCAACACTCCGAACGCCATGGAAGGCGAGCAGAGCATGGTATATGTAGCCTCGGCAGCCTATTCGGGCACCGTGTCCACATTCCAGCTGAACGCCAACGGCCAGACCGCCAGCACGCGTATCGAGGCTATCAGTACCAGCGATTTCTATACGATGGCCCGCGTAGGCAACACCTCTATCCGTGTGCCTGCCGCTGCGGAGAAGCAGCAGATAAGCATCACCTACCAGAACAACTCCAGCGGTGCGTTAGGCTGGCTCAATTATATCGAATGGACGACGCCCTGCGCGCTGACGATGGTAGGAGACTGGATGGGCATTCGCTCCAGTATCAACTATCTGAACAGCACCCCTGTGCGTTTCCACCTGAGCGGCGCAAATGCCAACACGCAGGTGTGGGACGTGACGAACCCATCCGCCATCGTCCGCATGCCGGCTACACTGGAAGGCGACGAGTTGCAATGGACAGGCACGCAGGCTGATGGCGTACACGAATATGTGGCGGTGAACACTCGGGGAAGCCAATGGGTGAGCGCAGAGGTGGTAGGCAACGTAGCCAACCAGAATTTGCACAAACTGCGTAACATCGACTACGTCATCATCTGTCCCGAAGGATACGAGAGCGTGAGCGAGCAACTGGCACGTGCGCATGAGGACAAAGAGGGCTACACCTGGGCCGTAGTGACCGACCGGCAGGTGTATAACGAATTCTCGTCCGGTACGCCGGACGCCACGGCATACAGATGGCTGATGAAGATGCTGTACGACCGTGCGGATGAGGTGAACGCCAAGCCGCGCTGGCTGCTGCTGATGGGCCACGGCACGTTTGACAACCGCAAGCTGCTGCCCAACTCCGGCGTGAGCCACTTGCTGACCTATCAATCGAAGAACTCCACCAACGAGGTGGATGCCTATATGACGGATGACTACTTCGGTTATCTGGATGACAACGAAGGCGAGTCGGACACACAAGGCAAGATGGACATAGGCGTGGGACGTCTTCCGTTCGGCAACCTGGACGAAGCGCAAGGAGTGGTGAACAAACTCATTGCGTATATCCGCAACGACAGCCCCGGCAAATGGAAGAACCAGCTGCTGTACCTCGCCGATGACGGTGACCACGGAGGACATACAGAGACCGCGGAAGGCAGTGCTGAGCTGACACGGGTGAAGAATCCGGATTTCGTAGTGAACAAAGTGTATCTGGACGCGTATCCGCAGGAGGTGAATGCCAGCGGCGAGAGCTATCCGATAGCCAAGAACAAGGTGCATAACATGCTCAAGAGCGGTGTACTGTTCTTCGACTACTCCGGCCACGGCGGTTACAACGCCATCACCAACGAATCGATTCTCAACCTGCGCGACATAGAGAGCATGAGCAACAAGAATCAGGCTTTCTGGCTCTTTGCCACCTGTAACTTCGCCGAATGCGATGCGGGCAAACGGTCGGCAGCCGAGGCTGCGGTGCTCAACCCCAACGGAGCGGCTATCGGTATTTTCTCCGCGACACGTACCGTGTATGCCACCCAGAATACGACCCTCAACCGCAACGTGTGCGACACCCTGTTCGGCCACAGTACCCCGTTCCACTACGATATCACCTTAGGCGAAGCGATGGCTATCGGCAAAAACGCCACCAACGATGCGAACAAACTGGCGTACGTACTCTTGGGCGATCCGGCCATGCGGCTCAACTACCCCACCGACTACCAGGTAGCCACAGAGACCGTCATGGATACGCTGAATGCGCTGAGCGTGCAGAACGTGGAGGGCAGCATCATCGACGAGGACATGCAGGTAGTGAGCGACTTCTACGGCCAGGTGGACATCACCGTGTATGACAAGATGCAGGTGATCACCACGCGAGACAACGACTCGAAAGCAGAAGAAGCCAAACTGCTGCAATACAATGACTACCCGAACACCATCTTCAGCGGTGTGGCGTACGTAGTGGAAGGACGGTTCAGCTACTCGTTCATGGTGCCCAAGGACATCCGCTACAACTTCGGCAACGGACGTATCGTTTATTACGCCTACACCACCGATGAAGGCGAGTTGTGGGAAGCCGTAGGCCACTTCGAGGACTTTGTAGTAGGTGGTTCCAACTCCATCGTACTGACCGACACCCTCGGTCCGGCTATGATCATCTATCTGAACAACCCCGCGTTCAAGAACGGCGACAAGACCTACGCCACTCCGCGTTTCTTCGCCGATTTGTATGACCCCAACGGCATCAATACCGCCGGAGCAGGCATCGGACACGACCTGATGCTCATCATCGACAACAACCCGAAACTGACCTATTCGCTCAACGAGTATTTCACCGCTGCGGACGGCAGTTACCAGCAGGGTCAGGTGAGTTACCTGATGGAGAGCTTGCCTAACGGCGCGCACAGCCTGAGTTTCCGCGCATGGGATATGCTGAACAACAGCACCACGAAGACGCTCAATTTCATCGTAGATGCCGGTCTGGATCCATCTATCTACTCGGTGACCACCTACCCCAACCCCGTACAGGAGACGGGTACCATGAACATGATTGTCAACTACGACCAGCCGGACGAACTGCTCTCGACGGACGTGTATATATATGATATGAGCGGTCGCATGGTATGGAGCCACAAGCAGGCCAACCCCGACCAGGTACAAGTGCCGTTCGCCGAGATGGGCGTAACAGCCGGTATCTATATCTACAGCGTCAAGATCAAATCTGCCACGAGCGGCTACAGTACCTCGTCCGGCAAGATTATCATCACGAAATAAACAAACCCAATACTGCATACACAATACTGCCTATGAAGCACATCGCTTGATTGAATACTGACAAACAACGAATAACCAAAAAGCAATAAACATAAAAAATGAAAAAAGTATTATTTTCTCTCGCAGCTGTCCTGTGCGCTGTCTCGATGAGTGCACAGAGTGTTGATGAAACAATGAACCCGTTGATTACCTCCATGCCTTCTCTCTCGATTGCGCCGGACGCACGTGCAGCAGGTATGGGTGACCTGGGCGTTGCTACCGAAGCCGACTTTAATTCGCAGTACTGGAATCCCGCCAAGTACGCCTATATGTACAGCAAAGGTGGTATCACCGCCAACTACACCCCCTGGCTCCGCAAACTGGTGAGCGACATCGACCTCGCTTATCTGGCCGGTTTCTATAACTTTGGTGACCTGGGCGGCGGTATCGGTGCCAGTTTCACCTATTTCTCGATGGGTGACGTATCGCTGACGGATCCCAGCGGCCAGGTGATACAAAACGTACGTCCTAACGAATGGGCCTTGGATCTCAGCTATTTCCGCAAACTGCATGAATATGTATCAATGTCGGTGGCTATCC
>Ga0310786_10013227_pt1 | contig 10183 bp, 21 predicted proteins | sample AusTroGonzalo_MG_FD_203881 | JGI IMG/M metagenome (GOLD analysis project Ga0310786, IMG submission 203881) | Bovine rumen microbial communities from tropical cattle in Woodstock, Queensland, Australia - Gonzalo_03 (v2) (version 2) | ecosystem: Host-associated > Mammals > Digestive system >... | reverse complement strand
ATAGCCCACAAACCATCAATCACTCGGCACTAGGGGGGATGGTCAACCTCCCTTGCCTGTCAAACCGCCATCTCCGCTTGCCGTGGAAATGCTCCGCGTGGTGGCAATCCTCGCAAAGCAACTCTAGATTGTCGAACGATAAGGTAATTGCCGGGTCATTCACATTCCTCGGTGTTAGCCTTTGCTTATGGTGTACTTCCGCGCCCGGTACGATCTGACCCTTTGCCGCGCACCGTTCGCACAGACCGCCCGCTTTCCTGCGGTAGGCGTTCCTGCATAACTTCCATTCGTTACTCGCGTAAAATTCTGCGATGGTCATTCTTCAAGACCTCTCTTCATTGTTGCATCCACCCCCGCCGCGTGCTGGCTTAAATAAATTGCCTAGATGCTCCCGCCGTCGGTAAGAGAGGAAGAACCCGACGACCCACACAAGTTTGTCGAATGAATAAAAAGCACCTGTTCGGGTGCTTTTCGACGATAGCATTATACACTCTTGACAACTCCGTTTTCCTCCGTTCTTTCAAGGAATTGTTTCACCGCCCACAACGCACGCCCATGAATGACGAACATCTGCGACGGCTCATAGTGGATTCTCTCCTGTACGGCAATCCAATCCAGCCCCTCGACATACCGAAGAGTCAGCACCGTTCTCTGCATTTCATCGGGCACCGATTCAATAGCCCGCAGGATTTCCGCGAGTGCCGAGTCGACATTCGCTTTCGCCGCTTTCAGTTGCTCGGTAGCGTCCGCAATCAGCGCAACATCCTCCGCCATGCGGTCATAGGCACCCCCGCCTTGAATCCTGTCCGGGCGGATTTGTTGCGTTCGTGAATACGCCCTTTCATATGCCGCGTCGATTGCCATTTGCAGAGATACCTGCCGAGCGGCTAGTGCCCTATACCTTCGCAGATAGTCCTTTGCGGGGTTTTCTTGATGCCTTATCATGCTTCCTCCATTCGATGCAAAAATCGCACCTGCTGGTTTCCTTGCCGTAACGCGTGCAGATCCCGAATTGCCGTCCGCACCAATCGTCTTTCCTGCGCCCGTGCTTCTCCCATGAGCGGCAATTGCCGCATAATGGTGTCGTGCGCTCCGCTTGATTGCTCATAGACTCCTTTCTGCGCCCGCCCGGATTCCCGGTGGTTTCCTGCGTTTCATTCGCGGGAGGGTCGGTTCCTCCGGGCGGGTCGCGGTCGGCGCGGCGGGAGTTGACTTCCGCGCCATAGTGCTTGCTATTTGCCTACTAATACTACTGGGTTCCGCATCACAGTACGGTCTTAACCCGTCATAAAGCGGACTACTAACCCCGCTTTATTCCAACTCTTTCGCCACGATCATCACCAGATGATGGTGGTGGCGTTCAGCCCATTCGGTCAGTTCGTCCCAACAGGAGAACAAGAGGTTCACTTCGGTGTCATCGTTAAGAATCGCCGTTGCGCTTATCATCTGTCCCTCCTATGCCGTCTATATCTGCTTTCTTCCCGTGCTTACACCAGAAATCCGGGGTTACGTTTATCTTTAGTTCGCGGCACGCTATGCCCTTCGGCGAATAAAACCGACAGTCTTTGCACCTTGTAACAAATTGAAGCACCTCATTACCTTTCGGTATCAGCATGATTTTTTTCTGTTTGTCAAACCAAGTTTTCAGTTCGCCTTGACATACCGGGCAAAGGTCAAAAGGCTTATCATTCAGCCGCCGCAGAATCAGGTCGTCCTGCTCCAGCATCTGCTCCACGGGCATTTCCGAGCCGCATCGGTCACATATCCTTTTCAGCATCGTTTTCTCCTTTCTCCATATGAGCGCACAATCGGCAGAAAAGGTACACATCTCCTTGGTAGCGCACCCAAACATGCAGATGATTGCGATATATTGACGAATGGCAGTTTTTGCAATACCCAACAAATTTACCCAGATACGGCATCGCCATCATCCTCCAAATATCAGCCACATAATCGTTGCCCAAACGAGTACAGTTTCAGCAATAATCACAATTTCCATCACAGTCAGCCATAGCCTACGCCCCCTTGTCATCGTCTACCTCCTTCTCCCCATCCAGTAACTAAAATTTTTTGCCTTTTTCTTTAGTTATTCGCCTATCAAATCATTGTATTTAAATTCTTCTTTACTGTGGTTGACAATTCACCTTTAAAGATGTATAATACAGATGAACCGCTGAAAGGGCGAATGCCCCGTAGGTGGTGTTTTTCTATTCATCCCTTGTCATCGTCTTCCCCCTCATCCATCTTCGCGCCACAGAACATACAGTATTTCATGCGATTGCAGTTCGTTCGCCATTCCGTTTCCCCACAAACAGAGCAAATCCACTCGGTTTCTCCGCATACATAGCCACCCTTTAGCCACCGCCCGTGCCGCACCGGGTCGATGGTGGGCGCATTGGCTATCTGCCATGTATCAACATAATTGTATGCACCCGGTTTGAGCGATTCAGCAATCAGCGCATCAGCATCAATCAGCCTCATCGTCTTCCCCCTTTTCTCCGTCCGCACAAAACCAATTTGGTGTTGTGCAAATTTCCATTTCCATGCAGTTGCCAAATGGTAACTCCTCATCGCCGTCAAAATGCTTGCAATCTTTGCACAGCACAAGTGGCCTGATTTCAAACTCCCCATCGTGGGGAACCATTAATAATGCCTTGAATCTCATACGCCCTCCTCAAAACGGCTGAATGCCGTCCGTCTTCTCGCCCACGATGGGCATGATGGTGATCTCCACCCTCGGATTCTCTCTGTCTAAATCCACCCGGCTGCCATCATGCGCTGCCACGATGGTGCTGCAATCGTCCTTCAGCACCCCCGCATCCACCAGGATGTCGCAGGTCGCTTCCAACAGGTTGCACAGGTCTACCCTTCGCCGGGTGGGCATATAATACACGCACCGCAGGTTCACCGCATAGTCAATTCCCTGTTTCGCTTCGGGCGGGATATAGGCCAGACAGGCTTTGCGGTAGTCTTTATATGCCTTGCTGGGGATGATCATCGGTCGCCCAGCGTAGACCAGCTGCTGGCTGTTCTTCTTCGTGATCGGCGTTCCTGGAATGATGATATTCAGCGCCCCGCCCATTTCGCCGCCCTCCTTCTGCTGTGGTTCAGCGCCGGAAAGCGCCGTTCCAGCGCTTCGCCTGTCTGGATAAGGCTGGCAATGTATGCATATTCGCCGATCTGGCGATGCCGCATTTGTTCATACGCCCAGACCTCACGGCACATCTGCGTCAGGGCGCTTTGCACCTGCTTCTTCTTGCCTGTGATCCTCATTCGCATTTCACACCACCCCACAAGGCAAGCAGGTCAGCCAGGATGCGGTTCGTCACCTTCTGTTCCTGCAAGATCTTTTCCAACAGGGCGTTGACGGCGAAGTCGCGCTTCTGGTCTTCGTTCACCTGCGGCTTGCCGTCCATCGGGCGGTTAAAATACCGCATGGCATAGCCGATGACCGTTTCCGGCACATGAACGCCCATGCTTTTGTTATCCCGGATGCCTTCAAACGCCCGCACCACACGCGAAACGCTGACGGCACTCAACCCGGTCAATTGTGCGATCTTCTCACAGGTCAGCCCCTTCAAACTGGCTTCGTAAATGCTGACCGCCGCTTCATAGGTGGTTTTACAGTTCAATGACTCTTTGAATGTCACGCTTCCATCTCCTTCACATACTTCTTCAGCTGGTCGATCATCCACTCATGCGGCGCGTTTGCCAGGTAATGAAAGGTAATGCTTTTATCGCGCCTGTTGTAGATGACCTTCCCGATCTTGATCTCGCCCGTGCATTCAGCGAATTTGTATGCCTGTTTCCGTTTTTCATCCAGCGTTCCGTCAGGCCAGTAGTCCACGCACGGAATGCTCGGTTTTGCTACCTCCATTTGGACACCCCCAAAGTCTTTTCTTGTTTGAATGCACAAGGCGGCTTTTTAGCCTTGTGCTTTCAAATGAAAGACTACACAACTGAACACTCAAACCTTTTATATACTGGTTTGTGCATTTGTGCATTTGTAAACGCGCCCCCTGTCCCATCCGTATCCCAGTTGCTCAAGATGCCTTTTTATCGTCATGCTGGATACTTTCATATCTGCCGCATACTCGTTCACCGTGCGGTACTCACCGCGAAAATACATATCTCCCTCAAGCGATGAACGAAGGGATTCTACGGCGGTCTGCTTCTTTGCTGCAACGGCGATCGCGCCTTTTTCCCTGCCGTACTCCAGGGCGCGGGCTTCTTCCTGAAGTCTTGCGCCGTCCAGCAAGCCGCCCGTGTCTTCGATATGCTCCGGGTAGGAGAAGAACAGCATCTTGGGTTTCTGCTGTGCGAATTCACGCAGCGTCATTTCCAGTTTCCAGGCGGTCACGTTTTCGCCGTACTTTGCCGTGACCTGATCGCGGATATCATCGCTGATATTGACTTCCATCATATCCAGCATCGCGTCCGGGTCGCGTGCGAAAACGCCGCTTCCGCTCGCCCTGTCCATACTGGCCTTCTGGCCTTGTACGCCCTTTGAATGATGATGGGTGAAGATGATGCTCGCGCCTGTCGCGGTCGCGATTCGGTCGATTGAATTGCAGAATTTGGTAACCTGATCAGCTGCGTTTTCATCGCCGATGCCAAGCTTATAGATCGGGTCAAGGATCACGGCGGCGTATTCCGTGCTTCGCATCGTGCGGATGATGCGCGGCACCAGTTTTCCCAGTTCCTCCACCCGCCCGCGCAGGTTCACGATGTCGATGCTTTCCATGTGTCTGTTCTCGATCTCCAGGGTCTTGTACATCCGATCCATGCGGTCGAAGAACGATGCCGGGTCAAGTTCCATGTTAAGATACAGTACCTTGCCCTGTCGGCATTCGTAGCCCAGCCATCTGATTCCCTCCGCGATGCAGATCGCCAGTTCGATCAGGGCGAAGGTCTTTCCGGCCTTGCTCGGCGCGGAAAGGATCATCTTATGCCCGCAGCGCAGAATGCCTTTGATCAGTTCCGGGCGAAGCGGCGGCTTGTTCTTCATCACTTCAGCCAGGTTCTCTTTTTCCAGCGGCTCAATAGCGTCATTCTCGATGTAGCTGCGCCATGCCACGAAATCCGGCTCGCCGATGTCATGCGCTACGATGTATTGCCAGTTCTCCCCGCGCTTGAATCCGGGAAGGCGTGAAAGCCGCGCCGGGTTCTTGTCCTGCGTATCCACGTTCAGCCCATGCTTCTGGCAGACCGTGTATAGGTAATCCACCCGTTCTTTGTATTGCTTGTAGTCGCATGCATCGATGCTCACGATGGCGTGAAGGGATTTACCGCCGGAATGCACCAGCATCTTGATGGGCAGACGCAGATCCTGCATGAGCGTGAATTGCGCGTCAATGCTCTGCGAATCGCTTTCCACCAGGGCGTAGCGATAGCTGGTCACGTTTGCGTTCCCGCGCCCTTTGCCGTCCATCGGATTGAAACACACCCATGCACCAGCGCCGTCCTGCGTTGTGCCGAAGGTGTCGGTCAGATCCGGGCTTCGCCGGATGGACTCAAGCAGTTCTCCGCATGTCCGGGAATGCGTGCCGCCGTAGGGCTTGTATTTGCCGTCTGCGTCAGCGTAGGCGCTGGTAACATAGCAAACATGGTCATCTGCGTCGAACAGCGCGGTCAGGTAGTCCGTCACATCCCTGACGGGGTTGTAATCCTCTCCGGGTGCCGGGAGCGTCATCCAGGTCTTTTCATGGTGCCAGCCATCCCCGTCATCCGTGATCAGATCATCCCAGTTATAGGCGATGCTGGTTTCCTTGGTGAACCCGCGCTCTTCTGCCATATGGTAAAGTGTGCCGATGGTCACTTTTTCCATGCCGTTGCCGAAGGTCTTCCATTTACGCTCGCACTCGCCGGGGTGGAAGCGTGCTGGGTCTTTCGCGCTCCAGTCTGCCCAGGTGGAACAGGGGAGGCCCTCGTCATGAAGGGCCATCCCCACGTTCACCCAGCCCAGATAGTCCAGGTCGGCAGCGCGGACGGTGTCAAGCAGTTCCCGAAGGGTCGCGTTATCGATCATAGTATTTCCCCTTCATCCAAGAATGGATCTTTTCGTGGCACTCAAGACACAGCGTCACGCCGTTCTCGATGTCATATTGGAAATCTGGGTATTCCGCTTTGGGGAGCAGGTGATGCGCGTGTAGGTTTTCGCGTGACCCGCATTCGCGGCATTGATAGCCATCGCGTTCTTTTACTTTCTTCGCCCATGCGTTCAGCGTGCGCTGCCGATGCCGATCAATAGACGCATTTTCACAATGCTTCACATTTTGATACCATCCGCAAAACGGCGACAGGCACTCGCAGCGGTAATGGACGCTGTTGTTTTCGTACTGGACTTTGATGTATTTCACGGGATAGCTGCAGACCGGGCATTTTTGAAATTCTTCATGATATCCGCATTTTGCCGGATCTTCGAGTATCAGCATCAGAACGCCCCCGTGGTGTACGCTTTCTGGCTCTGCTGTTCGTCTTTGTCAAAGAATTTATCCACCCGGTTGGTCTTGCGTTCTTCGCCGTTCGCGGTATAGGTGTCCACCTTCACACGGCAGCGCCCGGTCAGCCCGGTAGAGTTGGGGATCGCCGCCCAGCTGACAGGCTCGCCGTGCTTTTTCTGGCCCACGGAACGCAGGAAAGCGGACGCTTTCCATTCAAACTTGCTCAACAGATAGATGTTCTCGCAGGTAAAGCCCTCGCCCAGGCTGCCGCCGTCCAGGCGAAGATAGACCTTCGCCAGATTGCACCCCGGCATAGTGGAGCCGTTGCCGTTATAATAGGTCTTTTCGACCTTCACAACGGAAAAAGGATAATTGCCTTCCGGCAGAATCACGGTTTCGCGGCTCTCCGTGCCGTCATCGGTGATCATGTCATTCCAGTTGTAAGTCTTGTTGATTTCGCTCATTTTTTCTTTCCTCCTTAAAACGGCAAGTCTTCGTTCATGCTCTTTTGTACGGTCAGCATAGCGTCTTTTACGGCATCCCACGCCCCGATCAGGCAGCCTTCGATGAAGCCCGCTTCATAGTCGCGGGGGAGAGCGGTGGCTGGATAATAACCCCTCGCGGCGACCACGCTGGTCAGGTATTCCACTTTTGCCAGCCCAGCTGCGGTCATGTTCTCCCAGACAGTTTCCAGCAGCTTCGTCTTATCGGGGTCTTCGCTGACCATGCTGTCGGGGATCCCGGCCTGGGGGATAGGCAGATCCTCCGACTTCTTTTTCTTCTTCGCGCCCAGGCCCTTGATGCTCGCGCCGTTCGTTTCCAGTTCGGATCCCTTCGCGTTAGCGTTGGAATCGTACGCCTTCGGGATACGGGCGATTTTCTCATAATCGAAGGGCATTTCCTCCGGCAGACCGAAGCGGTTTTTCGCATCCCAGCACGGGTTATGCTGGGCGTACATCACGCGCTGCCCACCGTTGGCCTTCATCGCGCCCGTGCTGGTCTTGATCACGTTCGTCTTGTAATTCACGAAAAGCACCATGTCGGCCCATTCCTTGACGATGGGCGAAACATTCTTTTCATTCAGTTTCAGCGCCCAGCGGTCAAAACTGCCCATCTCATCGGGCAGTTCAAACTTCCGCAGGATGGCGTGGGCGACCAGCACGATGTTCACGCCCTTCCCGCACAGATCCGTCAGCTGCTTGAGCAGCTCGCTGATCTCCTCCTTGAGGTACACATAGCCTTTCCCGTATCCGGGCGCTTCGATGCTGTTCCAGCCGTTCTTGTCGCAGATATATTCGGCTGCCATCTTCTCGGCCCAGTCCATCGTATCGATCACCAGCGTTCCCAGTTCGGTGGGATGCTGGAGGAAATAGGCGACCGTGCGCTTGAGTTCTTCCCAGGTGTTCACGCCTTCGACCCGGTTTACATCCATGTGCCTGGTGCTGCCTTCGGTGTCGATGAAGATAGGCGCGGGGTGTTTCGCGGCGAAGGTGGTCTTCCCGATGCCTTCCGGCCCGTAGATGACTTCCTTGACAGCGCCGCCGATGATTCCTCGACTGATGTTCATCCTTCGTTTCTCCTTATTCTGTTTTGTTTGGTTCGCTTTCGGGTTCTACCGCACCGATATCTTCCAGGGCTTTTGCCAGCGTGTCATATTCGCGCCAGCCGTCATGATCGTTCAGCCCAAGCGCCATACAGGCACGGAAAAAATGCAGGTGGGCATGGTATAACTCCTGTTTCACTTCATCCATTGACAAAATGTGTCCATCGGGGTATAATGCTGTTGGTGAATTTTCATCTCCCTTCTGATCCTGTGTTGCAGCACAGGGTCTTTTTTTGTCGGTCACTTTACCCTCCTCCTTTCAATTTCAGCCGTTTTCACAGCCCTTACAGGCGTTTTCCTGTTCCCCTGGGGGAAGGTTGCCTTCTGGGCTATCCACGCCCGCAGCGCCGTTTCTGTGACCCGGAAGGGCGTTTCCAGATGCACCATATCGTGCATATGGCGGTAGGCGCTTCGTCTGCTGGTCTTCAGTACCTGCGCCACATCGTCAGCGGTCAGCAGCCGTTCCATGCTTCACCCTCTTCCGTGCCAGAATGATGTCTTTGTGCTTGGTGTAGTAGTCCCGGTGGTAGGCGTTGTATTCTTCGCGGTGTTCAGCCCGGTACCGCTGGTAGTATTTGCGGCTGTATTCCCGGAATTTCGCCCTGTTTTTCGCCGCCCATGCGCGGTTGTAAGCCCGCCTTTCTTCCAGCGTCACACCAGCCGCCCCCTTCGGTTAAAGTTGTTGGGGTACAGGCTTCGGATCTGGTTCAGTTCGCGGTGTTCACGCACCTTGCGGATGATCCAGCCCGGTATCATGCACACCATGCCCACCAGGCACGCCGCCGTGCAGATAATCAGCCACATAAATGCCGCCGCCATTCTCATTCCTCCTTCCTGATCAGTTCGTCCACCGTCACCCCCAGCGCGGCAGCAAGTTTCAGCGCTGTCTTTAGTGCTGGCGTTCTTTTCCCCGACTCAACCATCTGTATGTATTGCTGGGTCACACCGCACTTTTGTGCCAGATCCGCTTGACTCAACTTCTGGTTGATCCGAAGGGTAAAAATATTATTCAGCAATGGCATCCCTCCTTTGTTACAACTTCTGGTTCATTATAGCACAACGAAAAGTTGTTTGTCAACACCTTTTTAACAAATTATTCAACTTTTTTTCGTTTGCCACCAAACAACATTCAGTTGTATAATAAAGAAAAAAGGGGTGGGCTTATGAATCTCGCCGAGAGCATCCGCTATCATCGCATGAAGATGGGCTTGTATCAGGCTGACCTTGGTCGCGCCCTCGGCGTTACCGCCCAGGCTATATCAAAGTGGGAAATGGGCAAGGCTGAACCCGATAGTGAAAACCTGATGAAACTGTGCGAAATGTTTGAAATATCGGTCGATGAATTATTAGGCCGCCGCACAGCGCAGGAACAGGCCAGCATGGACGGCCTGATGCTGGATGAAAAGCGTATTATCGACCAGTACCGCCGTCTGACTGATGAAGGCAAGGCAAAAGCCTTTGAATACCTGCTTCTTCTTCAGCATCAGTACAGGAGGGATGACGATGCCCAGACCTAAAAAGCCGCACCTGAAGCGCAGATCAGACGGCAGATACAGGTGCCGTTATCAGGGTATCGAATTCTATGGCGATACTGAAGCAGAAGCCCTTGAAAAACGCGAAGAATACAAAAAGACCCTTGTGCGCGGTGTTCCCGGCATCGTGGGTCTGAAAGCCTATGCCGCTGAATGGCTGCCCGTGCATAAGGCATCGGTCAAGGACTCGACATATAACGGCTATGTGACCATCTTAAACGCCCTGATCGAAGGCTATGAAACCATGCCCCTGTACGCGCTGACTTCTGACGATGTCGCGAAGATGTACGCCAAACTGAACGGCAAAAGCGCGTCCTACATCCACAAGGCTTCTATCCTGCTGACCGCCATTCTGGACAGCGCCCTGGATGCCGGGTACATCCAGCGGAACCCGGCACGCGCCCAAAGCGTGAAGCCGCCCAAAGGCACCAAAGGCACACACAGACCCATCACAGACGAAGAACGCGACCTGATCCTTTCCACGCCGCACAGGATGCAGCTGCCCGCCCTGATCATGCTATACTGCGGTCTGCGTAGGGGTGAATTGTTAGCCCTGACCGCCGAAGACATCGGTAAGACCATCCAAGTCAATAAGGCCGTGTACT
>Ga0310786_10013226_pt1 | contig 10184 bp, 6 predicted proteins | sample AusTroGonzalo_MG_FD_203881 | JGI IMG/M metagenome (GOLD analysis project Ga0310786, IMG submission 203881) | Bovine rumen microbial communities from tropical cattle in Woodstock, Queensland, Australia - Gonzalo_03 (v2) (version 2) | ecosystem: Host-associated > Mammals > Digestive system >... | reverse complement strand
TCTATTTTATTGTATCACATTTCTGTTCATATAGAAACAAAATGTTAAATAATATAGATTTTTTGATAGGACACCTGATTTCATGCTATCTTTGTGCTTTGATATGGATTAATCTTTAATTACCCTTCATCATGAAGAAAATCCTCATTCCGGTTGCAACGCTGATGAGCCTGCCAAGCATAGCCTTTGCACAACAACGACCCAATGTCATTCTCATCATTGCAGATGATTTGGGTTATGGTGATGTGAGTGCTTACGGACAGACAACCATTCAGACACCAAATATCGACCGCCTGGCTCACGGGGGTGTGTGCTTCACCGACGGACATGCCACCTCGGCCACCTCCACACCATCGCGCTATGGATTGTTCACAGGAATGTACCCATGGAAAAGAAAAATACATATTCTACCAGGGGACGCACCGCTGCTCATCTCACCCGAACAGTTCACGATGCCCCGGATGTTCCAACAGGCAGGCTACCACACAGCGGCTATCGGAAAATGGCATCTCGGAATGGGACAAGGCAAGATCAATTGGAACCAACAAATCATTCCGTCCGCAAATGCCATCGGCTTTGACTATACCTGTCTCATCGCAGCTACCGTGGATCGTGTGCCGACGGTGTATGTTGAGAACGGCCTTGTGGAGGGTCTCGACCCAAATGATCCCATTGAAGTGAGCTACCAGCATAACTTCGAAGGTGAGCCCACAGCCTTGACAAATCCCGAACTGGTGCAAATGCGTTGGAGCCACGGGCATAACAACAGCGTCATCAACGGTATCCCCCGCATCGGCTTCATGAAAGGCGGACAAAAAGCTCGCTGGAAAGATAATGAGATGGCCCAATATCTTATTCATAAAGTGTTCCGTTATCTTGATGAACGAAGGGTAGGGGAGGGGGACCAACCTTTCTTCCTCTACTATGGCCTCCACGAGCCTCATGTGCCCCGCACACCCGATACTCGCTTCGTTGGAAGCACCAGTTTAGGTCCACGAGGGGATGTCATTGCCGAAGCTGACTGGTGTGTGGGACAACTGCTACAGAAGTTAGAGGAGCAAGGAATCTTGGAGAATACACTTATTATCTTTTCAAGCGACAATGGGCCCGTTCTGGATGACGGCTACGTTGATGGAGCCCGTGAGTCAGCCTCGCAACACGACCCGCGTGGAGGTTTGCGCGGCGGTAAGTACAGCCTTTACGATGCCGGCACACGTGTACCGTTCTTTATATATTGGCAAGGGCATATCCGCCCCCTTGTCAACAACGAACTTGTGTCACAGCAGGATCTAATAGCTTCTTTGGGAAAGCTCATCGGGCAGCAAGTGCCTGATACTCTGGACTCCTACGAGATGCTCGACACATTCCTTGGAAAGCGCCAACGCGGACGTGCAAGCATGGTCGTAGAAGCCGCCGGTCGCCTGGCCTTCCGCAGTGGACGCTACGCTCTCATCCCTCCGTACAAAGGTCCCAAACGTAATATCACCGACAACGAACTTGGCAACGTAGATGATTATACCCTCTACGACCTCCACGCAGACCCCTCTCAGGCCACCAACATCACCGCTGCAAAGCCCCGCCTGCTTCGTAAACTGAAGAAACAGTTCCTGGAAGCAACGAAATAACCGCGGTTTGCGGTCGCAAATCGCGGTTAATAAAAGTGAGGCTGGCTGCTTATTCTATTGTTTCTCCATGGCCTGTTGGAGATCGGCAATGATGTCGTTGACGTTCTCGATGCCGACGCTGAGACGGATAAGGTCAGGAGCAATGCCTGCCTCGCGCAACTGGTCGTCGGAGAGCTGACGATGTGTATGGCTGGCAGGGTGGAGGACACAGGTGCGGGCATCAGCCACATGAGTAGCTATGCTGACAAAATCGAGGTTATCCATAAAGCGGATAGCATCCTCGCGCGTTCCCTTCAAACCGAAGGCAATGACACCGCAAGAGCCGTTGGGCAGGTATTTCTGTGCCAAAGGATAGTACTTGTTGGAGGGTAGGCCGCAATAGTTGATCCAGCCGACCTTAGGATTCTTCTCCAGCCACTCAGCCACGCGCTGGGCATTCTCGCAGTGGCGGGGCATACGCAGGTGCAAGGTCTCCAAGCCAAGGTTCAGGAGGAAGCAGTTCTGGGGTGAGGGAATACTACCGAGGTCGCGCATAAGCTGGCTGACGAGCTTGGTAACATAAGCCTGCTTACCAAAAGCCTTGGTATAAGTAAGTCCATGATAGCTTTCGTCAGGAGTGGTGAGACCAGGGAACTTGTCTGCATGGGCGTCCCAGTCAAAGTTACCGCTGTCAATGATAGCACCGCCGACCTGAGTAGCGTGACCGTCCATGTATTTTGTGGTGGAGTGGGTGACAATGTCGCATCCCCACTCGATAGGACGACAGTTAATCGGTGTGGCGAAGGTGTTGTCGACGATGAGAGGGACACCGTGCTTGTGAGCTATCTTGGCAAAACGCTCAATGTCGAAGACACAACCGCCCGGGTTGCTGATGGTTTCGCCAAAGAAACACTTGGTGTTGGGACGGAAAGCAGCCTCAATGCGTTCATCGTCCCAGTCGGGATCTACGAAGGTGCACTCAATGCCGAGCTTCTTCATCGTGACACCAAAGAGATTATAGGTGCCGCCATAGATATTATTGGAAGTGATGAAATGGTCTCCTGCCTGGCAGATATTGAACACGGCATAGAAGCTGGCAGCCTGTCCGGAAGAAGTGAGCAGGCAACCGACACCGCCTTCAAGGGCATTGATCTTAGCAGCAACAGCATCGTTGGTGGGGTTTGCCAGACGTGTGTAGAAATAGCCTGCTTCCTCCAGGTCAAAAAGCTTTGCCATCTGCTCGCTGGTATCGTACTTGAAAGTGGTGCTTTGATAGATCGGCAACTGCTGGGGTTCACCTTTTGTGGGGTGCCAGCCGCCGTGAATACAGAGCGTTTCGAGATTCTTTTTCATTATGTTTGCTCGGTTAAGTGTTTGAAAATTTTTGCAAAGGTAATTATTATTTTACGATTTTACGATTTACAAATTACAAATTATGAATTATTTTGTGATTTGTAAGCCTATTCGTAAAATAATATGTACCTTTGCAGCCGAATTATAGAAACTTAAAAGTAAGTAATGGAATACAATTTCAGAGACATTGAGAAGAAGTGGCACGAGCGCTGGCAGGCCATGCAGACTTATAAAGTGACAGAGGACGAGACTCGGAAGAAGTTCTACGTCCTAAATATGTTCCCTTATCCCAGTGGTGCGGGCTTGCACGTGGGTCATCCGCTCGGATATATTGCATCGGACATCTACGCCCGCTACAAACGTCAGCAGGGCTTCAACGTGCTGAATCCCATGGGTTATGATGCTTACGGTCTGCCCGCGGAGCAATATGCTATCCAGACGGGACAGCACCCGGCTATCACTACGGAGGCCAATATCAACCGCTACCGCGAGCAGCTGGATAAGATCGGCTTCTCATTTGACTGGAGCCGTGAGGTGCGCACCTGTGAGCCTGGTTACTATCACTGGACGCAGTGGGCGTTCCAGAAGATGTTCGGACACTTCTACTGCAACAAATGTCAGAGCGCCCAACCTATTGAACAGCTCATCGAACATTTCGAGAAGGAAGGAACGGCTAACCTCGATGTAGCACAGAGCGAGGAGCTGAACTTCACGGCTGAGGAGTGGAAGGCGATGAGTGAGGTGGAGAAGCAGCAGGTGCTGATGAACTATCGCATTGCCTATCTCGGCGAGACGATGGTGAACTGGTGCCCTGCATTGGGTACGGTGTTGGCCAACGATGAGGTGGTGGATGGCGTGAGTGAGCGCGGCGGTTACCCTGTGGTGCAGAAGAAGATGAAGCAATGGTGCTTGCGCGTGTCGGCCTATGCTCAGCGCTTGCTCGACGGCTTAGAGACGATTGACTGGACAGAGTCCTTGAAAGAGACCCAGCGCAACTGGATCGGCCGCTCGGAGGGTGCTGAAGTAGTATTTAAAGTGAAGGACTCTGACAAGAGTTTCACCATCTTCACTACCCGTGCCGATACGATGTTCGGTGTCACCTTCATGGTGTTGGCTCCTGAGAGCGAACTGGTGAAGGAGCTGACGACACCCGAGCAGCAGGCTGCCGTAGATGAATATCTTGCCTACGTGAAGAAACGCACTGAGCGCGACCGCATCAGTGACCGCAAGGTGACGGGTGTGTTCTCGGGCAGCTATGCCATCAACCCGTTCACAGACGAGGCCAACCCCATCTGGATTTCAGAATACGTGCTGGCCGGCTACGGCACAGGTGCCATCATGGCTGTGCCGGCTCATGACAGCCGCGACTATGCTTTCGCCAAGCACTTCAACCTCCCCATTGTTCCACTGGTGGAAGGATGCGATGTAAGCGAAGAGAGCTTTGATGCAAAAGAAGGCATCGTCTGCAATTCGCCAAGAAGACCCATCACGGGGGAGCGGGGAGAGGGTCTTGTTCTCAATGGCTTGACCATCAAGGAGGCCATTGCTGCAACGAAGAAATACGTGAAGGAGCAGGGATTGGGACGCGTGAAGGTAAACTACCGTCTGCGCGATGCCATCTTCTCGCGTCAGCGCTATTGGGGTGAGCCGTTCCCCGTCTATTACAAGAACGGAATGCCGCAGATGATTCCAGAGGAATGTCTGCCCTTGCAGTTGCCCGATGTGGATAAGTTCCTGCCTACCGAAACGGGTGAACCGCCCCTCGGCAATGCCAAGAAATGGGCCTGGGACACCACGACCAACAGCGTAGTCGATAATTCACTCATCGACCATCAGACTGTCTTCCCGCTCGAATTGAATACAATGCCCGGCTTTGCAGGTTCCAGCGCTTACTATCTCCGCTATATGGACCCCGAGAATGACCAGGCACTGGTGAGTGACAAGGCCGATGCTTACTGGCAAAACGTGGATCTCTATGTGGGCGGTTCTGAACACGCAACGGGCCACCTGATTTATTCGCGCTTCTGGAACAAGTTCCTCTTCGACCTCGGCGTGAGCTGCAAGGAAGAGCCGTTCCAGAAACTCGTGAATCAGGGTATGATCCAAGGTCGCAGCAACTTCGTCTATCGCATCAAGGACACCAACACTTTCGTGAGCCTCAACTTGAAAGACAAATATGATGTCACACCATTGCACGTGGATGTGAATATCGTCAGTGGCGATGTGCTCGACATAGAGGCTTTCAAGGCTTGGCGACCTGAATATGAGACAGCCGAGTTCATTCTTGAAGACGGAAAATATGTCTGTGGCTGGGCTGTTGAGAAGATGTCCAAATCGATGTTTAATGTGGTGAACCCCGACATGATTGTGGAGAAGTTCGGTGCCGATACCTTGCGCTTGTATGAGATGTTCCTCGGTCCTGTGGAACAGGCTAAGCCCTGGGATACCAACGGCATCGACGGCAGTCACCGTTTCCTGAAGAAGTTCTGGAATATGTTCTGGAACAAAGAGGAGTTTGCAGTCACTGACGAAGAGCCTACGGCAGCCGAGCTGAAAGCATTGCATAAGCTGATTAAAAAGGTGACGGAAGATATTGAGAACTTCAGCTATAACACTGCTATTCCTGCCTTCATGATTGCCACCAACGAGCTGACGAGCTTGAAGTGCAACAAACGCGCTATCCTGGAACCAATGGCTGTGCTCATCGCTCCCTTTGCGCCGCACATTGCTGAAGAACTGTGGGAGGCACTGGGCCACAGCACCACTGTCTGCGATGCCCAATGGCCTGCGTTCGAGGAGAAATATCTGGTGGAGGATACTGTGAAGATGATGGTTGCCTTCAACGGCAAGACACGCTTCGGCATCGATTTCCCTGCTGATGCTGACAATGCTACCATCGAAGCTGCTGCCCGCGGTCATGAGCTCACGCCCAAGTACCTCGAAGGCAAACAGATTCTGAAAGTCATCATCGTGCCTAAACGAATGATTAATATCGTAATGAAATGAAAGCTGTAAAAACACCTCAAGACGTTCAAGACGTAATCCGCAAGATTCACATCTGGGACGAAATCAAGGACTATGTGATGATTACCATTGGCTGCGCTATGTACTGCGTCGGCTTCTGTTTCTTCATGCTTCCTTATAAGTTTATTCCTGGCGGTTGTACGGGTATTGCTGCCCTTATTTACTATGGTACAGGCATTCCCACACAATACAGCTATTTTGTCATCAATGCTATTCTGCTAGGCATAGGTTTGAAGGTCCTTGGACTAAAATATTTCATTAAAACCATCTATGCCATTCTGGTAATCACCATTTTGTTAGGCGTTATTCAGAATGCCATCATGCTTCCTGACGGCTCGTTACCCCGTCTGGCCAATGATGAGGAGTTCATGGCTGCTGTCCTCGGTGCTTGCATCGAAGGTAGCGGATTGGCACTGGTGTTCCTGAACAACGGATCATCAGGCGGCACGGATATCATCGCCAGCATCGTCAATAAGTACAAATCACTGTCCATGGGTCGCATCATCATGTATATGGACTTCATGATTGTCACCAGCGGTTTCTTTGTTCTTCACGATTGGCACAAGGTGGTGGTCGGTTACTGTGTGCTGATTATCTCTATGATTATGCTTGACTATACGATGAACTCTGCCACGCAGAGCGTGCAGTTCACCATCATTTCTGAGAAATATGATGAGATAGCCAAAGCCATCAATGAGGAAATACATCGTGGTGTCACTGTGCTGAATGGAAAAGGGTGGTATTCCAAGACTGAACGCCCTGTACTCATCGTGATGGCACGTCGCCGCGAGAGTCCGCAGATATTCCGCCTCATTAAGTATATTGACAACCAAGCCTTTGTATCGCAGACAAAAGTGGTCGGTGTATATGGTGAAGGATTTGATCATATAAAAACCTAAAAGGCAGCCCCACCCCTCCTGCCCCTCCCTAGGGAGGGGAGTAATTACCTTTAAGAAATAATTCTTATTACAATGAATTCAAATTCTTTCAAGAACTCAATAGTGACTACTCCCCTCCATCAAAGGGAGGGGCAGGGGGGTGGGTCCACGCTTGTATTTGCCACCAATAACCAGCATAAGCTCTCCGAGGTTCGTCAGATTCTTGGTGAGCGTTTCGAGGTTGTGGGATTGAAGGACATCGGTTGCACAGAGGATATTCCTGAGACAGCCGACACCCTTGAAGGCAATGCCTTGCAGAAGGCAAGATATGTTCATGAGCATTATGGATTGGATTGTTTTGCCGACGACACAGGATTGGAAGTGAAATCACTCGGGGGTGCACCGGGTGTTCACACAGCACGCTATGCTGAACTCTTCGGCGAAGGCGAAACGCATAATAGCGACGCCAATATGAACCTGCTGCTCAAGAATCTTGCAAATAAAAGCAATCGCAATGCAAGATTTCGCACAGTCATTGCGTTTATCTATCAGGGACAGGAACATCTCTTTGAAGGAATCTGTCCAGGCACCATCCTCAGCGAACGTCACGGAACAGAGGGATTTGGCTATGATCCTATCTTTCAACCCGAAGGCTATGACCGCTGCTTCGCCGAGATGACAGCCACTGAAAAGAATGCTATCAGTCATCGGGGGCGTGCCACACAGAAGCTCGCGGAATTCATACATAATAAATGATACATAAAAAATGATAAATAATAGAATTATCACATTATCAATGAGGGCCATATCACGATGTATGACCGTTGTTAGTTCTGCTTTGTGTTTATTATTTATCATTTATGTATCTTTTTATTCAAGTCCTGTTTCCGCTCAGCAAATAGGGTCATGGAAAATCTATCCTGCCTATACAATCAGTACGTTTAATGAGCCGGCCGGCCATCGTATTTATAGCATCATGGAAGGGAAGCTGATGGCCTACGACACAGACGATGGAAGTATCACTACTTTCGACTGGCAGAAACAACTTTCCGATGTTACCATCAATTTCATCCGCTATAATGCAGAATCCAAACGCCTAATCATTATCTATGATAATGGTAATATAGATCTGCTATCCACTGAAGATGATTCCGATGTTATCAATTTGGCACAGCTCAAGAACAGTACCATGATCAACAAGGATGTTAATTTTGTGCAGTCAGCAGGTCGCTATGCCTATGTCTGCACGGGTTTTGGCATCGTGGTTGTTGATATGGTAGAAGGAATTATCCGTGACAGCTATGAATTAGGATTGAATGTCAAGTCTTGTGCACTTGGAAAGAAAAAATTCTTCATAGGTTGTAAAAGTTCAGATAATACAAAGAGTGGTCTTTGGTGTGCTTCATTGGAAGATAATCTCAAAGACAAAGCTAACTGGAAACAATTAAATAATAATTTCCAAGCACAGCACATGGAAACATTTGCTGGTCGCGTATGGATTCATACAGATGCCTATCTTTCTGTTATGAATGAGGAAGAGGATAAATGGACAAACATCCAAGCTGGAACTATGCGACCAACTCCTCAATACATGAGTGTTAACAATCAACAGTTAATTATAGGTAATGCTAACAAAATATTGATATATAAAAATGCAGAGGATGCACCTACTGAGCTTACAGGAACTTTCACTTGGAACAATCTAACTCAGCGTGGCAACGAATATTGGGCCAGCGATGGAGAGAGTGGTCTGCAGGCATATCGCCTCAACAATGGCGAATTTAAACTCACTACATCAGGCATTCATCCTAACAGTCCTCTCCATGATTACAGCTTATATCTGAAACGCGTAGGAAATGATATTCTCGTTGCAGGCGGTAATAGAAACTATGAATCTCCTGCACGCACCGGAACAGCCATGATTCTATATTCTGACGGCAGCTGGACCACTTTTGACGGAGCATCCGCCAAGAAAGCATTTCCGAATGAAAGATACCAGGATGTAACCAGCGTTGTTCAAGACCCAAACGATGCCAATCATTATTATGCAGGCACAAGCCGCAGTGGTATCTTTGAATTTAGAAATGCTGTATGTACTGGACATATAGGTCTTGAAAATAGTCCTCTCAAGTCTATTCTTCCTACAAATGCTAATCCACAGTATTTTGTTTCTGCAGACGCAATAACCTATGATTATGAGGGAAACCTTTGGATGCTGAATTGCACTGAAGGCAAAGAAAAAGCCAGTATCCGTATATTAAAGAATAATGGCACTTGGGCAGCCATTCCCTGTTCTGAGATAGAAAGTGCATCGACAATCGATAAAATCATGTTTGACAGTCGAGGGTGGGCATGGTTTATCAGTCGCCGTATGACAGAACGTGGAGTATTTATTCTCAACTACAACAATACCATAGACAATACCTCTGATGACCGTCGTCGCTTGTTCACTACTATTATTAATCAGGATGGAACATCATATACACCAGATAACTTTTTCTGCACTGCTGAAGACCTCGACGGGAGTGTATGGGTAGGAACAGAATTAGGACCGTTTGTAGCTCGCGATGTGGAGAATTTCCAGTCAAGCAACTACACTTTTGAACAGGTGAAGATTTCCCGCAACGATGGCAGCGGATTAGCAGATTATCTCTTTAATGGTATTGCTATTCGCAGTATTGCTATTGACGGTGCAGGTCGTAAATGGTTCGGCACAGAAAATGATGGAGTTTATCTTGTCAGCGAAGACTGCCAGGAGCAAATTTATCATTTCAATATAGACAACTCTCTGCTTCCATCCAACTTAGTCACTGATATACTTATTCATCCAACTACAGGTACTGTCTATTTTGCCACAGGCAAAGGACTCTGCAGTTTCGTTTCGGATGCTACACAACCCAGTGACAATCTAGATGAAGATGAAGTATATGCTTACCCGAATCCCGTAGATCCAGACTATAATGGTCCAATTGTTGTACGCGGATTAGTAAAAGATTGCGAAATTAAGATTGTATCACCCACCGGACAACTCGTCTGGAGTGGACAATCCAAAGGCGGCACATTCACCTGGAATGGTCGTAACCAGTCAGGTAAGCGTCCTGCATCAGGCATCTATACAGTCATTGCCAATACACCCGATGGTGAAGAAGCAGTGGCCACACGTATTACCATCATACGTTAAGTTACGTTGTCAATAACTATGTTGAAACTTATACAATAAAATTTGATAATCTTTGATAACTGCTCAGAAAACCATTACCTGTCATTCTCTTTTGAATTGCAAACATAATTAGCAATAGTTTTCAAAAAGTTTTCCACTTAAATT
>Ga0310786_10013223_pt1 | contig 10186 bp, 6 predicted proteins | sample AusTroGonzalo_MG_FD_203881 | JGI IMG/M metagenome (GOLD analysis project Ga0310786, IMG submission 203881) | Bovine rumen microbial communities from tropical cattle in Woodstock, Queensland, Australia - Gonzalo_03 (v2) (version 2) | ecosystem: Host-associated > Mammals > Digestive system >... | reverse complement strand
GAAATGTAGCCTCGTAGGATTCAAAAGCCTCAGGATTGTCGATAGCCACAAAATAGCCTTTAGGCGGGCTGTAGGTTCCCTCGCGGTTGCCCCAATAGCCAGGAATCAGCTCCAGCGCAAGGAAGTAAGGTACGTCGGACTCTCGCGGCTCAGCATGGTAATGAATCTTCATCTTGCTGGCCAGGTCGAATCCGGCAAGTTTATAGAAGTCTATGTTTCCCTCCATCTGCAGCAGACCGATGCCCATTGCCCTGGCTTTCTCCAGCGCAAATTGCAGCAACTTCAGCCCATAGCCCTTACGCTTGTAGTCGGGATGGATGCTGATGGGGCCAAAGGTCCAGGAGGGGAACACGCCACCATCGTCCAAAATGATTTCGGCCTTCGAGAACATCACGTGGCCGATAATCCTCCCATCCTCCTCCATCACAAAATCCAGTTCTGGAATAAAGGCCGGATTCTGCCGATACTGGTTGAGCACATAATGCTCCGTGCATCCTGGCTGATAGACATTCCAGAATGCCTCGCGCGTCAGGTTCTCCACCTCACGCCAGTCTTGGGGTTGTTCTAATCTGATTTTCATTTCTTACGCTTTTATTCTGTCATCTTCTTATGCTTGTATGTTGTCTATTGCCTGCTGCAACGCATTCAGGAAGCGAACAGCATGGGCGCCGTCCATCTGGGCATGATGGAACTGGAACGAGATGGGCAACGTGGTCTTGAAGAGCCCTTTGCGATATTTGCCCCACACTAAGAACGGGTTGTTATATCGTCCGGAATACTGATTGACAATACAATCCAGTTCCGTTTGCGGCAACGCTGACGTGCCAACAATCATGTAGTCTTCGAGTGCTGTGCTCTCACAGGTGGTCGCAGCTTGACAGGTCAGTTGCAAGTAGCTGGCATTGAACTGTTCAATGTTATCGGAAAAAGGAACGTCGCACAAGCTGATGCCGCCCTTCGCGTTCTGCACGACAATGTTGATGGCCAGCCTGTCGTAGCGATAGAGCTTGCCGTTCTCTGGAAGGAGGAAAAACTCTTCGACCTGACTGGCAGCCTTGCCGATGCACCAGCACATCAGCATCGTGAACTTCATGCCTGTGCGCTTGCTGACTTTCACCATTCGGCTGACATCAAAAGTCTTCATTAATGTCACCATAGGCATGGGCGATGACATCCACAGACTGAATGCCTCTGCCCGCTTGCTCTCCTGAGGCTGTATCTCTACTTTCATTCCTATCTTGTCTTAACTCTTGATCTCTCAATTCGCAACTTTCCATCGTATCCCTCCGGGATCGTATTGAAAAATTGTCTATATCGATTGCAAAAGTACGCTCTCTCTTCCTTTTATGCAAGGTTTAGCATAAAAAAATGCCCTCACCTATCGATTCTTGCTAACTTTTTACTACCTTTGCCACATCTTAGAACAGCTCAAGAACAATGAACAAGAGAATCTTTACGACCTTTATCATACTTCTCACCTTAGTCATTCAGGCCATCCAAGCTCAGAAGACGGTATATATTCCCGATAGCTGGCAATACAATTCCACGACAGAGGAATACACGGAAGGCGGCAACAGCGACCTGCAATGGTCGTTCAACCGCAGCAAGGAGTCGGAGAACTGCATCATCTTCTGGCAGAAGGGATTCGGCAGCAACCCCGCCAACGCTCCAGCGCTGGACGGCACGTCCATGACTTTTGACGCAGATGCCGTGCTGAGCGTGGCCGAGGAGTGCTACGACCTCAACGTCAGCAAGCTGGGCTTCGCGTGCGGCAACATGCTCAACAAGTACAAAATCATCATCCTGATGAACTACACCACCACGTGGACCTGCTATGGCGGTGGTTACGACTATGAGTGCAGTGCCCTGTGGCTGAATCCTGCCACGGTGAAGCCTGCCGGCTATGCCCTGGCGCACGAGGTGGGCCATTCTTTCCATTATATGTGCTATGCTGAAGCGGCCGACTACAATCACACCTCCTCGTCGACCATCGGCACGGGGTTCCATCTGCCCTTAGGCAACGGACAGACCATCTGGGAGCAAACAGCGCAGTGGCAGGCCAACCAGGCTTATCCGTCGCAGATGTTCAGCCAGAGCTACCCGCTCTTCGGCAACAACGCCAACTATGCGTTCTCGCATGAGTGGATGCGCTACCAGAGCTTCTGGTTCCACTATTACCTCTGCCAGCGCTACGACGACATCACCACCGTGGCGCAAGTGTGGAAGCAGCCCATGACGGGAGCGGTGGATTTCAACAAGGCGCTCATGGCGCTGAAAGGGCTTTCAACGGAAGAACTGTATGCGCTCTACTTCGACTATGCCCTGCATTGTGCCACCTACGACTTCGACGCAGCTGCCCCCTACCGCGACAGTTATATCGGACGTTTCGACTACCATGCCGTGCAGCTGGACGAAAACAAATATCAGGTGGCCTACGCCAGTGCTCCCCAAAGCACAGGTTTTAATGTCATCGAGCTCTCAGTACCCGCTGCAGGAACAACAGTCACGACGAAGTTCACAGCCCTCGCTCCTGGCAGCGCGCTCCATGAGGCCGACCCAGGAGAATACAACAATGGCGTTGCCAATTCACTGGTAAGCGCAGGCGTGAGGAAATACAACCTCAAGAATGCTTCAACCCGTGGTTTCCGTGTGGGTTATGTCTTCCTGAAAAACGACAACACTCGCGAATACTATAACGACAACACCATACACTGCAAAGGCACAGGCGAGGTGACTGAGGAGATTGCCGCAGAGGTGCCTGCCGGCACAAAACGTATGTTCCTTGTGGTCTCCCCCGCCCTATCTTCCTATATTCAGCACAGGTGGGACGAGAACATCACAAACGACGACCAGTGGCCCTATCAGTTTGAGCTCGTCAACGCCACGGCAACCAATATCATCCCATACATCAAGGAGCCGGACTTCGAGAAAGCCATCGACGGGCGCGCCATCGCTGATGTCACCCTCACCTATAACGTTGTCATGCCGCCCATGTCGGACTATTCCGGCGCCACCGTCAAATTCGCGGGCAGCGGCCTCAACGCACTCTGTACGGCGTTCCAGATGGAGGGCGACGACATCTTCAACATGATTCTCACATACAGTAGCTCACAGAGCAAGGGCACCATCATGAGCTATGCCGCCAAGGCCGACGGCAGCCTGCAAAAGGTTGGCAAGACCACCAATGGCGACTTCGGACATTGGTTCAATGCCAGCGGGACGGCCATCAGCTACGGCGCAAGTTGCAAGGTCTATGCCGAATTCACGAATGCCACCAAGAGTGCCGTCGTAGGCCAATATCCCAATGCCAACAGCAACGGCACGCAATACACCATCCGCGAGGCTTTGCACTATATAGACAACGACGGCAACACAGCCACGGCCTATCTCGTCTTCAACATCACCTTCCAGACGGGCGCGACAGCCCAGAGCTACCTTGCCGATATCGCATACACAGCACCTGCGCCCAATGCCATATCCGCTCCTGCGTCATCAGCAGACGAAACAAAGGACGTTTACGACTTACAGGGACGCAAGATCAACATGAATCATCGGTTTAACAGTCATCCAAGACGCGGCATCTATATTGTAGGCGGCAAAAAGATCTTGGTGAAATAAAATAAGGGACACAGCATCAAATGAAGAAGATCTGTCATTACATATCTGAATATATGGGCGTGCTGGTGCTGGCTGTGGCAGCCATATCGCTACTGTGGCCAGCCTCGTTCACGTGGATTGACACCCGGGCCATCAACCCGATGCTGGGCGTCATCATGTTCGGCATGGGACTGACGCTGTCGCCACAGGATTTCCGCGTCGTGCTGAGTCGTCCGAAGGACATCCTCATCGGATGCCTGGCCCAGTTCACGGTGATGCCGCTGCTGGCATTTGGGTTGACATGGGCTTTCTCCTTGCCGAAGGAACTGGCATTGGGTGTCATCCTCGTGGGATGCTGCCCAGGCGGTACGGCTTCGAACGTCATCACCTATCTGGCGAAAGGCGATCTGGCACTCTCAGTAGGCATGACAGCTACCTCGACGATGCTGGCTCCCCTGCTCACTCCGTTGCTTGTGTGGCTGATGGCGGGTACGATGGTGGAGGTGGATACGATAGGGATGCTGTTGAGCATTGTCTATGTGGTGATTGCCCCGATCGTGCTGGGTCTGCTGTGCCAGCGCTTCCTGCCCACGATGACCAAGGGCGTTGTGCCTTATCTGCCGGCATTCTCCTCGATAGCCATTTCCATAACGGTGGGCATCGTCGTGTCGCACAATGCGGACCGGCTGCTCGTTGGAGGCTTGCTCGTGGTGCTGGTGGTCATGCTGCACAATATCTGCGGCTTAGGCTGTGGCTATCTGATCGGACGACTGTCTGGCCTGAACGAGTCCAAGAAACGGGCTATCTCCATCGAGGTGGGCATGCAGAACTCAGGTCTCGCCTCATCGTTGGCAACTCTTCATTTTGCGGCTTTCCCACTGGCCACCATCCCGGGTGCCATCTTTAGCGTATGGCACAACATCAGCGGAGCCGCTGTCGCTTATTTATACAATAAACAACCAACCTAAAAATATCACACACTATGAAAAAAATCTTAACTACACTTATGTTGCTCATTGGCTGCATAAGCCTCGCATGGGCCGATGGGCCATTCCGCACAGCACGCTATGACGGCTTCAAGGTGTTGTCTCCCAAGGAAGGCAGTATCCTGATGATTGGTAACAGTATTACCGATATGCACATCTGGCAGGAGGTGTTCCGTGATGCCGATGGCAACTACCTGCCCATCTGCAACCGCGGTAACTCCGGCTCATACTCCACAGAGCAGAGCGAAAACATCGAGAGCTACATCGCCAATGGCCCGTCGAAGGTCTTTCTCATGATTGGTACCAACGACATTGCCACCAGCGGCGGTCTGAACTTCACACCCGAACAGGTCCTAAGCTATGTCAAGAGCATGGTGAAGCGCATTCACAGACGTTCGCCAAGCACCCACATCTACCTGTACCCGATCCTGAACAACAACACCGGCAATCGCGTCAGGGCGACATGGTTGCACTACAACGAGATTCTCAAGGAGTATATCGATAGTTCGAATGACGACCTCCTCACCTTTGTAGATATCTACGACGCGCTGCAGAATCTGGCCAATGGCGGTGCTTGGAGCAACGACAACCTGCATCCCAATGCAGCCGCCTATAAGATTTGGTGTCATGCGATTCTGCCATACCTGGGCGAGAATGTCACCAGCGTATATGACAATGTCAATGGCGACCTCACCAGCGTTCAGCGCCAGGACGGTCTGAGCAGTATGCACGGCGGTCGTGCTACGATGTTCTCTGTCATGCCCATCAGCGATAACGACATCATGATTTTCGGCGATGCCGAGATCAAGACGGCCGAATGGTGGGAACTGCTGGGTAACCCCAACGTCAAGAACCGCGGCACAGGCTGGAACAACAGCGGAGACATTGCCACTACAAGCAAGGAAGTTGATGCCACATGGGCTGCGACAGGAGCCGACAAGTCTGGTTGCCCGAAAGCCATCTTCGTTTACACAGGCACGGGCGATGTTACGGGCTCTACTGACATGGCTACAGTTCAGTCGAACTACACAGCGCTCATTAACAAGCTGAAGACAAAAGCTCCCACAGCCAAGATCTATGTGATGGCCATCCATCCGCGATACAACAATGCTTCGCTTAATACAGGGCGTATCACGACTTTCAATAACTGGTTGCAGAATACACTTGCGGCCGGCGACACCAATATCACGTTCGTCGATACATACACCCCGCTGCTCAGTGGCAATAATGCAGACGGCGACTACGTCAACAGCAACCAATATCTCCTTGGAAAGGGAAGCGTACTATTTGCCAATGCCATGGCAGCCGCATACAATGCCGATTTTGGCACAGACCAGCTGGTTCCTGTAGCTGTGGAAACAGGCAACAACAATTATGCCATGTCCACACGCCGCAACACCATCGGAACAGCGATTACGGATGGCCGCGACATCGTGGCAGGAACAAAAGTCGGCGACTACACAGAAGCCGGTGTCAGCGCTTTCAGAACGGCCGAGGATGCTGCATTCAATGTACTGGCACAGCAGACCATCACGGATGAGGAGGTCACCAATACCGTCAATGCATTGCGGGCTGGTCTCGAGGTGATTGCTCCTACGAGCGAAAACACCGTTGGCAAGTACTTCCGCCTCTATACGCCCAACCGTGGTTCCCGCTATCTGACGAACAACGGAAGCGGCACGACCATGTCGGGATTAACCTTGAGCATATTCGACAATCAGGTGTGGCAATTGGAGGGACGCGGCGACGGCTCTTTTGACATCAAGAGCGCTTATGACGGCTCCTATATGGCCATGACCTCGCCCATTTCCACGACACAGGCCAAGCCGACCAATGGATGGATACTGGCCGAGAGTAATACGCCTGGCCTGTTTATCATCAAGAGCGGCACCAACCAGCTGAACCAGCAGAACAACAGCCCCTACAACATTCTGAACTGGGGCGGCGGCAACAACACAAGCGACGACGGCTGTAAATACAAGATTGAAGAGGTGGATGCGTCCGACTTCGAGCACCTGCATGTTCAGGACGGCAAGTACTACACCATTGCTGGCTTTGTCATCAACTACAGCAAGCAGACCACCCACTATGTACTGTACGACGGAACAAGCCGCTTCATGAGCACAACGGCACCGACCAGCAACGACGGTGTCTGGAAAGCTGTCAAGGTGGATGGAGGCTGGAAGTTCCAGTCCGCCAAGGATAATAGCCAGTACCTCACGTACGCTGGCACGGACAATACAGGTGCTGTCTATACCATTGAGACAGGCGTTGCCCCTGGTTGCGTTTCCATGAGAATCAATGGCGTATGGTCTGCATCATCAGAGACGGGCGACATGGGCGGCGCATACAAGGCGTCAAGCCAAACTGTTCAGAACACTTACACCTGGTCAACAGACTGGATCATCACAGAGACAGAGCCTCTTTATGTGAAAGACGGTCAGGCATATACCATAGCCGGATATGTTGCCCGCAATGGCGGTACAACCAATTATGTTTACTACGACGGCACGACGCGCTCCATGAGCACAACGGCACCAACCAGCAGCGATGGCATCTGGAAAGCCATGAAGGTGGATGACGGCTGGAAGTTTGAATCAGCGAAAGCTAAAGGCCTGTACCTCACATACGATGGTGTTAGTTCCACAGGCGCTGTCTATACGATTGAGCCTGGTGTGGCCAAAGGATGTCTGTCCATGAGAATCAATGGCGTATGGTCTGCATCCTCTGAAAACGGTGATATGGGTGGTATATACAAGGCATCCGGCGGTACCGTTCAGGCCGACGCCTACAACTGGTCAACAGACTGGAAGCTCACGGAATCCGATGATGAATACGAAACGGGATTGAACAAGATTGCAGCAACAGGTGCTAACGCACAGCCTATCTATCATCTAAACGGCGTAGCTATCAACAAAATCGAGAAGGCTGGCATATACATCCAAGGCGGCCGCAAGATTGCAACAAAATAAATGTCATCGCAGGCAAAAGCACCATGGCGAGAACCACAGAGAAGAACTGATAAAAGAACAATGAAACAGATACAATACAAGACACAAGGAACTTGCTCACAGCTAATCTCTGTGATGGCAGACAAGAACGACATCATTCAGGATGTGACATTCTATGGAGGATGCAATGGGAACCTTCAAGGCATCACCCGACTGGTGGTAGGCCAAAAGATTGACGATGTCATCCAACGCCTGAATGGCATACGTTATGGAGCTAAACCAACATCCAGCCCTGATCAACTGTGCAGAGCATTGGAGCAGTTGAAACAACAATGACTCCCTACGATGATGACCATGAAACCAAATCTATATAACGATTCAAAGTCATGAAAAAGATCATTACATGTGTGCTGGCTATGTTGGGGTTGACAACAGCCTGTGGCCATCAGAACTATGACGATGCTGACGTTCAAGGGCTTGCTGAACTGATTGCGAGTCCTGACGTCATCCTGTTAGATGTCCGTAGCGCTGAGGAGTTTGCGGAAGGCCATATAGAAGGGGCTGCTCATATCGATCAGGCTCAAAGTGATTTCATCGAGCAAGTGAAGGCAAAATGGGCTACCGACAAGACCATTGCCGTCTATTGTCGCAGCGGTCGCCGCTCCGCAAGTGCTGCCGGACGCCTGGCTGCAGAGGGCTACAAATGCGTGAATCTCAAAGGCGGAATCATGGCATGGAAGGAGGCTAACTTACCCGTCACCACCGATACCTATGAGGTCGATGTCTTCAAGACCAAGGGCGGAAACACAGTGAAGTTTCATGCATTGGTTCATGCCACCATACGCATTGAATACAACAGTCGTGAAATCATGATTGACCCCGTGACCAAGTTGGGTGACAAGATGATTGACTATGCGTCGATGCCAAAGGCTGGCTATATCTTCGTGACGCACGAGCACTTTGACCATTTTGACAAAGAGGCTATCCAACAGCTCACAGATGACAAGACGCAGCTCATCACAAACAAACGGTGTGCAGAGATGCTGGACTATGGACAGGTCATGAACAATGGTGATAAGATAACCATAGCTGAGGATTTCACCATCGAAGCAGTTCCAGCTTACAACATCACTGAAGGACATACACAGTTCCACCCCAAAGGACGTGACAACGGCTTCATCCTCACCCTCGACGGCCTACGCATCTACATCGCCGGAGATACCGAGGACATCCCTGAGATGGCAGACATCAAAGACATTGACATCGCTTTCATGCCTTGTAACCAGCCATACACGATGACACCCGCTCAACTCATCAAGGCTGCGAAGACTGTCAAGCCCAAAGTGCTGTTCCCATACCACTATGGCCAAACTGATGTCAGTACCATTCCTTCAGAACTCCAAGAGAGTGGCATTGACGTGAGAATTAGACATTACGAATAAACAAACGAATTATCAGATTATAGAACATATCATTCTCATACACCTCGCAGTCATCAATGTGGTTACCTTCTTGATGTACGGCATAGACAAATGGAAGGCAAAACGTTCTAAATGGCGCGTCCGAGAGGCTGCGCTTTTGGGGCTGGCCATACTTGGTGGTAGCATCGGCACCTTGTTGGGTATGAAGGTTTGGCATCACAAAACGATGCACAAGAAGTTCAAATATGGAATACCAGTCATCCTGATAGTTCAGATTGTCTTGATCTTCGCAATAATACTAAAAACATCTATTTAGCATGAAGAAAATATCAATCCTAACCGCAGTCCTTGCCTTGTTTATGACTGCCAGTAATGGCTCTGCCATTTATGCTGCGGAAGACTCCATGGAGCTTGGCAAACTCTATTTCGTGAATCTGAAAGAGGGAGAACAGCCCATCATGACAGGTTTGAGCTTGTACGGCAATCGCTGTGGCAGTCATGATTTCAACCAAAAGCCCTATGCCACTGAAGGTATCCGTTCTGTTTTCGAACTCGATGAATGGATAGAGTTTCATCCACAGACAAACGCGGAGACTGGCATCAAAGTGATGGTTTTCAAGCACAAGGCTGACCAAGGTTTTTACCAAAAGAACGCCTTGAACGATGAAACACCTGATTATATTCAAGAATGTGATCTGAACAAAGATCCCGAAGCGGAAGAAACCAGTCATTGGGGATCGTTCTACCTTCATCCCGAAGAGTTTGATCCTGGCTACTACGACTTTGTCTTCATCTACAACAACAAGGTCTTTGCCACTATGCTGACTAAATTTTTCAAACCTGACGAACTTCTCGAGAAACCCGATTCGGATTTGGAGAAACTAATGAAGGAACCTATCAAACAATAAATTCGTTGCCACATTAATAAAAAAAAAAGTCCACTGAAAACAGCGGACTTTTTTCTTGTTATATTGGAACTTGTGGCTCATGCAGAAAGAGAGTTATTCACCCTCATTCTTCTTGCCAATTTTCACCTTTGAATCACCTGTCACCTCGGCATTGTTACCTCCGCCATAGACATTGCCTCGGATGTCAACACCCTCAACGTCCTTCTTCTCATAATAGGTGAATCTTCTAAGGCTGTACCAGTTGCCTCAGTATAGACATATATAGAAACGGCGACAGAGACTGTCATCCTTGAAATGGAGAAATGGAATAAGAACCAATATCG
>Ga0310786_10013221_pt1 | contig 10186 bp, 20 predicted proteins | sample AusTroGonzalo_MG_FD_203881 | JGI IMG/M metagenome (GOLD analysis project Ga0310786, IMG submission 203881) | Bovine rumen microbial communities from tropical cattle in Woodstock, Queensland, Australia - Gonzalo_03 (v2) (version 2) | ecosystem: Host-associated > Mammals > Digestive system >... | reverse complement strand
AGTTTTCACAAATCGAAGTATCTCATTATAATTACTAAGTTTTTCAGCTAATTCAATTTGTTTTTCTTCTATATCACTTGAAATCATATCCTTTTATTATATTAAGATAAGCTACAGTTTTCAATAGATATTTAAATTCATCAAATCCTTGTTTAAAGAGTTTATTAGTCATTGGATAAACCAAACTATTATAATCAGGAATTGTAGATACTACTAAGAAATTTCCTTTAATTATAGGTTTTTCTAAATTAAAATATTTCTTAGCACATAATTTAAGTAGATAAGAATACATTCCTAACTCTCTTTGATAATGAAAGAATTCTGGATTAAACTCTTTAGCTAATCTACTAGTAGTTTTTAAATCATTTACTGTAATAGTATTTTCTTCTTTATCAATAGTAAAATTATCAAGTTTAGATTTTAACTTGTAGATTCTAGGTTCGTATTCTGGAATCTCTACTTGAACATCCATTAAAATAGTTTGTTCATTTGCGCTATAGGGTTTCTCGGCTACACCTTCCGGATGAATAAGTTTCTCAAATTCTTTATTATTATTTATAGAATTGAGACATTCATTTAATAAATTAAAAGACTTTTCATCAATATATACACGTTCTTTAGCGCCCTCTTTAAGTGGATTCTCGTTCTCATAAATATATCTATCTCTCCAAAAATCGTTACATTTATTTCGTAATTCAGTAATTCTACTAGCGGTTAATTTATCTTTATAATAACCAATCTTATACGATGCTGCTTTAATTTTATCATCAGTAGGAGTAGTTCCATTTGGATTATAAAGTTCAAGAGCCATTAGTCTAGCTTTAGCTGTAGGAGTAAATACTCCTTCTATAACTTCATATGACTCTGGTTGTAGATATTGTTGATGAAGTAAACTACCAAAGAAAAATGAAGGATTATATTCTTGTTCAATAAATCCTTTAAAGAATGCTTCTGCACCTTCTTTAACAAGTTTGCCTAATCTAGAATTACTAATATAATTAGAATATTTCTCTGAAAAATATTCCTCATCACTTATATTTTCTAAATGTAATGTTTCAATTATAGGAGTTATTTTAATTTGATTTAATAACTCATTATCAATATTCATTCAAAAAACATATCAAAATTCTGGAATACTCCTGTTTCTAATCCAAGATAATAAGCATCTTCTATTTCATCATAGTCCAATGTATCAATCTTTAAAATAGGACCATATTCTTTATTATTCGGACTATTAATTAATAAACATGGAATTCCAGCTTTATTAAGATTTTTCCATTGATGTGGACTATCTTCTATAAATACGTCAACACGTCCTTTAATGTATCTAGATTTTGGAATATGATATCCAGGTACCTGATATAACGGACTATTAGGTAAATCATTAATTTCTATTGCTTTTTTAGTCCAAGCTTTCTTATTTACTCTTGAACTACAATAAAGTTTAGGTTCGAAATCAGGTCTTCTAATTACTGGAAGATTTACCCAAAAATCTCTTTCTTTAATAAGAATATGTTGTACGTTTCTAGTTATAGCCCAGTCATATCTAGGAAATTTCTTAAAACGTTTTAAATAACCTTGACTAAATCCAAAGATTGTATCATCAAGATCAAAACCAACTCTTAATTTATTCATTTAAATCTCTTCATATATTTCTAAATCAGATAATGCTATAGTTTTAAACTCATTAAGAAAATCTCTAAATGAATCCCAATCATCATAAGTTAAAAGTTCATCATCATCTAATTCAGTTGCATATTTACTAATAATTTTTTCTACAGCATCATTGTAAGACTTAGCCATTATTGTTTTAATACTAGGCCAATAATCTTCAGTGGCTTCACACCACAAGTATTTATTCATTTTAATTTTAATGCTAAATATTCATATAATAAACTTAAAGGAGCAATAAAAACAGTTCCAGGACTATTACCTCCTTCCTTATCTTGTTTTTTCCAAACAGTCACAAAAGGTTTATCTTTCAATGGACATTCTTCTTCTATTTTAAAATAAGAAGGTGTTGTTTGTGTTGCTTTACATTGAATATATACTGGAAGATTTCCTCCTATATCATCTATATCTACTTTGGAATTATCCAACATTTTACTATTTGAACGGCTACTAACTGTATTATAACCTATTTCATTTAGTTTATGAATAACGTCTAGCTCAAGTTGAGAACCTTTTTGCTTAGACCTCTTAGCAGTATAATGTTTCTTAGTGGAAGGATCTAACCATTCAACTTTTATTCCATCTTTAGGAATACTATTTTTATTTGCTCTAATTTTGAGTGTTTGAACACTCATTTGAGTCATTTCGGAGGCTTTTTCAATAGTATCATATACATAAGTATTACCTCCTTTATCAGTTATTTTGACTCCCGTGTTAAGTGACTACGTCTTCTTCATATTTACTATTACTAATTTCTCTAAGATAAATACAAATTATCTTATACCAAATATCTTCTGGTGTATAGTTATACTCACAGATTTCTAATCCGTGTTCAATGATTTTAATTATGTCTTCTTTATTCACAATCAACAACATAATTATATAATGCACAAAGTACTGTGTCAAGAGTATCTAAATCCATTTCGACACCAATAAGCTCTGTACCCCAACGAAGTTCATACATTCCATAATAGTCAGGACAAGGTTCAGTTCTTTCACAAGGCCATTCTGTATGTTGATCAATCCAATATAAATCTATTGGTAACTTTATTTTAGTATCATTAATTTCTTTTAAATCAATTAATAATGCTTTAACTAAACCTTGTTCTTTTTCTGGAAGTTTACAAATAGTTTCATTTGTTACTTTCATATTTTCCTTATTACATTTAGTAAATCTGACAAACTATCATAAACTCCATCTTGTATATTTTGTGGATAATTTTCAAGTTCAGCATTTATAAATTCTTGTAAATCATTCCAATGTGTAGGAGATATAATATCGTTTGTAGATTCCCAAGTTCCTAATATTCCTTTACAGAATTTTATTAGTTCAAGTTGCTTATTTGTTGGTTTCATTTTCTTACATTTACTATTGTCCACCAAATTTCTCTTTCTAAATATTGTCCTTTTGGAATTTCATCTTCAGCAAAAGAACCATTAATATTAAATTGAAGTTTGTGTCCAGACCATATATCTGGCATACCTCCGCATTTCATAAGTACTGGAGGTTCTGCAAATACTTTAGAACCTGTCCAATCTTTAGCTAAATATACTTTCATTTTTCCCCAAATAGACTAATAAATAAAATTTCACAAGCTCCGATAAAAGATGCACAGATATTTAAAAAAGGAAATACAAACCATATACTACAATTAATAGCATCATCATATTTTCCCATACTATCAAGAATAGATCCTACCATCACACTAAAAACTCCTGGAATAATCCAACATGAAATGATCCATATTGCAGGATGTATTATTGAAGTTAATTCAAAACTATATATTATACACAATATATAAATTAATATAATTAATAAACTAGTTATACAATCTTTCATTTAAATTTATAATTAGACATAAATTCATTAACATATTCTTTCATATTATCAACTCCAACAAGTTTAATAGAATCAGTAAAATCCTTAGCTAAATACCAAGGTAAATAGAAATAATTCAATTCTGGATGTATTTTTCTGATTTTAGCCATATTAAATAATCCAGCTCTATCATTATCATATAATACTAATATATGTTTAAAACGTTGTTTAAATTCTTCTAACTTTTTATCGTCTATAAAAAGAGTTTCTGAATTTGGACTTACAGCAGAAATACCGAATCCATACATTGCTACAACATCTTTCATAGATTTAGTAATTACTAATAAATCTCCAGTTTTTGGTAATTGATGATAACCTTGAAGAACTTTTTTAGAGAGATTGTTTAGAAATCTATATTCTTTCTTTAAAGGGAAATAAATTTTCCATTTCTCTTCTCCTCTTTTATCTTTTCCAAAATAATATCCGTAAATTGGACATTTAGGAGAAGAAATAAATTTCAAATCTCCATTTAAAAATACATTCTGAATAGAATATATATGATACTTCTTTAATAATTTTTTATTAATTCCAAATTGAGACCACCAACTTAATTCATCTTCAGTATAATCTTTAATTTGAACTTGAATTTTAGATGATTCTGTTTCCTTAATATCAGGGACAACTTTAAAAGTAGATACTTTATGTTCTCCGTCAGTTAATCCAAAGTCTTGTGCAATTATCTTTAATGCTTCATAATAATTACAATCATATAATCTCATTACTACTTCAAAACAATTGATATGTTCATTAGTAGCAAAGTCATGTAAATATAAGACTTCAGACTTAGATTTATAAAAAGCACAAGTTACTTTATGGTCTCCACGAAACGGACTCAATGTTAGTTTTCTACTACTAACATCAAGTCCTGTATAGTGTTGCATTATAGATTCTTGATTTATTTTAGAAAGTATGAAGTCTTGTGTAATTTTTGGTTTTAATGAGACAAATTCCATTCTTTAAATATATCAAGAAAATCTATTTATTCAAATTTAAAGATCGATATTAGAAAGATCTACAGAATCAGCAGATTCCTCTTCCTTATCAACTTTATCCATATTTGTTGGCTTAGCATTCTGATAAGCCTTTTGTTGTGTCAATTCAAAATTAGTAAAGAACAGATTCTCACCAATAAAGTTTACTGGGAAGATTTCACCAGATTTATTAAGACCACAAGCAGAAGGAAGTGCAGCATAAACTACATTATTATTAGTTCTTCCAACTAACTTTAAGTCAGTTTCGACCTTCTCTTTTCCTGTAAGAGCTTTAATAATCAAATCAATAAATTGATCAATAGTCTTAATCTTAGAACCATTAGCCTTAATCTTTTCTTCTCCAGTAGGATTAAGAGCATGCACAATTTGCATTAAAGTAAATTGGAAGTTCTCAAAGCTAGAAGGTCTATTATATTCATGTCCTTCATTGTTCTTAAATGTAGGACGTTCCATATCTTTCTCAGTTCTAGGAATAAAGAGGTTAGTTGTAAAAGTACCTTTATCATCACCACAACCTGTAAATTCAAGTGCTACAATAGGATACTCAGTACCATCCTTTCCTTTTAATGTTGTTTTTTCAATCTTAGTAAGGTTTACTTTATAAATACCATAAGGGCGAAGATATTGACCAGCTGTACTGGTAAAATTTTGTTCAGAAAGAGAATTAAAATTAAAATCCATAATATATTAACATATTAATTCATTTGTGAAATAATCATCATTATTTCAAAGAATTATCTAATTAGAGTTCCAGATCTAAATCTACACTTTCTCCAGATTCAGAGTTTACATCTAAATCGTCGTCGTCTTCAGGATTAGAGATTTCTTCTGGAAGATCGACTATATCATCCTCCTTCTCAGGAGCATCTCCTTTAAGTTTGAAGAATCCTTCCTTTTCCTCATAAGGAGTTAATTCAAATACTGTTCCATATTCGATAAGATTATCATGACGAGAACCCCTAAATGAAATAGTATAAGTCTTAGTTAAACGATTTCCAGTTTTATCATCAGGACAGAGAACTGGAGTAATCTTTCTACCCTTCTTCTCAAACTTAACATCAATTTTCATTTCTGGTTCATAACCAGTCATTTCAACTGCTGCTTTATTTAACTGAAGTTTGTTATCAAGAAGAGTAATCTTTGCTACAGGATCTTCATCCTTTGGTTTTCTGGTTCTAGTAGTAGTTGAGGTTTTCTTTACTTCTTTAAAATCTCCAAGAGTAGCTTCTCTTGTAAAAAGTTCACCTGTTGTTTCATCCAGGATTTCTACAATAATTTTAGCAGAATTAATTTGCATTATTCTTCCTCATTATACTGTTTAATTGCTTCAAGTATCTGATTCAGGTCATTATCAATTTCTAAATCTTCGAACATTCCCATTGGAGTTTTAGCAAGACACTTACCATCATTATTAGTAATTAATTTATACTGCATCTTACCATCGTCTCCTTCTTCTACTTTAGTACAGAACATATATGTAAACAATCCTTCAAGAGTTACTTTTTCAGCTAACAACTTTCCAATAGTTTTGATTACATACTTAGGATCAATTTCGGTTCCAACATTTTCACTATGAGTTAAGAAACACATAGTACAATCTTCTCTCATTTGTTCTGCATATCGTAAGATTTCCATAAGATGCTGAGCAAGTTCAGAGAATTTACTATATCCTATCTCAGTTGCTCTATCAACAAATTCATAACTTAATATATACTGCATATCATCAATAATAACAGTCTTAATATGAGGCATTAATTTATTGATAATCTTTAGGATTTTCAATATCTTTTCCCAATTAGAACTAGTGTAATAATTTCCAGTAACGGATTTAATTTTATCCTTCTCGTCTCTTTCGATTACAATAGGAACATACTTTTTACGCCAAGCTCTGAATGGCAATGGTTTCATTTATTTGTATATCATTTTTGTTATAAACTTTACCAGAGTTATGATATACCCTACATTTTCATGTAGGATTAGACTATATCTTTTTGATAAAATACTGTCCTTTACAAATTCTGCGTTTTCCTCTAGAATCATATTTAGTTTGCCTTAAATAAGATTCTAAAGTAGATTTATTTATATTTTCTTTTTCTGCACATTCTGCAATAGATGAATATTCTTCTAATATAGTATCGTTTATATCTACTTTATATATTGGAATTCTATTCTTTTGATTTTTTCCCTTCATAGATTTAGTTTCATATTTATCAAATGGATCTCCTTTAAATCTGAATACTAAATTTCCAGTGGATTTTCTTTTTCCATTACATACATTGGAAACTTTTCCAGAATCTACTCCAAATTGTTTTTCACATTCTTTCTGGGATTTTACTGTTCCTAAAAACTCTCCATTTTTAGAATAAACATCAATAGCTTTTTCAAATAAAGCCTTTTGTTCATCAGGAACTATTCTTCCTAACATTCCATCTCCTCCTAAAGTAGCATTAGTTAATAAAAATCCACCATCTCTAAATTGCTTAATGTACTTAATTTCCATTAATTTTATTTCTTCTGGATCATCTGTTTCATCAACTAATTGTATTTCTGGTTTTAAATTTAATTTTAAAAGACTATTTATCCATCTATTTTTATGTGTATGTTGTTGAGTAGTATCATGTCTAGCTTCTGTCATATGATTTCCTAATCTATCATATAATTTTTTATTTGTCCACCCAATATATCTTACCTTTTTAGGGTCTTCTTCATCCTAAAATCTAGGATCAACCAATTTGTAAATTTTGTATTTTTTCATATATTAATAAAATTTTAATTTTTACTAATATACAATCAAATTCGGCATTTCCAAATAAAAGTGGTAAATTTTTATTTGTACTCCGCAACAACGCGGATAGTCGTTGAACGTTCTTCCTAATTATGCTTTAATAGGAAGCTTCGCTGCTGATCACCCAATATTCTTAATTTTTAGACCTTCAAACTTGAAGTTACCTTCTATTTTGTGGTTTAAGAATCTCTAAGGGTATTCCAGCAATTAACCGAATACGGGCAAACCTTATTCACCCGTCGTACTAATAATAAAAGTAGTAGCTGGATCCATATTTCTTAAACTGGTACTTTTTCCAGTACCTGATTCACCGTAAATACACAGTGTTTCACAAGCCATATTAAATTAATAATTTAAATGTGTTAGTTTCTTCTTTCTTTTCATCTTCATTTTCATCTATTATATAATCTGGTGTCACATATTTATCATAGTCATAGATATCACTAGGTAACGGTAATTCCTTCCACATATTAATTCCACCATGGAAATTAACACCTATTTCTATATCAGATTCTCCAAATCTGGATTTTAGAATTTGAATCATTCTTATATGGTCACCAAGTTTCTTAACATCATATCCTCGATGTGTATTTAACTTATCTCTATTTGGACCATATAAAGCAATTACAACTTCTGCTGCATCAGTAGTATCACTAGTTTCTTTTAAATCAGATAACTGAATTCCGGTTCTTCCTGCTTTAAATCTTTCGATATTACTTTGTTCTCTATTAATTTGTTGAATAACAGTTGGAGATATTCCACACATATTTCTTAATGTTATTAAATATGCTATAGTTGTATCAATTTCACCTTTTTTATTTCTTCCATTAGAAGGTTTTAATAGTCCAACGTGATCTATTACAACTTCGTATAATAAATCAGGATTGTGTGGTTTATATATTTTCCTGTTTTCAGTCTCTTCAAAATCTCCAAACTGCTCTAACTTCTGCATTAATATAGCATAAAGTTTATCAGCATTTAAAGATTTATCATATATATGAATTTTCTTTTCAACTTTTTTTAACCATTCTAAACCATCTTGTACAATACGATAGTCTTCATCACTAAGTCTATAATTTCTTTTTCTAGATAGTATTTCTTTAATGGTTAGTTGTTTGTGATATTTTTCAAATATATATGTAGAGAGTAATTTACCAAATATAATAGTAGCAGGCATCTCAAGACTGAAATAAGATACAAAGAAATTATCATCATCTAAATGTTCCATTAAAGGACGATATACATAAGCATATAAAATAAATGAAGATTTTCCTTGTCCAGTACCTGATGCTAATACAGTCATTGTTCCTCGAGTTACTCCATCAACTATAGATTCTAGTTTGGGTAACCCCATTGTATAACCTTGTGCTCTACCTTCTCTACCTAAATCAATTTCTTGAAGAAGAGACTCAGTTATTGTCATAGTTCAGTAACAGAATCGATTCTTTCTATATTCCAATGTTCACTTTGGATAATCTCGGCTGCTTCTATTTCAGATGTAGCATGACACCATTCTTTATCATAATCACCATCTTTAGTAGTGAATCGTACCAAATATTTTTTCATATCATTCTTATAGCATTAGTATTTACATTGGTTCCATTTCCATTCTTAAATGCTTCTAAAGCAGTCCAACCTCTATCACAAATAAAATCATCAAGAGTAGTAAAATTATATCCATTTTCTATACCCCAAGCTATCAAGTCAATAATTTCTTGATGTTTTTCTGGATCATTCTTAATGATTTTAGCATATTTAGCAAATGCATCTTCTAAATCATTAAATTTCTTTGATACTCTTCTCAAATTATATGTAGCTCCTTGAACTACAGTAAATTGTGGATAAGCTTCAAATAACTCTTCACCTATTTCAAAAGATGCTCTATAAAATTGTTTAATAAAATTTTTATTAAATTGAACATCTTCTGGAATAAATTGAGTTCCAGGTTTTGGTAGTTTATATGCTTGGATTATAATTCCTTTGGATTGAAGTTTTTCAAGTATTAATCTTAATCCTCCATCTAAAATAGCATTTAATCGTTTAAGAGGTTCATACTCTCCATCTTGAGCCATAAGAATAAATCTTATAGTAAATAGTTCTGTTGGATTAATTTTATATTTCTCCATTAGAACTAATTCATTTTCAAACATTTTTGCAGTTAAGAATTAACTGCTATAGTGTTAATCAGATTTCTCTGTTTTATTCAATGCATACTTGTACATAAATTTATCTAATAGAATCATATATCTTTCATTGAATTTTTCCATATTATAATGCTTCTTTAAGAATGATACAAAATCACCAGAAATATCATTACGACTTCTATTTTCTATTAAAAGCATTACAATAAATTCTATACATTCATTATTAGAAATCATGTTAAAATCTAAATTTTAATTCTTTTATTTTAGATTTATATTCTTCAGGTTGTTGTCCATTAAGGACTTTTTCTAAGCCTTGTTCATCAATGGTTATATAGTTTTTATCGGTAGAATGAGCATTACTAAACCATTTTGTTTCTTGAGTGTCTTTTATTACAATATAAAAGATTTCAGCAGTTTTATCTCCAAATTTACGAACTACTCTTCCTCGTCTTTGTGTAGATTTTATTTCAGAACTATCAAATCCTAAAATTATAGCTACAGAAGCATCAGGAACATCAAAACCTTCATCAAGTCTTTTACAACTGTGAATGGTTTTGATGTTTCCACTAATGAAGTCTTCAATCATTACTCTACCTTTCTTTTTAGCAGTCTTACCAGTAAATACATTATTACCATTTTCTAGTGCTTCTGCCATTTCTACATTATTAGAGAAAGTAATAATTTTAGATTCTTTGCGAGCTTCCAATATTTTCTT